>Ga0209634_1001074_pt1 | contig 20548 bp, 25 predicted proteins | sample LinPmetageLP40_FD_184043 | JGI IMG/M metagenome (GOLD analysis project Ga0209634, IMG submission 184043) | Marine viral communities from the Pacific Ocean - LP-40 (SPAdes) (version 2) | ecosystem: Environmental > Aquatic > Marine > Oceanic | place: Pacific Ocean | collected 2010-08-26 | reverse complement strand
ATCTGTCAGGAGCATACGCTGAAACAGCTACCCAATCTGAATTTTTAGACAGACAGGTAGCTATAATTGACCAAAAAAGAACTCGATTTGAAGAACAAAGAGTCGAATTAAAAAAATCAATTGTAATATGGTCAGAGGCCCTAACAAATCCAACCACAATACAGTATGTAGACAAAGAAACAGGTCAACTTGTAACCACAACATCTTCACGACAACGTCGATTGTTAGAAGGACAATTACAAGATGCAAATGTGCGATATAATGCAGTAACAGATTCAATCGCCCATCTTGATATAACCATATTAGACGCGCAAATTAACAACGAATCTGCGCGAGAACTTGGGCCACTTATGTATATATCCACATTAACAAACCAACCAATGGATAAAATTATTAATTGGTTTATGATGTTAATTATATTTGTATTTGATCCACTAGCTGTTGCAATGGTTGTGGCTGCTAATATGGCTTTTAGTAAATTAAAACCTAAAGTTAAAGCAAGTTTACCTGAAGGTGCCGAATGGGGTGTTTCATATTCACTTAAAGATAATGATCATTTTGATTCTAATGATGTTGATGAATTACAACATTGGGAAGATGAAGATTATACATCTCTAGAAAAACAAGCTAAACACACTAATTGGGAAGAAGAAGTTAAAAAAGATGAGGTTATTGAAAAAGAAGTTATTAAGAAAAAAAAGAAAAAAGGTCCTGCTTACATAAGTCCTTGGGGAAATCCTGGTGGATCTAGATAATGGTTTTTAATTTTTTGATATATGTATATTCGAATATAAAAATATACAATAATGGCAAATACCAATTTAAAATTAACTAGTGTAAAAATAGTAGATCATTTATTTGAGGATTTTAAAGTTTCATCAATAAGACATAAATTTAATCTTCAAAAATTAACTAATAGAGCACTTCATCTTTACTTAACTAATGAAGAATTTCGAAAACAAATCCACAACCACACAAGTTTAACAGTAAGTGGTAGTTTATAATTAATTTAAAAAAAATAATTTAATAAAGTTTATGAAAACAGGTTACATTCCTAAGGATCAACGTAAAAAAATCCTTTTATTATCAGATGATATTCGTACTCATAGTGGGGTAGGTACTCAATCAAGACAAATAGTTTTAAATACAGCACATCATTTTAATTGGGTTAATATAGGGGGTGCTGTTAAACATCCTGAAGCAGGAAAAGGCTTTAATCTTTCTATGGAAGTTAATAAAGTTACAGGTTTGACAGATTCAGATGTTAAAGTTATAGCTAGTAATGGATATGGAGATGCTGCATTATTAAGAGCTATTATAGATCAAGAAAAACCTGACGCTATAATGCATTTTACAGATCCTCGTTATTGGATTTGGTTATATCAGATGGAAAATGAAATTCGCCAAAATATACCAATGGTATTTTATACTATTTGGGATGATGTACCTTACCCAATGTATAATAGAGAATTTTATAGATCAGATGACATGCATCTTTGTATTTCACGTCAAACAGAAAACATAGTTAAAAATGTTTTAAGAGATCATTCAAAAGAAGATTGGGCTGTTAAATATGTCCCCCACGGTATTAATGAAAAAATATTTTTCCCCGTATTAAATGATTTTGAATTTGAGATATTTAAAGAAAAATTATTAGGAAAAGAAGAACAAGATTTTGTAGTACTTTGGAATTCAAGAAACATTCGTAGAAAAAATGCATCCGATATTATATTAGCTTGGAGATTATTTTTAGATCAACTTCCTGACGCAAAATCTAAAAAGTGCACTTTAATAATGCATACTGATCCTATAGATCAAAATGGAACAGATTTACCACGTGTAGTTGAAAATTTTTGTGACGAAAGACATAAAGTTATTTTTACAAACCAAAAATATGATGAAAAACATTTAAATTATCTTTACAATTGTTCAGATGCCCATATGTTTATGACAGATAATGAAGGTTGGGGATTAGGACTAACAGAATCACTTACCGCAGGTAGAATGATTATAGCACCCGTACAAGGTGGTATGCAAGATCAAATGCGTTTTGAAGATGAAAATGGAGATTGGATTAAATTTACAACAGAATGGCCTTCAAACGCAGATGGACGTTATAAAAAATGTGGGGAATGGGCAATGCCAATGTTTCCTAAAACACGTTCAGTTAAAGGCTCACCATTAACTCCTTACATATTTGCCTCTCAATGTTCAATTGAAGATGCAGCAGTTGCTCTTATGAAAACATATAAAATGGGTAAAGAAGAAAGATTAAGAAGAGGTATGGTAGGTAGAGAATGGGTCATGTCGGATGAATCCCGTTTTACAGCAACTAATATGGGTCAAAACTTTATAGAAAATTTAGATACTTTATTTGATAAATGGGAACCTCAACCAAGATTCCATCTAATTAAAGTAGATGATAATACTATTTTAGATAATCACAACCCAAATCCAATAAGTACAACAAACGAATTTAAAAAAGAAATAGCAGCAATATGAAACCAGTATGCGTAATATCGTGTCCAATTGACACATTTTCAGGTTATGGGGCACGTTCCCGAGATTTTGTAAGATCATTAATTAAAGAAAAAGATTCTGAATGGGATATTAAGATTATGCCACAACGTTGGGGTGATTGTCCTTGGAATTTTTTAAGTAAAGATGATCCCTTAAGATCTAGACTTATAGGGGGGTTACAACAGCAACCAGACATTTGGATGCAAATTACTGTACCTAATGAATTTCAATCTGTAGGTAAATTTAATGTAGGTGTAACAGCAGGTATAGAAACTACTATATTTCCAGCTGAATTTTTAGAGGGAATGAATCGAATGGATTTAAATTTAGTTTCTTCTAAACATTCAAAAAATGTAGCTCAACAATCCCAATTTGAAAAGAAAAATAAAGAAGGGCAAATTGAAAGAATAATAAAGTTAGAAAAACCTTGTGAAGTAGTATTTGAAGGATTAGATTTAGATAAATATTATAAAAACCCTAATAAAACATCTATATTAGATGGAATAAATGAAGAATTTTGCTTTTTATACACAGGACATTGGTTACCAGGTAAATTTGGAGAAGATAGAAAAAACACAGGTTTAATGATTAAAACATTTTTAGAAACTTTTAACACTCCTTCTAAAAAGAAACCAGCTTTAATTTTAAAAACTAATCATGTTAGTTATTCATTACTAGATAGAGTAGAAGTACTTAAAAAAATCAATGATATTAAATCTCAAGTTAAAGGAAATTTACCTAACATTTATCTTTTACATGGTGAAATGACAGATAATGAAATGAATGAATTAAATAATGATCCCCGTGTAAAATCATTTATATCATTTACTAAAGGTGAAGGATTTGGCAGACCATTATTAGAAGCAGCAATTACAGGTAAACCGGTAATTACTACAAATTGGAGTGGTCATACTGATTTTTTACATCCTGATTATAATATTTTAATAGGTGGTGAACTTAAAAATGTACATAAATCTGCAGCAAATCAATTTTTACTTAAAGAATCACAATGGTTTAATATTAACACTTCAATCGCAGGTAGAGCTATAAAAGATGTTTATAACCATTATAAAAAATATAATGAAAAGTCACGTAAACAAACACAGTATTTAAAAGATAATTTTAGTTTTAATGAAATGGGCAAATTAATTAATAAATTAATGCCTAAATTAGAAGCTGCACCACAAATGCAACAACTAAACCTTCCTAAACTTAAGAGATCTAAACCAGAACTTCCCAAATTAAAATTACCAAAACTTAAAAAAGTTGAAGCATAATGGAACAAGGACAAGATAAATTAGTAAATAGCCCTATTTGTGATAGTAATGCGTGTTATGAGTCAGAATTCGTAACAGCAGAGGGGCCGGTAAAAACATGGCTTTGTATGACTAGTGGTTATACTTCAAACACTACAATGACTTTAGACAGTGAAGCTCTTAAACAAACTTTAGAACTTACAGCTGATTTAATTAAAGATCTAAGACAAGATCATGAACCACCTGGGGGTGGGGAAAATTTGGCTTGGTTCCCAACAGTTATTACAATGCCTGAAAAAGGTATGATATTTCCTGAACCAATAAAAGGAACTAATGATTGGCAATGGACATGTGTAAAAGCAATCCCCATACCTGAAGAAGATCAAGAAAAATTTCCTGATCCTAAAAATCCAGGTACATTTTATAAAAACAAAATGGATATGAAAAACCCATTACGTTTTGATAAACTTTGTTTTATGGATGCAGCCGAAGAAATGGGAATGTTTAAAAAATAAAGGTTAATGAAAATAAGTTATGCTATTCCTGTTTGTAATGAACATGAAGAATTAAAAAGGTTATTAGATTTTCTAATTAAACATATTAGAGAAGAAGACGAAATAGTTGTTCAATGTGATCAAGGAAACACTACATCAGAAGTGTATGAATTATTAGATCAATATAAAGCACCTGCAGGTCTTATAGATCCTATTAAAGTTATAAAATTTCCTCTAAATGGACATTTTGCAAATTTTAAAAATAATTTAAAAGAAAATTGTTCAGGTGATTGGATATTTCAAATTGACGCTGATGAGTGGCCGGATGAATATTTAATTAGTGTTTTACCAGCAATATTAGAAGAAAATACTGAAACTGATGTGTTTTTAGTTCCTAGAATTAATGAAGTAATAGGAATTCAACAATCACATTTAGGTGAATGGGGTTGGAATATGAGTGATAAAGGATGGATTAATTACCCTGATTACCAAACACGAATTTTAAGAAACTTACCAGAAATTAAATGGTATAATAAAGTTCATGAAGTAATTAAAGGACATAAAAAATTTTCAACATTACCCACAAATGAAGAATATTCTTTATGGCACCCCAAACACATAACAAGACAAGAAGCTCAAAATAAATTTTATAATACATTATAATGGCAGTTTTTTTTAGAATTAATAATAATGTATTATCATCTGCGGGTAATGTAGAACGATTAGGGTTTAGTAATATAAATCCCTCTTATATACCTGATGATTATTTAAGTCAAAAAGAATTTATTATTATGAGAACTTGTCACGGTATAGGTGATTGGTGTATTATCTCAGGTTTACCTAGATTATTAAAAGAAAAATATCCTGATTGTAAAATTTATATCCCTTCAAGTATTATGTTAAAAAATATATTTGGAAATATGTTAAATAACTGGGGGTATGGAACATATGATTGTTCACAAATAACTCATGATGTGTTTAAAAATAATCCTTACATAGATGGTTTTATAGATAATTTTAAAGGAGAAATATTTCATGACCATTATAGAATATATAATGAAAACACAGACGAGATTTCTTTAACAGAACAAATATTAAAATTTTGGCAATTTAAAGAAAATGAATATCTAGATAGTACACCTGATATATATTTTAGTAAAAAAGAAAAATTATTTGGTGACAAAATATTAGGTTCCCATAAAGATTTTGGTTATATTGGAATATCATCAACTTATGGATCAACTGCTGATACACAAGTATTAATAGATAAAATCAAAGAATATGGCAATATAACATGGTTTTATTATGGTGAACAACCTATAGAAGAAACAGATTTAAATTTTATTAAAAATTCTATAGCAGTTAAACCTATGAATTTAAATATAAGACAACAAATGTATTTAAGATGTCAAGCTAAAATTAATGTTGGTAACGAAACAGGAATGACACTTTGGGGGGCTAAATATTCTGATACTTATGTTTTAGGAAATAAATTTTTTGGTCCTGTTCATGGTGCTGAATTAAATGGTAAACCTAGAAAAGATCCTTTTAAAAGTGGAAATTTTATAAATAAAATAAATTATTTAACTTAATGGATAATATATTAATAAGTTGTGCTGGTGGTCCTGCTGCTATAGGTGCTATAAAATCATTAAGAAAAGTTAATTTTAAAGGTAATATAGTTACTATAGATTGTGATCCTTTAGCTGTAGGGGGATATTTAAGTGATAAAAATTATATTGTTCCATTATCAACTAGTAAAAATTATTGGGATGAGGTTTTTAATATAATAAAAAAGGAAAAAATAACTATAATATTACCCACAGGTGATAGTGATATTAAACATTTTTCAAAAAATAAAAAACTACTTAATGAATTAAAAATAAGTGTGTTTATGTCTGATTATGATAGTATAATTAAATGTCAGGATAAAAAGTTATTTTTTGATTATTGTTCATTAAATTTTCCCTTACCTTTTACTTCTAATAATTATAAAGATCTAAAATTTCCTATGTTCGCTAAACCAGAATATGGTAGTGGAAGTAGAGGGGTTAAAGTTTGTTATAAAGTATCTGATATAAAAACATTAGATAAAGAAGAATCAGTACATAGAAGTAGTAATTATCTATTTCAAGAATATCTACCAGGCCAAGAATATACAGTAGATGTGTTATGTGATTTAAATAGTAACCCTATTGTAATAGTACCTAGAAAAAGGTTACAAATAAAAGCAGGTATATCTTCTAAAGGTCAAGTTATTAAACATAAGTTAATAGAAAAATTATGTAAAGATTTATGTATATATTTGGGTTTAAAAGGACCTGTTTGTATACAACTAAAAGAAGATCCTAAAGGTAATCCTAAATTTATTGAAGTAAATCCTAGATTAGGTGGTGGAACTTATTTTTCAACACTAGCAGGAGTAAATTTTCTTGATTTGATATTAAAAATTAAAAATAATCAAGAGTATAAAATTCCAAAATTAAAAGAAATAACAGTACTTAGGTATTATAATGAAATTGTAATATGAGAATATTTGTTGATATAGATGAAACAATATGTTTTTATGATGGTGTTGATAGATTAGGATATAAAAATGCTATTCCTAATTATGATAATATATCTAAAATTAATAAATTATATGATAAAGGAGATGAAATAACTTATTGGACTGCTAGAGGATCTTACAGTGGAATAGATTATTATGAAATAACAAAAAATCAAATAGAAAAATGGGGTTGTAAATACCATTACCTTAGTGTAGGTGAAAAACCTAATTATGATTTATTAATTTGTGATAAAACAAAAAGAATAGAAGAAATATGAAAAATGAAAAAATCTTAATAATAGGAGGTACTGGAGCATTAGGAGGTACATTAGCTAAACGATATTATAATAATAATAATATTATGGTTGTGTCACGTAATGAACATAAACAAGAAGCTATGAAAGTTAAATATCCTAATATTCTATATAGATTAGGTGATGTAAAAGATAAACCTTCATTAGTAAGATGTTTATATGAATTTAAACCTACAGTTGTTATTAATACAGCTGCAGTAAAAACAGTATGGGTGTGTCAAGAAAATAGTTATGAATCAGTTCAAACTAATATAATAGGACATCAAAATTTAATAGATGCAATTCAAGAATGTACCCATAAAATAAAAACATTAGTGTTTATATCAACAGATAAAGCATGCAAACCCGTAAATGTTTATGGTATGTCTAAAGCTATAGCAGAACAATTATATGTAAATTTTGCTAAACAACAGTCTAATATTAAAGTTGTTATGGCTAGATATGGTAATGTTTTAAATTCAACAGGTTCAATTATTCCTTTATTTAAAAATAAAATACAAGAAGGAATAGAATCATTACCTATTACAGATTTTGGAATGACACGTTTTTTACTTACATTAGAACAAGCTATTGATTTAATTGAATGGGCTTATAATCACCCTAATTCCCATGGTAAAATAGCTATTCCTAAAATTGAATCATTAAATATAGTTGATTTAGCTAAAGCTATTGCTAAAGCATGTGGAAAAGAGGACATAAAATTCCATAAAATTCCTATTAGAGACGGAGAAAAGTTACATGAAGAAATGATAAGTGAAATTGAATTTCAACGTACAGAAGAATTTGATAAGTATTATTTAATAGGGTATGATAAAACAAATGAAAGTTATGACCATAAACCATTTAATTCTCAATATCATGTAACTAATAATGTAAAAGAATTTTTAAGAAAAAATAATGTAACAATATAATGATAGTAGGAATAAATGGATATGGTTTTATAGGTTACCATTTATGGGTATATTTAAATTATAAATGTAATGATATTGAAGTAATAAGATTATCTAAAAATCTAAAAGATGATTTAGATAATTTAAGTAAATGTAATGTCATTATTCATATGGCAGAAAAAAATAGAGGTTATCCTTCTCAACTTTATAAAGATAATAAAAAATCAGCTCTACATTTAACAAAAATGTTAGATAAAGTTAGTAATAAACCTACTATAATATATACATCATCAACACATGAAAATGATGATGATTTATATGGAAAATGGAGAAGAGAAAATAATAAAATGTTTAGTAATTGGGCTAAAGATTTTAAATCTATACAATTACCTAATATATTTGGGCCATTTTGTAAACCAAACTATAATTCATTTATAGCTACTTTTTGTGATAAAATTTTAAAAAATAAAGAATTACAAATTAATGATAATAAAGTCAATTTATTATATGTAGAAAATTTATGTTCCCAAATTTATAAAGTTATTAAAAAAGATAAGTCTAATATAGATTATGATCAAACAGTTAGTGTAAAATATGTTTATGATACTCTTTTAAGATTTAAACAAGAATATTTAAATGAAAATAAAATACCTAAATATAAAAATGAATTTGAATTAAATTTATTTAATACATTTAGATCTTATTTAAATAAAGATAATAGATTGCTAAATGTAGATAATTACAATGATGATAGGGGTAGATTATCTGAATTAGTAATTTCTAAAATCCAAGGTCAAATATTTTTTTCAACTACTAAACCTGGTATAGTCAGAGGGAATCATTTCCACACAAAACGAATAGAAAGATTTTGTATTTTAGAAGGAGAAGCTCTAGTAGAAATGAGAAAAATAGGAACTAATAAAATTATAAAATATAAAATTAAAGGAACAGATAATAAAGTAATAGATACACCTATTTACTATACACATAATTTAAAAAACATAGGAGATACTGATCTTGTATGTTGTTTTTGGATGAATGATATATTAAAAGAACAAAAAATAGACGATACAATTTTTGAAAAAGTATAAAAATGATAGAAACAGTAGGATTATTTAATTTTAAAACACCTGAAAAATATTCACCTATAAGTTTAGAATATTTTTTAAATATGGAATTAGCTATGGGGGGTGAAGGAAAACTTATTATGAAAGATGGAGGTAAATTAAAAACAATTAGAGAAATTGTTGAATATTTTTCCCATCAAGAAAATAGAAATAAAGTAGAGGCTAAGTTAAAACCAGAAAATTGGCAATATTATAATTGTATGATGGCTGAATTTAGACATAATGTAGCTGATCATCATGCTCTAGGTTGGGAAAATATGACTAAAGAGTATTATGAAAGTTTAAATTTAATGTCTGATAGTGAAATAGAAGAATTTTTAAAAAAAGTACCCATTGAATTCCATAATGGTTTTGTTAAACATAGTTACCATAGAGCATGTTCAATGATAGGAAGACTTATAAAAGGCAAACCATATATACCTTTTTATATGGAAACAGACCAAATATATAAAAATCCTACTCGTCATGATGGAATCCATAGAGCAAAACCTTTAACTGATAAAATTCGTTTACTAGAACAGTTAGATGAAATGGGTATTGATAAGGATGAATATTGTTTAACTCAAAGTTCTATTTTAAGTGCAATGGGTATTAGAGATAATGATGATTTAGACATTATTATTTCTAATAATTTAAGAAATTTAAACATTAAATTCCCTCCAAATGTACAAGTATTTCCTAAAGATATTTCTAAATTTAATTATTTTGGAGCTAAAAATGATGATGATATTTTAAAAAATTATTGTATAGAAATAGATGGATATAAATTTTTAGAACCTAGATTTTATTTTGCTCGTAAAAATATAAACGAAACTCCTCGAGATGTTAATGATTGGAAATTAATTAATAAATTTTTTACAGATCAAAATCATAAAGGATATCCTTTTAATTTTGATTTATACAAATGGGGTATAATCCCAACAAGCAAAGTACAACTAAAAGATATAAATACTAATAATTTAGATATTATAATAAACAAATATGATAGAATATTAGATGAAGGGACAGGTCCTTGTAATTTAGGAAGAATTGTTTATCATGATAAAATTAATAAACAATTTATAAAAATATTTCACCCAGGATATTGTAGATTAGATAATTTAAAAGATGCTTTAGAATCTGGGGTATTAAATGGATTATGCCCCGCATTAACTGATTTAATTTATAGTAATAATCAATTAATAGGATATGTTTGTGAAGAAGGGAAACAATTAGCTCAACACGCATATGAAACTAATAAAATACCAAAAGATTTTTTTATGACTGTGTTAAGAAACTGTCAACGAAGAAATAAAATATTTTATGATTTAGTTCCTATAAATATTATCCAATTAAAAAATGGAGAATATAGTTTAATTGATTTAGAAAGTGTTTATAATATAGATAATAATTTAACAAGTAATTTAGCTAAAGATGTAGCTACAATTAAACCTAGTAACCTTTTAGAATTAATTAAACAAATATGAAAAATATAATTTTTATAGTAAATATAGGGGGGGATGATGATCGAAATAAACCCTACCATTTTAGTATTAAGTGTTGGAAAGATTGGGCAGATAAAAATAATGCTGAAGTATTTGTATTAACTGAAAAAGTATATGAGAATGATTATATGCATCTTAATTGGCATAAGTCTTTAGCATTAAAACTATTAAAAGAAAACAATATAGAATACGATCAAGTATTAATAGTAGATGCAGATACAATAGTACATCCAGATTGTCCTAATTTTTTTAAAGAAACAGAAGGTAAGTTATGTGGGGTAGTTAATGAAGGTTGTTATGAGTGGGTTACTAGAAGTATAGAAAATTATGGTGATTATATATTTCCCGAAATACCTAAAATTAAACCTTGGGAATATTTTAATAGTGGATTTATTATAGCTAATAAAACTCATGAAGAATTTTTTGATAAGGTACTTCAATATTATCATGATAATGTAGACAAATTCATACATGCAAAAAGTTTTTATGTAGGAAATGATCAAACACCACTTAATTATTTTACTAAAAAATATAATATAGACACTAAATTATTACCAAGTTGTTATAATTTACAAGACATGGCTAGAAAAAATTTATTCACATTAGGATATAAAGGATGGTCAAAAGAACCCCTGTTTATTAAAGCAGGATGGGTTTATCATTTTAATGCTATACCTGCTAATATGGGTGATGTAGCCTATTGGATGGAATACACTTATAAACAATTATACGAAAATAAATGAAAGTAGCATTTTTTACAGAAGGAGGGTATCAGGGAAAAGTCCCCAAAAATAACCCAAATATGAGAACAGATATGGCTTGGGTCCATGCTTTAAATGCTGATCATTATCCTATATATTTAATAGAACAATTACCAAGTAATTCCTATGATTTAGGTATAGCTATTTTACCTAAAATTAAAGACAAGATACGCCAACTAGATGTTTCTAAAGAAATTAATCGAATTTGTAATGTATCTTCTATAATGCAGGAAAGTAATTATTTTATGTGGCAGGATGAATCTATAGAAGACCAAATATGGTATTTAAATATGTTAAATGGAGTTGATTTTATGTTTACACATAATAATATTGATCAACAGTATTATAGTGGCTTATTAAATAAACAATGTGAAAAACTTCCGTCAGTAATGATTACTGATTATGTAAAAACAAGTAATGAAAAAACAGATGCTGTTATAATTGGGGGTAATTTAGTAGCAGCTTATAGAGGTCTTGATTCATATATGGTAGCACGAGAATTAGATTTACCTATATATGCTATTTCATCCGGTAGAAAAAAATTAAATGAAGAAGCATTAGGTATAACACACATACCCTGGACTACATGGCTAGATTGGATGAAACATCTATCTAGATTTAAGTATGGTGTTCAGTTTGGAATAGGTGGTGCAGGTTCATTTAATCTTAATTGTGCTTATTTAGGTATTCCTTGTATAGGTTTAAAAGAACTAGAATCGCAACAATTATGTTTTCCTGATTTATCTATAGGAGATGTAGATTTAAAAAAAGGAAAAGAACTTATTCATAAATTAAAAAATGAAAAAGATTTTTATAATCATTGTTCTAAATTAGCTAAAGAAAATTATCAAAAACATTTTGCTGTAGAAAAATTTTATACTACAATAGAAAATATATACATAAAATATAAAAGTGGACACTAACAAATTATATAATAATAAATTATCACAATTTGGGGAAGATGATTTTAGATCATTAAATTGGGGTGATAAAGAAGGAAAATCAGCTAAAGCTAGATACCAACAGATGTTTGATGAATATAATTGGACTAATAAAGATGTACTTGAAGTAGGTTGTGGTTGGGGTTCATTTTTTGATTTTAAATTTATTTGTAAAGATTATTATGGAATTGACATAAATTCTAAATTAATTGACATAGCAAATAAAAAATATAAATCCCCAAATATTAATTTTAGTGTAGAAAATCTTTCAGAAACTAAGTCATATAGTAACCATAAATTTGACATAGCTATATCTAGTGGAGTTGCGGGAAATAGACAGGGTCCCTCAGATAATCAACAAAAATTAACCCATTACTTAAATTATATGTTTAATTCTGCAAATATTGTAATGATTAATTTTCCTAGTAATAGAGCTACTATTCGTACTGAATATGTAGAATATTTTTCTCCTGAATATATTTTAGGACAAGCATTAAATATAACAAATAACGTAAAACTAATCCATAAAAATCAATTTGATTTTTTATTAATTTTAACTCATGAATAAAGATTTACACATTGTATGTGCCCATTTAGATGATTTTGAAATATCATGTTATGGGTATATTTTTAAACACCATAATAGATATGAAAATATTTATTTACATTTAGCTACTAATAATGATCATAAAGAACCCATTACTTTAAATAATTTAAATGAATTAGCTAAAATTTTAGGTCGTGGTATTAATTATCGCCAACATAATTTTCATTCTACTAGATTAAGAAATGAAATGGATGATTTAAAAGACTCAATATATACTGGTATTGATTTTAAGAGAAATTTTGATATATTATGTCATGATTCAAATGATTTACATACTGATCATCAAGTATGTTATGAAATAATGATGGGATTATTAAAATTAAGTGATAGATTTTTTACTTATTACTCTCCTAGTTCAATAAATTTTGAACCTAATTATTTTATAGAATTATCAGAAGACCAATATAAATTTAAATCTAAAACTATAGGTGAATATGACATTGAAAAGGATCAATCATATTCTAAAGTAGGTTATTATTTAAATGAACATTGGAATATAGGAATGGCTTATGTAATGGAAAATTGTGCTAAATATAAGTCTGAATATTATGATATCTATAAAATAAAAAAATGGACTACTAATGGTGTCGATTGAGTTTAATAAAATATGGTCTAGTTATTTTAATAAAAAACATGCTACATTAGTAAAAAATGGCAAAACAGCTATATCAGAAGCTTTAACCATTTTAAATAGTGAACATGTAGCTTTACCTACATACACTTGTCATAGAGTATTACAAGCATGTTTAGATGTAGGCGTAACTCCTTATATAATAGATTGTGGTTTAGATTTACAAATTGATGTAACTAAAATCCCAATAGAAGTAGATACAGTTATAGTACCACACATGTTTGGTATTCAAGCTAATACAAAAGCTTTAAGTGGTTTTAGGGTAATTGAAGATTGTTCTCAATGTATAGGTTTACCTAATTTAGGCAAATATTCAGATATAGTAATAGCATCTACAGGACCTACAAAATGGTTAAACGTAGGAGAAGATAAAGAATGCGGAGGTGGAATTATAGCATATAATGTAGATATACCTTCAAGAGATATATATAATAATTATATTGCAAGTAAATTAAATCAAATGTATCTTGAAATACCTAAAATATTAGATTCAAGAATTAGTAAAGCTAATGAATTTATAAATGCAGGTGTAGATTTAATAGGAAAAAACCAACCAAATTCATGGTTAAGAGCATTATATTTTGGTTCTCAGAAAAGAGTTCCGTATACACCACTTCATGATTTATATCCAGGATTTGAGTGTCCTATAGTAGACAGTTATAAAAATAAATTAGATTGGATTTCAATATTTCCTTAATATGAAAGAAATTACATTAGTAGCTCACCAACCAGAATATTTTCCTTGGTTAGGTTTTATATCTAAAGCACAATTAGCTGATGTATATTATATTGTAGATAATGTACAATATATGAAAGAACATTGGCATAATAGAAATAAAATTAGAAATAAAGAGGGTTGGTTATGGATTAATACCCCTATTTTAGGTAAATCAAAAATCCAAATGTGGCCCGAAGTTAAAATAGATAATTCCCAACCATGGAAACGTAAACAGTTAAATTCTATTAAAATGTGTTATTCTAGATCAGAATATTTTAATGAAATATATTCTGAATTAGAAAAAATATATTCTAAAGATTATGAGTTTTTAATTGATTTTAATGAACAAATAATAAAATATGCCTTTAAAAAATTTAAAATTAAAGCTCCTATTTTTAAAACAACTGAATTAATAAAACAAGGATATGATATATCAGGTATTAAAACTGATTTAGTTTTAAATATGTGTAAAGCAGCTAACGCTAAAACATTTATTTTTGGGCAAGATGGAAAAACATATATTGAAGAAAATAAATTTAAACAAGCAGAGGTAAAGTATAAATTTCAAAATTTTAATCATCCCATATATAAACAAAGATATCCAGGTTTTGAATCTAATATGTCATTTATAGATTTATTATTTAACCATGGAAATAACTCAATAGAAATACTAAAACAAATATGAAAATAAGTTTAATACAACCTGGAAGAAATAATCTTAAGTATCTTAAGTGGTCTTATAATTCAATAAGAAAAAATCAAGGTAACCATGAAGTTGAAATTTGTGTTGCTGATGATTTTAGTAATGATGGTACGTGGGATTGGTGTCAAGAAATGATGAAAAAAGATTCATTATTTAAAGCTATAAGAAATGAAGGACCAACACGTTTAGGTCATACAATTCTGTATGATACTTTAGTTAATGAAGTAGCTACAAAAGATGTGTGTATGATATACCACGCAGACATGTATTTATGTCCTGGTGCTTTAGATGCTATTGAGAAAGAATTAAAAGACAAAACAATTGTATCACTTACTAGAATTGAACCCCCATTACACCCACCAGGACCCGAAAAAGTATTAGAAGATTTTGGAATTGAACCTGAGGAATTTAATGAAGTTTCTTTATTACAATATGTAAAAGATAGAGTAGAACAATTTAGTAAAGTTCCTACTACTGAAGGTATATTTGCACCTTGGGCTTTTTATAAAAAAGACTTTCAAGAAATAGGAGGTCATGATCCTATATTTGCCCCTCAATCAAAAGAAGATACTGATATATTTAATCGTTTTCAATTAAACGGAATTAAATTTACCCAAACATGGGAAGGTTTTGTTTACCACATGACTTGTAGAGGTAGTAGATTTGCTGATGGAGCAAAACGAAATCCTAATGGTGATGTATTTATGAAAAATAGAGAAACAGATGAATGGTTAAAACAAAATCAAAAATCAACTAGAGAATTTTTACGTAAATGGGGTCATTACTGTAAACATGATACTTTAATGAAACCAATTATACCCCCTAAATATGATATTGGTTTTATAGTTAAAAATTGTAATGATCAATTACTAGCAACTTTAGAACCATGGTGTAGTAATATCTATGTAGATGAAGGGAATATTCATTCAATGATTGATAATTATATAACAATAGAATCCCCAAATACAGGTTTTGATTTACATGAAAGAATAAGACTTTTTGGTGATAAAAAAAATAATGAAATTTTAGTTACTATAGATGGTAATAAATTTACACAACAAGATTTTCAATATATTCAACAGTTATCCGAAATATTAGCAGATAGTGGTGAACCTGCATTTCATGGTGAATTAGGAAATATTACAGTTGAAATATTTAAAATAATGAACACATACGAAAAAGATTTAATAATATGTTAGCAGAACGTTTTAATTTATTTGAATATAGAGGTAACTGGAAATATCCTGATCCTTTAATAATTCAACCTAATATGTTACCCAATAAAGATGGGGATAATATTAATGGTCCTTCTTTAATAAAAGTACCTAATTGGGTAAAAAATCCTTTAGGTAAATATTATTTATACTTTTCTCATCATGATGGAAAATATATTAGAATGGCTTATTCTGATAATATTGAAGGTCCTTATACTATACATTTAGATGGGACTCTTAAATTAGAAAATACCCCAGGTAAAGATCACATAGCAAGTCCAGATGTACATGTAGATAATAATAATCAAGAAATTATAATGTATTATCATACACCATATGATGATTGGCAATACACCTTTAAGGCAACTTCAAAAAATGGTATTGATTTTACCTCAGAAGATAATAATTTAGGTTTATTTTATTTTCGTGTATTTAAATGGAATAATAGAACTTTTAGTATAGCTAAAAATAAAAATACATCAGGAATATCTTATGAACTTATTAAAGGCAAATGGGTAGAACAAAAAACCAACTTTATTCCTAATATGCGTCATGCAGCAATATTAGTTGAAAATAATAAAGTATATGTATTTTATTCAATTGTTGGTGAAGCACCTGAATCAATATATTGTAGTCAAATTAATATAAATAATAATTGGGAATTAGTAAATACAGAAGTAATATTAAAACCAACTTATAATTATGAGGGTAGTGATATACCTTTAAAACCATCTAGTTTTGGTAGTGGTATAGGAAATGAGTTAAGAGACCCTTGTATATTTGTTGAAAATAATAAAAAATATCTATTATACACAGTAGCAGGTGAAGCAGGTATAGCTATAACTAAATTACACAATACACCTACTAATCTTAAAAAATATAAAATATGGGGTATGAGAAGAGTTGGAAATCATGCCATAACAGAATGGATATCAAATCATTTTAATAAAACCCTTCATAATAATGATATTATACAGAATAAACCTTGGCTTATAAAAACATATGGTGAAGGTAATTTAATTGATTGTTATATAGATTCATATGAGGATTTTGCCCCTACACAGATAGATAAAGATACTATTATATTACTAAGAGATTGGTATAATATGTCAGCTTCTAGATTAGTAAGTGGTAGGGGTTGGAAATCTAGTTGCAGATATGATAATCAACATGGCTATCATAGAAGTTGTGAAGAAGTATATTTACAATATTGTAGATTATGGGAACAATACCCAAATAATTTTATTATATATAATAAATGGTGTAATGATGAAAATTACCAAAAAGAAATTGAAAAAAGATATGGATGGGATAGAGTACCACGTTTAGATAAATTACCAGAAAGTGGAATAGGGGATGGAAGTTCATTTAATGAAAAAGCTAAAAAATTAGCTTTTGATGAAAGATATTTAGAAGTAATAGAGAATCATCCTGAAGAATGGATACAAATTTGTTCTAACCCAGAAATAAATAGTTATTCAAAAAGAATATTTGGAATAGAAATAGAATAAGTTATGAATATAGGAATAATAGGACAAGGTTTTGTAGGAACAGCAGTTAATGAAGGATTAAAACAATCTTTTAAAGTTGAAACATTTGATATAAATAAAAAATCTACTTGTAATTCTTTAGAGGAATTATCTAAAAAATCAGATGTAATTTTTGTTTGTTTACCTACACCTATGGAGTTAAATGGTAGTTGTCATTTAGATATAGTAGAAAATACTTTATTAGGATTAGATTTAATAAAAAAATGTAAAACTATAGTAGTAAAATCAACAATCCCCCCCGGTACTACTGAAAAATGGAATAAAAGGTTTAGTCATATTCAAGTTGTATTTAATCCTGAATTTTTAACAGAAGCAAATTCAATTGAAGATTATAAAAATCAAAATAGAATCATAATAGGGGGTCCTAGACCTGCTACAACTAAAATTAGAAGAATATTTTCAAAAGCCTTTCCTAAAGTACCTATTATTAAAACAGGTTCAACTGTAGCAGAAATGGTAAAATATTTTGCTAATTGTTTTTTAGCTAATAAAGTTTCATTTGCAAATGAAATGTATCAAATTTGTGAAGGTTTAAATATTGATTATGATAAAGTAACTGAATATGTTAAATACGATGAACGAATAGGAAATACTCATTTAAATGTACCAGGACCTGATGGTGATTTTGGTTATGGGGGACATTGCTTTCCCAAAGATGTAAAAGCATTAATTGACATAGCACATAGTTTAAATATATCTCCTAGAATGCTTATAGCAACAGATATAAAAAATAATGATATAAGAAAAAATCGCGATTGGGAAAAACAAGAAGGTCGTGCAGTAATAAATAAATAAAACAATATGGATAAGTACATTTACCGAGCAAAGCTTGACAGAGTAGTAGATGGCGACACAGTAGACGCCCTAATAGATGTTGGATTCGACATCTGGTTTAAGAAACGAATTAGATTTATGGGACTAGATACCTGGGAATCTAGAACACGAGATCTAGAAGAAAAAAAGTTAGGTAAACTAGCTAAAGAACGTACACGTCAATTGTTAGAAGACGTAAGTAGCAAGTCAGGTTACTTTAGACTTAAATCACATGGTTTAGGAAAGTATGGTAGAGTATTAGGTGAGCTTTTCATTATGGACGCAGATGGCAAACAATGGAATGTTAACGAAACATTAATAGCTGAAGGTCATGCTTACGTTTATGACGGAGGTAAGAAAAAAGTGTTCACTTCGTAGATTTTTTTTATATGTATAATAAAATTAAAAATATGTGGGGAATTTTTAAAGACGATAATGAGTGGAACGAAAAAAACGTAGTTGGTTTTATTGCGTTTCTAGTTATGGTAGCATTTGCACTGGCAGACCTAATAACAGGCTATATAGGTGAAGATTTAGTTATCAATGAATTTATTTATGATTCATTTACTTGGGTAGTATTAGGATGTTTTGGTATTGCGGGAGCAGAAAAATTTGCAGGTAGTAAAAAATAAAAATATGAATTGGAAAGATATAAAAGGCTTAATTAGAGAAGAGCTCAACGAAGAAACCAACGTTACAGCTGACAACACAACATTTATCATGCGTACAGGGGTAAATAAGAATCCTACTAAATTAGGTCTTAAAATTCAATTTACACCTAAAGATGGTGCTTTAGATAATGATACAAAAGCAAGATTAGCTCAGATATTACAATCTAAATTAAATGAAAGTCTTCGTCAATTTAACTTACAAGCTAGTATTGATACTGATGTACCAAATCCTGAAGTAGTTGGGTTTATGATTCCTTTAATGCAAGTTAAAAACATGATAGTTAAAGCTATTGGTGGATCAGAACAAGCATCTGAACCAGAGATAGGAGATGAATTTTAATTTGGTTATTTAGAAATTTTTTCATATATTAAAACAAAAATAATATGGCAAAATTTGAGTTATATACAAATCAAGGTGAAAAAATCACAACCACTGAACATAAAGATATAAAGGAAGCTTTAGAATACCATTCTAAATTAAAACAATTACCTTTAGATCTTTTTATAAAAATGTTCAGAGTAGAAAAAATAAAAGAAAATAATGAAACTAGAAGTATTAAGGATTAGTTCTGAATCTGATTCATCATCAGGTTTAGTATTTAATGTTACAAACGGAAGAAAATTTTTATGTTATTCATTAGAAGATGAATATCGTAGTGAAAAAGTAATGCATGAAACACGAGTACCTGCTGGTACCTATAAAATTCTTTTAAGAAAAGAAGGTGGTTTTAATGCTAGATATGAAAAAAAATATGGTGACTTCCACAAAGGAATGTTACACGTTCAAGATGTACCAGGATTTGAATATATTTTAATCCACACAGGTAACACAGACGAACACACAAGTGGTTGTTTAATTGTAGGTGATTCTCAAGAAAATAATCAATTAATGAAAAATGGTTTTATTGGTAAGTCAGTTCAAGCATATAAAAGAATATATGCCCCAATAGCTACAGCTCTAGAAAATGGAGAAGAAGTAACCATTACATATGTTGACTATGATGCTGTATAATGGCAGGACGAAAAGAACTTTTATTAACTAAGGATTTAATTCTTAGGGCACAATCACATACTAAATCAAATATGGCAGCCGCTCGTTATTGCGGCTGTTCCTATCCTCATTATAAAAAATATGCTAAGTTATATAAAAATGAGGATGGTACATCATTATTTGACAGTCACCTAAATCGAGCAGGTAAAGGTATATCTAAACATTTATATAAGAAAAAAGATATAACCCCTATAATGGATATTTTAGAAGGTCGAGTTGACGTTTCTAATTATGAACCTAAAGAAATTAAAGACC
>Ga0209634_1001072_pt1 | contig 20555 bp, 23 predicted proteins | sample LinPmetageLP40_FD_184043 | JGI IMG/M metagenome (GOLD analysis project Ga0209634, IMG submission 184043) | Marine viral communities from the Pacific Ocean - LP-40 (SPAdes) (version 2) | ecosystem: Environmental > Aquatic > Marine > Oceanic | place: Pacific Ocean | collected 2010-08-26 | reverse complement strand
CCCATTTAACTAAGAGGTAAAGATGAAACCATTAATGTTAATTACAGGACCTGTTGCTACTAGAAGTGGATATGGTTCTCATAGTAGAGATTTAGTTAGAAGTTTGATAGCTATGGATAGGTTTGATATAAAAATAAATTCATTGAAATGGGGTAATTGTCCAATGAATGCATTAGATAAAACTAATTCAGATGACAAAATAATATTAGATAGAATACTAAGTGGTAATGAATTACAAAGACAGCCTGATATTCATATACAGATAAGCGTTCCCAATGAGTTCACCCCAATTGCAAAGTATAATATAGGCATAACTGCTGGTATTGAAAATACTGCTCCAAAAGCAGAATGGATTCAGGGAATGAATAAGATGAATATGAACATCGTGCCTTCAAAGTTTGTAAAGGGTATTTTTGAGAATGTAGTTTATGAAGAAGTTAATGAACAGACAAAACAAAAGACTGGTGAATTAAGAATAAATAAACCAATAGAAGTTTTGTTTGAAGGCGCTGATTCAAATATTTATAAGAAGACAAAAGAAATATCAGACAATCTTAAAACCGAGATGGATGTCGTAAAAGAAAGGTTTATATTTCTTTACACAGGACATTGGTTGCAAGGTGATTTAGGTCAGGATAGAAAAGATACAGGTATGTTATTAAAAACATTCTTAGAAACCTTTAAGAACAAACCTAATCCACCAGCGCTTGTAATGAAAACAAGTGGTGCTACATTTTCCATAATAGATAGGAATGAAATCAAACAAAAAATAGATGAGATTAAAGCTACTGTAAGTGGTAAACTTCCTCCTGTCTACTTTTTGCATGGTGACTTGACTGATGAAGAAATGAATCAGATGTATAATCATCCTAAAGTAAAAGCCCATGTTAGTTTTACTCATGGTGAGGGTTTCGGTCGTCCTTTACTAGAGGCTAGTATATCAGAAAAGATAGTTATTGCTCCTGATTGGAGTGGGCATAAGGATTTTCTTAATAAGAATAACTCAGTTCTTTTGCCAGGAACAATGACAAATGTTCATAAATCAGCTTTACCAAAACAAATGTTAGTAGATGGTGCTCAATGGTTTACTGTAAATTATCAATATGCTTCACAGATTTTGATGGATGTATTCAAAAAGAATAGAGACTACACTATGAAAGCAAAACGACAGGGTATGTACAATAAAGTTAATTTTTCTATGGATAAAATGACTACTGAGTTTGGTAGAATATTAAACAACTATTTACCTAAGTTTGAAGAACAACCACAACAAGTTGATTTGAAATTACCTAAACTTAAAAAGATAAGTAATGATAAACCTGTTGAATTAAAACTTCCAAAATTAAAGAAGGTATAGGATGGAACAAAAAACAAAATGCCCTTTATGTCAGGACTTACATGACAATTGCTTTGTAGAACAGACAGAGATAGAGGGTAAACCTTTCGAATCTTACATCTGTTTTCAATGTGGTATGACATCAAATTCTTATCTTGCTTTCGATAGTGAAAAGTTAGAAGAATACACAAAGAGCCACAGTCGATTAATGAACGACTTAAAAATGTTTGATGAAGAACGAGATATCGTTTGGTTTCCGTCTGTAATTAATATGGGAGAAAAGGGTATAATATATCCTGAAGGAACTGTCAATAACTGGCATTGGTATTATGCTACTGTAGTACAAATACCAAAAGAGGATAGAGAAAAATACGATGGTCATGAAAGAAGATTAGATGTTGAGAATGCAAAAAAGTTTGGACAGTTTGAATTTACAGAAGCTTGTAAGTCTATGGGAATAATAAAAGATAATGGCTAAGCTACCATATAGTTGGAATAAGGTTAGTGCTGGTGATATAGTATCATTCGTTTACGAAAGTAGAGATGGTAAAAAACTTCGTAGAACTATACTTGTAATAGACCCCAAACTAAAAAATAGAGCTAAGAACAAATCAAGTCAGTATTTGGTTCATGGTATTCAGTTAGAGGTATCTAATAAACCAACCAATACAGAAATTAAGAAGATATTAGAATCTGCTGGAACACCAGAAATAGTAGATGAAGATAAAAAAATATACAGAGTCCAATTAGATGGTAATGCAAAACAGACCTATACAAAAATGAAAACTTTAATAAAAAGACACGGTATTTACAGAACCTATAGTTACGATAAGGCTAGAAAGAGTTCTGTAACATTAGAGGATTTAAGATTACCAACACAATTTGTGCAAGAGTTAAAGAATGAAAATTAGTTATGGTATTACAGTTCACAATGAAGCTGAGGAACTACAAAAGTTATTAGATGTACTAAACAAAAGCATAGATAAAGAAGATGAGATAGTTGTTTGTGTAGATGGTGATGATGAAAAGGTTGAGGCTGTATTGGGTGAATATCTATCTGAAAACAAAGCTATAGTTTACAAAAGAAAACTTGATGGTAATTTTTCAGACCAAAAAAATTCAGTTATAGAAAAGTCAAGCGGTGATTATGTCTTTCATATAGATGCTGATGAATATCCAAATAAGATACTAATACAACAATTAAAACAAATACTGGAAATAAATGATGTAGATTTAGTATGGATACCAAGAGTGAATACGATTGATGGTATGGAACAAAAACATATTGACAGATGGGGATGGAGAGTTACAGAAAATGGTTGGGTAAATTATCCTGATTATCAAGCTCGTGTATTCAGAAGAGATGAGTCTATAAGATGGACAAGACCATTACATGAGTATATCAAAGGATGTAAGACTTACTCTCATTTGCCTCCACACGAAGAGTTGAGTTTGTATCATCCGAAAACAATACAGAAGCAAGAGAAGCAGAATGTATTTTACAATGAGAACTTTAGTAAAGAGATGAACGTTAGGAGTGGGGCTTGATATTTTTTAGGAATGTAAACGATAAATTGTATGGTGTGGGGGAAGTTGATAAGTTAGGATTTTCTAGCACAACTCCATCTTATATTCCAGATGAGTATTTAGAAAAGCAAGTATTTACAATATTTAGAACTTGTTTAGGTATTGGTGATTGGGGAATAATATCTACAATGCCAAGATTACTTAAAGAAAAGTATCCTAATTGTGTTGTACAGATACCATCGGAGAGCTTAATAAAAAGTTTGCTAGAACCATATGCTTCAGAATGGTTAAAGTCTTGGAGTAACCCATATAAAACTATGGAGTATATTTTTAGGAATAATCCTTATGTTGATGCTTTTACAGATACAATTATGGATGAAGTATTTCACGATCATTATAGAATATATGATAATAACAATTCCGAAGAACCACTATTAGAACAAATGTTAAAGTTCTGGCAATTTAAACCAGAAGAGTACAAAGACTCATCTCCTGAACTATATTTTACAGATGGAGAAAAGAAAATTGGAGATGCTATAATTAAAGAAAAAGCTCCAAATGGATTTGGTACTCTTTTATTGTCTAATAGATTTGAAGAGAATAGAGATAAAGAGTTTGTAGAGAAGGTGTTAGTTAAAAACAAAATACCTTATTTTTATTGGGTAAGTAATCCTTCGCTTCTTTCTTTATTTGATGTAGATACCGTCTTTGATTTAAGGCATGTGTCTATAAGAGTTCAGATGTATATAAAAACAAAAGCTAATCTTTTAGTTGGAAACCAAAGTGGTGCTGACATAATGTTTCCAAGATATACAGATGTTTATATGGCACCAAAAACTAATGATTTCAGTTCTAATATTGTAAGGGGAAACTTACATATAAAAATAGAGGATATATAATGGCACATAAAGAACAATGGGTATTTTGCGGTAAAGTTAAAGGTTTACATCCAACTTATTTTAAAGATAAAAAAGTTTTAGATATTGGTTCATTTGATGTAAATGGTAATGAAGAGTTTTTATTTAAGAATTGTGATTTTATAGGTTTAGATTTAGAAGAAGGAGATGGTGTTGATGTTGCCTGCCCAGCACAAGAATATGATGCTCCTGATGAAACATTCGATACAATAATATCATGTGAATGTTGGGAACACAATCCTTACTACAAAGAGAGTATTCAAAATGCAATAAGAATGTTAAAGAGTGGTGGTTTATTTATGTTTACCTGTGCTACTACAGGTAGAGAAGTACATGGTGTATCTTATTTAGAAGAGAGTTGCTCTGAACAATATGATAATTGGAAAACATTACCGAATGTAACTAAAGAAAATTGGGATAATGATTACTATAAAAACATAACCGAAGAACATATAAGAGAGTCTATAGATGTAGATGAAGTGTTCAGCAGTTATGAGTTTGAGGTAGAAGAAGACCATTGTGATTTATACTTTTGGGGAATAAAAAAGTAATGAAAAAGATAGTTGTATATACTGCTATATTTGGTGGGTGTGATGATTTAAGAGACCCAAAGTTTGTTCCTGATAACTGTGACTTCGTATGCTTTACAGACTCAGATTTTGAATCAGATATTTGGGATGTGAGAAAAGTAGTTCCTTACTACGAGCAGCCTGTTAGAAACTCTCGTTACTACAAAACAAAACCTCATATATATTTGTCAGAGTATGAAGTTAGTATTTGGATGGATGGAACTTTTATAGTAGAGAAAGATATAAATGATTTGGTTGAACAATATCTTTCAGACGCTAATATGGCTTGCTTTAGTCACAACAATACTGCTTTAGATCCACACAATTGTATATACTATTCAGCTGAATACATACTGCAGCTTGGTGAGATAAATTCTAAACGTGATCCATCTAAGGGTGTAGCAGCTTATAAGGATGATCCTAAACTTATAAAACCACAGATGGAAAAGTATAAGAAAGAAGGTTATCCTATAGATAATGGTTTGGTTATAAGTGGAGTTCTTTTTAGAAAGCATAACGAAGAAGATGTAATTAAAGTTATGGAAGATTGGTGGACAGAAATTAAATATCACAGTCATATTTGCCAATTAAGTTTACCTTATGCGTTTTGGAAGAATGATTTTAAATGGAATTGGATTGAAGGTGACATTAGAAACCATAGTTACTTTCCGCATGGTGGAAAACATACTTTCAAAACTGTAAAAAAAGGATTTGGTTTAGTTAGCGAAGAGTACTTTTTATCTATGGAATTACAAAAAGGTGGTGGTGGAAAAGAAATGATAACCAACGACCATACTTTAAATACAGTAGGTGATGTAGTTAGGTATTACTCAAATAAAGATAATGTTGAACAGCAAACTCAAAAATTAAATCCAAAAAACTGGCAGTATTTTAATTGTATGTTGGGTGAGTTTAGACATAATGTAGGAGACCATCATGAAATAGGTTGGAGTAATTTAACAAAAGAGTATTATGAATCCCTACCATTGATGTCAGACGAAGAAATAAAAAGAGACTTAATGTTAAATCCTGTTGAGTTTGGTAATGGTTATATAAAACACAGCTACCACAGAGCTTGTGCTATGATTGGTAGATTGATAAATAGCAAATCTTATATACCTTTTTATATGAATGAAAAATATATGTATGATGAAATAAAACGTGACGATATTAAACAAAGGTCACTTCCTTTGATTAGTAGAGTAAATGGCTTGGGTAATGTAAAAATACCATCAGGTGAATTTACCATAACACAATCTGGTATATTAACTTTGATGGGAATTAGAAAGAATGATGATGTTGATATAATAATATCTTCAAATGCCAGACTTCAATTATTTAATGGTGATAGGAAATTCATCAGAACAGATGGTGTAGAAATATTTGAGCCTAATAAATCAAAGTTTAGATTATTTGGTTCGCATGGTGATGATGATTTAATAAATAACTATAGTTTACAAATTAATGGTTATAACTTTCTAGAACCTAGATTTTACTTTAGTAGAAAGAACAAACATACTGATAGAGACAAATCGGATTGGGAAGGTATGAGAAGGTTTTTTGAAATGGAAAGCCATTTGGGATACCCATTTAACAAATTAACAGAAGAACAATGGGGAGTAAAATACATATGAAAAACATAGTATTTATTCCTAATATAAATCTTGGTAATGGTAGAAGCAATCCATATCAATACTCAGTAGATAGTTGGAAAGCTTGGTGTGATAAGAATGATTGTGAATTATTGGTATGGGAAGACTTACTTTACCCTGTAGACTATATGAAGATTACCTGGCAGAGATATTATCTCTTTGATATATTAGATGGTAACAATATAGAATACAATCAAATCCTTATGGTTGATGCTGATACGATCGTACATCCAGATTGTCCTAACTTCTTTGATGAAACAGATGGTAAGTATTGTGGAGTAATGAATGATGGGGATTATGAATGGGTGATGAGAAGTATCAGAGGATTTGGTGACGAGTTATTTGATGGGATGAGAATACATCCTTGGAACTATATAAATGGTGGGTTTCAGATATTAAATAAAAATCACAAAGGCTTTTTTGAGTCGATGAAAAAATACTACAACGACAATAGTTCTTTGATATCAGAAACTATATCTAAATTAAAAACAGCAACAGACCAAACAATACTAAATCTTATGTTACACAGAAATAATATAGATGTCAAAATACTGCCTGATTGTTATAACCTACAGGACTTAACGAGAAAGAATTTATTGTACATAGATAAAGGTTGCTGGTGGACTGATGAACTACATCATCTCAATGCTGGTTGGGTTTATCACTTCAATGCTATACCACCAAACAATATGAATAGAGATGTAAGTTATTGGATGAAAAGAACATATGAGGAATTATATAAATGAAGATAGCTTTCTTTTCAGAGATGGGTAACAATCAAAAATATCCAAGAGATTTTCCAAATGCCAGAACTGAGGTGGGTTGGTGTGTAGCTTTAGATGCTCCGATGTGTCATTTAGAACACTTACCAAAAGATAAGTTTGATTTGGGTATTGTTATTATTCCTAAGAACAATCCTAATGTTGACTTAAATCATATCAGAAAGGTATGTGATAAGGTGGCTGTAATGCAGGAAGGTCCTCATTGGTTCTTTCAGGACTATAGTTTGGATAAACAGTTCCATTACTATAACACTTTAGTAGAAGCTGATTGGGTTTATTGTCACAATGAAAGCGATGTGACTTATTACTTAGGGTTGGGGTGTAAAGATGTAAGAGTTATGAGGAGTTTGATGATACCAGAGGGATTAACCTCCAGAAGAGAGATACTGATTGATAGTTACGGAGACTTACCTAGCCCAAAATCATATGAAAAACCAAAGGTAATGATAGGTGGTAACTTTGTTAGTTGGTATGGTGGATTTGATTCTTACATAGCTGTGAGAGAATTGGGATACGAAATATCAGCTCCTTCAATGGGTAGAAAACAGAAACAAGAAGATGCTATAGAAGACATAAACTATCTACCTTATATGAGTTGGAGAGAATGGATTGAAACTTTGGGTAATTATAATATAGGTGTTCATCTGATGAGGACGCATGCGGCTGGTACATTTGCTATGAATTGTGCATGGCATGGTATACCTTGTGTCGGTTATAGGGGGTTAGATACACAAGAAATACTACATCCCCTAACTACTGTTGATGTTGGTGATTTAGATGAAGCAGTTAGAGTTGTCGAAAAATTAAAAGATGAAAAGTTCTACAGACTTTGTAACGAAACCATTGCAAAAAGATTTGAACAAAATTACACAGAAAAAGCTTGGAAACAAAATTGGTTAGAAGTAGGAGAATCAGTATAATGGATATAGGAATAGTTGGAATTGGTATTGTCGGTGGCGCAATAAAGCACGGGTTCAAAAAGTTAGGACATAAAATAATAGTTCATGATATTAAACTGAAAACAAAGATTGGAGATGTAGTGAATGCAGATATTGTTTTCATATGTGTGCCAACTCCAAGCACTCCAAATGGTGATTGTGATACAAGCGTTGTGGAAAGTGTTGTTAACGAATTGTCAAATTTAGAATACAAAGGAGTAGTTTGTATTAAAAGTACTGTTAAACCAGGCACTACTAAAAAACTAAGTGAAGATTTTCCAACATTAAATCTTAGTTTTGTACCTGAGTTTTTAAGAGAAAGGTGTGCTATCTCCGATTTTATTGAAAATCACGATTTATGTGTTATTGGAACTGATAGTAAAAAAACTTTTGATTTGATTAAAAAAGTTCATGGTAAGTATCCAAAGAACATAGTTCAACTATCAGTAACAGAATCAGAATTTGTGAAATATTTTAGTAATACCTATAATGCCATATTGATAACATTTGCAAATAACTTTTATGAAATTTGTAAAAAGATGGGTGTTGATTATACAAATGTTAAGGATGCGGTTGTGCGTAGAAGTCATATCAACGACCAATATTTAGATTGTAATGATAATTTTAGAGGTTACGGTGGAGTTTGTTTACCAAAGGATATAAAGGCTATATCTAACTTAGCTGAAGAGTTAGGTTTAAAGGGAAAAATATTTAAAACTATTATAGAAGATAATGGGAAGTATAAAACAACTGTTTTTAATGGAATGAGGGAAGAATAATATGAAAAAAGTTTTAGTTACAGGAGGTGCTGGGTTTGTTGGATTTAATCTATGCAAACAATTAATCAAACAAGATTATGAGGTTACGGTTGTAGATAACTTTTCAAGACCTAATGACGATGAAGATTTTAAATATGTAAAAAATCATAAGAATGTAAAATTTATGAAAGGTAATTTGATTGATAAAGGATTTTATGATACGTTACCAAAGAATTATTTCGACCAAATATATCATTTGGCAGCAGTAAATGGAACTGGAAATTTCTACAAATTTCCTGTTAAAGTTTTGAAGGTTGGAATTATTGGTATGATTAATTTGTTAGATTGGTTGGTAGAACAGGATAAAGGTAAACTTTTATTCACGAGTAGTTCTGAAACATACTCTGGCACTTTGAGTGTATTGGGAGAGGAAAATTTTCCTATACCAACACCGGAAACAATTCCACTTACCATTGATGATGTATCCAATGTCCGATGGAGTTATGGTGGCGGAAAACTTTTAAGTGAGATAGCTCTTTACTCTTATCGTGAAATGTGTGGATTAGATAGATTCTCTATAGTTAGACTTCATAATATATACGGCCCTAGAATGGGATTTGAACACGTTATACCACAATTTATAGAAAGGATATTGAAAAAAGAATTTCCATTCAAAATATATGGTGGTGAAGAAACAAGGTCATTTTGTTATATTAATGATGTTTTAGATTCATTAACACATATAATGGAGAGTGATGAAACTAATGGTGAAATATATAATGTAGGTAATGATGATGAAGAAGTAAAAATTATGGATTTAGCTAAAAAATTATTTGAGATAGCTGATGTGAGTACTGATATTAAAGTGCTACCCGCACCCAAAGGTTCAGTATTAAGAAGATGTCCTGATATAACAAAATTAAAATCCATTGGTTATGAAAAGCAAACCAGCTTAGAAGAAGGATTAAACAATACATTTGAGTGGTATAAAAATCACTATAAATGGTATTCAAAAAAATACACTAAAGGAGTATATAGTAATGAAACTAAGTAGTTTAAAACAAAATGTAATAGATTCGGTTGTGGAGTATAGTAACGAATATTTCAAAAAAACACCATTCAATCCTAAAACTGATAGAGTTACTGTAGGATACCCTTGTTATTCGGATGAAGAATTAACGAGTGCTATCGATACCTTATTGGATTTAAGGTTATCACAAGGGCCTAAGGTTAAAGAGTTTGAAAAATTATACTCAGAATATATCGGAACTAGGCATGGTGTAGCAGTAAATTCAGGTTCATCAGCAAATTTACTCGCACTATCTGTATTAATAAAATCTGGTAGAGTTAAGAAAGGTTCTGAAGTTATTATTCCCGCAACTACATTTGCTACAGTTGTGATGCCAATACTACAAGTTGGATTAGTTCCAAGATTTGTTGATGTTGACAGAGATACTTATAACGTTAGTATTAAGGAAATAGAGAATGCTATAAATGAAAACACAGGATTGATAATGCCAGTTCCAACTTTGGCGGTAGATTTTGATATGAGAAGTGTTATGGATTTGGCAAATTATCACAATCTACCTGTATTAGAGGATTGTTGTGAAGCGCATGGGGCATCTTGGGATGGTAAAAAAATGGGTTCTTACGGAACTCTATCCTGTTTTAGTTTCTTTGTAGCTCACAACATTACCACTGGTGAAGGTGGAATGGTTATGACGAATGACGATGAGTTATATAGTTTGTTACAATCAATGAGAGAATTTGGTAGACTAAAAGAATATGATACGAGTAAAGAAAGATTTTACTATTCAAATGGTGATTTAAAAGATTTTGATGAGAGATATGCATTTGAACTTGTTGGGTATAATCTTAGAATGACTGATATATATGCATCATTGGGAGTACCACAGATAGGCAAGTTGGATGAATTAAATAGACAAAGAAATGAAATTGCAAGCTTCTATACTGAAAATCTTAAATCTCATAATTACTATTTACAACTACCTATTATTCCTGAAAAAGGAGAACATGCTTTTTATGGGTATCCTATAACCATTGAAGAGGGTTGTGGACTTGATAGAAAAGTATTAGTAAACTATTTAGAAGATAATGGAATAGATACTAGAGGTCTAATGGGTGGTAATTTATCAAGACAAAGTTGTATGGTAGGTGAGAAGTTTGAAGTTGAAGGTGATTTGAAAAATGCTAATTATATTACTGATAATAGTTTTTTTATAGGAGTTCATCCACATATCAATCAAGAAGCGAGACAGCATGTCGTAGATGTATTTAATAACTTTTTTACAGAATGGGAATTATCCTCATTATAAGGAGAAAAATATGAGTAATTTAGGAATACTATTTACATCAAGAAACAATTATCGGTTACTAGATAGTTGGATGAGTAAAGTTGATATAGAGGGCTGTAAGGTTCTGAATATTGATGAAGATTCTACCGATGAAAATAAAAAGATGGGTAGAGAAATCTGTTCGAAAAATAACATAGCTTATTTGGATAGAGAGGAAAGGGGTTTACAAAATAATATTACTACTGCTCGTAATCATTTTAAACCTATGGGAATAGATTGGATAATTTGGTTTCAGCATGATTGTTTTCCACTTAACCAAAACTTTTTTACTAAATTGAGTGAATTGACTTTGAGTGATAAGTTAAATAATTTTGGAGTTATAGGATTTAATTCTCACCACAAACAAATTGCACATCAAAGATACGATTCTGGTATTAGAGAACTAAATGATACTGCTAGAACTCCTTTAGAGATTGGTGATTTTTGGTATAGAAGAAAAGAATATTGGCCAAATTCTAGAGTAGATTACAATAAGGGATTTGATAAACCATTTGCTGTGGAATCAGTAGCTTGGTATACAGCAGTAGTTAATTTAGATATGTATACGAAACATATCATACCAACAGATGATTATCATTTCTTTCATGCATGGGATGATATAGCATTTCAATTCCTATATAAAAATATTTACAATGTTTGTTTACCAAATTTTGATGTAAAACATCACCAATCATCTAAAAAAGAGTTTAATATCCCAACCAACTCTCCAAATGCTGGAGCTGATAGAGAACATTTCTACGGTAAATGGGGCCATCACGATGTGTGGAAAGAAAGATGGGGGTTTGATTATGGTGACAGAGATACTTTTGAACCGATTAAAGAACATTATAAAGGAACTCTACTTTGGGATTTTTACCATCATGATCCTATTAATGGCCCACTAAAGAGTTTTGATGTATGAATAAAAAAGTATTATTCATCACATCAGTCTATAGAATTGGTGAAAGAATATACCCTATAATACCTAAACTAAAAGAGAAACTATTTGATATAGATTTAATCAAAGTAAACGAAATGAGTTCTGAAATGTCTTGGTATGGCACGATAGACCCAAGAACATCTTTCGATAATCTATATAGTAAGCACATTGGTAATACTTTTGATGTTGGCTTTAACGGATTTAAAGATAAGAATATAAATATAAATCTGTCTGAATATGACATTATTATTTATGACGATTCTAGAGCTAGATACGGATTGAATAAGTTGTATGATTTGGCATCCAAATTAAATATTCCGATGTTGGGTAGTATTCATGGTGGTGGTAGAGGGTATGGCTCAAAAGATTATAATAGCGGTTACAAAAAAGTGTTTGACTATCTAATGGTTTTTGGTAATATGGATATGGATGCTCATAATATCGGTGATAAGTTACTAAAGATGGGAATACCATCAAATGATATACTGAAGGATTATAATAAATCAGAAGACTATATATTATGCGTCACAAACTTTTTAGCAAACCATTGGGTAAAATTAAGTAGTTGTCCGCTGAGAGTTGATGAAAGGTATGTACAAAATTTAGGATTAGTTGAACTGCAAAGTGAGTTCAACAAAAAAGTTATCTTTAAGATAAAAACAAGAAAAGATAATCCGAATCCAAATGAAGATATGGATTATATGAGAAGTATAATAAATCCTTATTTAGACTACGAAATTATGATGGATGTTGAAGATGATAACTCATTAATATCAGATTCTTTTATTGTATTATCACCACCATCCACATTAGCTTTCAAATCAATACAGCAGGGTATTCCTACAGTTTTGATAAATAAAGCTGGTATTTTAGGTCACTTTCGTGATTACAAAGGATTGGTTGATTTAGATACTCAACAAATATTTGATGAGGTAGAAAGACAATACCAATCTGAGAAAGAGTTTGACTTTATAGAAAGCACAATAGAAGGTGGATTAGATTTCACTTCAACAGATAAATGTATTAATGAAATAATGAGCGTATTGTAATGAAAATAAGTAAAGTAAATGGTTATTGTCTGTCTTCACAATATGGTGATGGTAAAGTCTTTGGTCAACCTCTTGGGGTTAAAAGTATTGGTATTATAGAGGTAGTAACTGATGATGGGTTCGTGGGTATCGGAGAAACTTACTCTGCGGTGTATGTTCCTGAATTAATTGAACCTACTGTAAAGTTTATAGAGTCTTTGATAGTTGGTATGAATCCAATTGAAATAGAAAAAGTTTATGACTCAATGGACATACCTTTTGTTGGTATGAATGGATTTATCAGAACTGTTGTCGGTGCAATTGAAATGGCTCTATGGGATATAAAAGGTCAGATAGAGCAAAAACCATTATACAAACTATTAAGTGAAACAAATGTGAATGATTTTGATGTTTACAGTAGTGGTGGCTCTGTAACATATACCCCTGATGAGATTAAGAGAGATATAGAGAAAATACCATTTGACTCCTATAAAATGAGAGTGGGTGTTCAGAGTTGGGAAGATGATAAGAAGAGAGTTAGAGCTGCAAGAGAAGAGCTTGGTTCTAAGGATTTGATGGTTGATGCTATAATGGGAACTTTGAATACTTGGGATAAAGAAACTGCTACAAATAACATAAACTCATTGTCAGGAGAAAATCTAACTTGGTTTGAAGAACCACTGCATCCAGCCAACTTAAAAGATTTAAAGTGGGTTTGGAAGAATACTCATGGTTATGTTCCTATTGCTACTGGCGAAGGATTGAGTGGTAAGTTAGACTTTGATTCTTACTTAGAGAGCGATTGTTTAGATATTATTCAACCAGACATAACTTACTGTGGTGGTTTTATCAGAGCGAAGAAAATAATAGAAGTGGCTAAAGAAAAGAATAAGAAAGTTGCTTTGCATGTATGGGGTAGTAGCATATCTTTAATGTCCGCCCTACATTTATCCATAGCTGCTGATGTGGATTGGTTAGAAGTTCCTACTGTAAAATTAGATATACTGTCAAATGAATTTGAGGTGATTAAACAGATAATAAAAGATAAAGATTATTCATTACAAAATGGGCTGGGTGTAAAGATTACAGATGAGACTAAGAGCAAATATCCTTTTGTTAAAAATAGTGGGTATAAAATATAAAAATGATAGGCTGTGATTTAATAAGAGACTTGGAAATGTATAAGATTCCAGATGATTACTTTTCTGAATTAGATAAAAAGTATGGTATCGTCAAACTTAATCCTAATGATTTGACTAATGATAAGTTAAAAGATATTGAAATATACTTTGGGGATAGAATAAGTTTACCTTTGATTGAGAAAATGCCAAAGTTGAAATGGGTTCATTTTACCAGCATAGGATATGATAGGATAATCGGTACTGATAGAAAAGATTTGATAGTAACTAATAGTAGTGGAACAATGGATGATGGTGTAGTTTCTACAGCATTAGGGTTTATGTTTTCTTTGTCGAGAGGATTTAATTATTGCTTAAAATCAAGTCGTATTGATAGGACTGAGTTCGATGAACACTTTAGCACTATTCAAGATGTAATAGGACAGAGTTGCTTAATAGTTGGTATGGGTAGTATAGGTAAGAAGCTAGCAAATATATGTAAATCATTAGATATGGTGGTGAAGGGTATTAGAACTACAGCAGACGATAACAATTTTACTTTGGAACAAATGCCAGATATAATTTCAGACTTTGATTTTGTAATTAATATATTACCACATTCAAAAGAAACTGATAGTATCTTTGATAAATCTGTGTTCGGCAAAATGAAGAAATCTTCTTTCTTTATAAATGTTGGTAGAGGTAAGACAGTTGTCGAAAGCGACTTGATAGAAGCACTAAAATCAAAAACCATAGCTGGTGCAGGACTTGATGTGTTTGAGAAAGAACCATTAGTTAAAGAATCTGAACTTAGGTATTTACAGAATGTAATTGTAACTCCACATATTGCTGGATATACAAAAAAGTATTGGAAATTACAAAAAAAATTATTTTCTGAGAATTTAGATAGATACTTATCTATACAACCATTATTAAATAAGGTAGGTTATGATAAAAAGTAAATCAATAGTTATAATTCCATGTAAAATGGATTCAGAGAGATTAAAAGGTAAGAACTTATCCCTAATAGGAGATAAAACTTTATTAGAACATTCTATATTATATGCAAGAAAATCTAAGTATGTAGAACATATAATAGTATCTACAGAGTCAGATGAGGTTAGAGATATATGTAAAAAGTATGAAGATGTTCTAGTTCACGATAGGCCTAAACATTTGTTAAAGGATGCAGATACAGTTGATGTTTATGTTGATGTTGTAAGATTGTTCAATACCACAGACATAACTCATATAGTCGGTTTGCAGCCAGATAATCCTGATAGACAAAGGTCTTTAGATGAAGTGTTAGAATATTTCGTCACTAAGAAATACGATGACTTAGTTACAGTCGGAACTGATGGAACTAGAAATGGTTCTGTTAGAGTCATAAAATCTAAATTTGTCAGAATGGATAATGTCAGTAGAAGAGTTGGTTCTTTACAGGACGATTGTACTAATATACATACTGAAGATGATTTAAAAATTGCAACAGAAAGGATATCAAATGACTAAAATAATAGCAGAAATAGGTTGGAATCATATGGGTGATTTGGCTCTAGCAAAAGAAATGATAAGTAAAGCAAAAGACAATGGTGCTGACTATGTTAAGTTTCAGACTTGGTCGGTTGATAGATTGAAGCCTGGCCCTTGGGATGAGGATGGTAGAACAGAAATATATAAGAAAGCTGAGTTATCTAAAAGTGACCATATATCACTCAAAAAATTTAGTGAGTCATATGGAATACCATTCTTTTCTTCAGTATTTAGTATTGAGGATGCAAAACTATTATCAGAGATAGGAGTGGATACAGTTAAGATTGCTAGTTTTGAATCTCGTAATGTAGAACTTATAACGTTTTGTTATTATCATTTTGATAAAATATATCTTTCTACAGGAACATCTTCTGTTGAAGAGATTAGAGATACATTGAGAACACTTGACAAATGGAAGTTTGTAATACTACATTGCGTTTCATCATACCCACTTGATTATGATAATTGTAATTTACCGAGAATCAAAACGTTAAGAGAGTTTTTTCCAAACGTAGGGTATAGTGACCATACTCCAGGTATTGAGGGAACTAAGATAGCATTAGAACACAATCCATGTGTAATAGAAAAACATTTTACTGTGGACAATAATTTACCTGGTCGTGATAATAAGTTTAGTATATTACCTGAACAACTAAAAGAGTTAAGTAGTTATATAGAAATGAAAAGACAAATGAATACCGATTGTGGTGATGGTTACTTAGAATGTGAGCAAGAGGCAAGGGATATAATGACAGGAAGGTTTAATGGATAATATTTCGGTAGTAGTTAGGTCTAGAAATGAAGAACAACATATAGGTTATTGTCTACAATCCATAACGGATTTTATTGGTAAGCCTGAAATAATATTAGTTGATAATGAATCGACAGATAATACCATAAGGATTGTTAATAGCTTTGAATACCACAATGTCAAAAAACTTAACATAACCAATAATGATTATACTCCTGGCAGAGCATTGAATATGGGAATATCCGAAGCTAGTGGTGATTATGTAATTATATTGTCTGCTCACTGCCAAATTACTTCTTTAAATTTAGAAGAAATGGTATCTAAATTAGAAGAAGGCTCAGTTGCTGGAGTTTGGGGCAAACAAATACCAATTATGTATGGTAAAAATATTGGTAGAAGATATATGTGGTCTAATTTTAAAGATGAACCACAGACAAATTACTTTTCCAAAGCTGAGGATAGATACTTTTTTCATAATGCTTTTTCTTTTTTCAAAACAGACTTTATTAAAAAGAATAAATTTGATGAAAGATATGCTGGAAAAGAGGATAGGTATTGGGCTATCGATATGATTAATAATGGCAATAATGTTTTATATGATTCGGATAGTGTTGTCAATCATTTTTACACACAGAATGGTGCAACTTGGAAGGGGATAGGATAGTGGCAATTAAAAGAAAATCTTTAGAATTTATCCATAGTGTTTTAGATGATGAAGGGGAATCCAATACTGAATTGCTTGATTTGGGTAACTCTTACATAAGAGGAGATGGTATAGGATATATAGAAGAGAATTATGAGATGGATGGGTTTACCTATACAGACAATGGTCATGGGTCTAAAAAAGTAAATATAATATCAAAACAATACTTTACAGCATTGGGTTACAATCACACATCCATAGATTTAAATGGTAGAGAAGATTCCTTAGTAATTGATTTAAGATATCCTATTACTGATTCTGAATATGATTTAGTCAATAAATTTGACTTTATATTAGATATTGGAACTGCAGAACATATAGACAATCAGTATATGGCTTTTAAGAACATTCATAATATGTCTAAGGTTGGGGGTATATTTATTCACACTCTACCAAGAGAAAAATATTGGATGGGGCATTGTAAATACAAATATAATCTCAAATTCTTTGAAGACTTAGCATCTTACAATGACTATGAAATTTTAGAGTTGAAAATAGATGATGAAAAAGATATACTTTGCTCTATTAGAAAAACTGAACCCAATGATTTTATGAAAAAATCAGACTTTGATAAGTTACCATTGGTTACAGAAACTGGTGAGTTTAACGATAGGGATTTGTATCCATATGCATATAAATAAAATACAATTAAAAGATATAGACTTAGGTTCTCTTGGTGTTATACTCAACAAAGCCGGTAGGGTTGTTGATGGTGTAAATCACGGTAGAATGGTTCTCAAAGGAGATGGTGTCTATTATAAGATATTTGATAAGGACTATTGTCGTAGAGAGAACTTTGTTAAGGCTCTTGAAGCTGGATTCTTTGATGAAGTTGCACCGGCACTCCAATCGTTAATAGTTGATGGGGATGATATAGTTGGTTATGTTACTGAAGCTGGTGAGGAATTAGGTTTGGTTTGGGCCGATTCTTTTGTTCGCGAGCCTTTTTATCAAAAGTTGTTAGCGTGCGTAGATGTGACAAAAATGTTTTTTTATGATTTGGTGCCAGCTAATATCATTACTACAAAAAATGGAGAGCTCAGTCTTATTGATTTAGAGAGTGTATATGATTTGGATGAGTTATACACCATAGATAAGCATAATGCCAAAGTTAAACCAGATTATTATTATACAGAGTTAGAGAGATTATGGAGAAAAAATATGAAAACGATTAGTTTTATACAACCAAGCAGAAACAATTTAAAATACCTAAAGTGGTCTTACAATAGTATTCGTAAGAACTTGGGATACAGACACGAAATATGTTGGGCTGATGATGCTTCAGACGATGGAACATGGATGTGGATGAATAAGATTGCTAAAAAAGATAAGAATGTAAAGATACATAGAAACTATGGGCCTAAACGATTAGGACACACAATACTATATGACACATTAGTAGATATGGCTACCAATGATATTGTGATGATATATCATGCTGATATGTATGCTTGTCCTCGTATGGATGTAGAAGTCTTAAAATATCTACAGCGTGGGAAGGTTGTTTCAGCTACTAGAATAGAGCCACCACTGCATCCTGATGGTCCTGAGAAGATACTAGAAGATTTTGGTATAGAACCTGAAGAGTTTAAGGAGTTAGAGTTATTAAAGTTTGTTGATGAACGATTAGAGAAGACTAAAAACGATGAATTTGAGACGAGTCAAGGTATCTTCGCTCCGTGGGCTATATACAAAGATGACTTTCAATCCATTGGTGGACACGATCCTTTATACGCTCCACAATCAAAAGAGGACTCTGATATATTCAATAGGTTCGTATTAGCTGGTTATGAGACAATACAGACTTGGAAGGGTTTTGTATATCATATGACTTGTAGAGGTAGTAGATTTAAGGATGGTGCTATGAGGAATCCAGCAGGTCAAGTCTTTATGAAAGGTCGAGAATCATCAGAGTGGTTAGCACAGAATCTAAGGAGCACTCGTAACTTTATTCGTAAGTGGGGGCATATGGTAAAGCATGATGATTATCTTAAACCTATCGTACCACCTAAATATGATATAGGGTTTGTGGCTTATAACTGTGATATAGCTATGTTAAAGGAGTTAGAACCTTGGTGTAGTAAGATATACTTAGACTTTGGTTCTGATTATATGAGTGACTATGTAAAGAATGAACAACCAGATACTCAGTTTAATATAGACGAAAGAATAAAGATGTATGGTAACTCTAAACCAGCAGATTTAAAACATGACATTGTTATTGAGTTTGATTGCCAGAAGCTTACACCACAGAACTTTCAGATAATAGTGAATTTATCGGAGATGTTAAAAGATAGTGGTGAAGTTGGTGAGATGGAATATGATATATTTAAATTTTACATAAAGTCACTTCAGACATATGAGAAGGATTTAATAGTATGCAAATCTTAGTAACAGGCGGTGCTGGTTTTATCGGTACTAATTTAATAAAGAGACTATTGGTTGATGGACATAATGTAGAATCTATGGATAATTATTCTACTGGTAAAAAAGATAATGAGATAGATGGTTGTAAATATATCGAAACAGATGTATCAGATAGTATTCGTAAACATGGTGCATTTGGATTAGACTCTTATCAACTAACAAAGCCAGACATCATCTATCATTTAGGGGCTTTACCAAGAATACAACCATCATTTATAAATCCAACGAATACATTTGATTCCAATGTAAAAGGAACACAGAATATAATGGAATATGCTCGTAAACTAAATATTTCCGTAGTATATGCTGGTTCATCTTCATCACATGGGGATAAATATGCTAATCCTTACACACATTCAAAATGGTTAGGTGAAGAGGTAGTTACAATGTATAATAAGATATATAGCATACCAACAGCAATATGTAGGTTCTACAATGTATATGGTGAATATCAGTTAACTGAAGGGGCTTATTGTACTGTTCTTGGTATCTTTGAAAGACTGTACTATAACAACCAGCCTTTGACTATTACAGATGATGGTGAACAAAGAAGAGATTTTACTTATGTTGGTGACATAGTAGATGGATTGATGAAATGTGCTAAATCTTTGTACATGTCTGAAACTATTGGAGAAACGTTTGAATTGGGTAGGGGTAAAAACCATTCAGTAAATGAGTTAGCTAGTGCGTTTGGTGATTACCCAATCGAATACATAGACAAAAGGCCTGGTGAGATGAGAAACACATTAAATACCGATACGAAGGCTAGAGATGTATTGGGCTGGAATCCAAGAGGTGATGTGATAGACTATATAAAAAATAACATTTTGAAGAAATGACATACTATATATTATTAAAGGATGATTCTGTAGAAGACATATGGGATGAGAATATTTTAGGAGAAGAGTCATTTGGAACGTTTTATACAGGTAATGGTTTTAAAGCATTTAACAATATAGTTCAAAGGCAGCCAGAGTTATTGGAAACAGTCACTATAATTGATGAAAAGAAAAACTCACACTCTATAACAGAGTTCTTAGATTTAGTTGGTAAATGGAAAATAATGTCTTGACTTGTATAGTAAAGATTACGTATATTTAGGAGTAATGAGATGGTTGATTATAGTTATTTAGAAGAGCTTGAAGAAGAAGCATTTGAAGAAAAATCAAAACCAAAAAGAAAACCAAAAAAGAAAAAGAAAAAGTGGAAGGAATTAAACAAT
>Ga0209634_1001071_pt1 | contig 20557 bp, 16 predicted proteins | sample LinPmetageLP40_FD_184043 | JGI IMG/M metagenome (GOLD analysis project Ga0209634, IMG submission 184043) | Marine viral communities from the Pacific Ocean - LP-40 (SPAdes) (version 2) | ecosystem: Environmental > Aquatic > Marine > Oceanic | place: Pacific Ocean | collected 2010-08-26 | reverse complement strand
TTTCTTGGTATCCAGTGATTCCAATATTACCCCTGATTTTGTAGGTTTGATAATTTGGTATAATCCACCTTTACCCGATACTGATGCTAAGTCTTTATATTCCATGATCTTTATTCTTGTTGTTTTAATAAGGGATGCAAAACTATAATTATTCTTTTTATTTCCCTGCATTGTCGATAATATCCTGAATATAATTCAACACCTCATCTTTCCCTTTTTTACTTACTGCCGAGGTGCACTGCATTGGAGGAAGCTCTTCCCAAGTTTCTAGCAAAGTTGCACTATAGCTTTCCATACTGCCCTCCACTTTTGCCTTTGAGAGTTTATCAGCTTTGGTGAAGATTATTGAAAAAGGAATTCCTTGTGCTCCTAGCCAGTTGATAAACTCCAAATCGTTGGCTTGTGCCTTATGACGAATATCGATCAACACGAAAACACAAGTAAGGTTTTTGCGCTTAGTGAGATATTCTTTAGTCATCAATTCCCACTGCTCTTTAAATGACTTGCTCACTTTTGCCCAACCATATCCTGGTAAATCAACCAAAAACCAAACATCATTAATTAAAAAATGATTTATTAATTGTGTTTTACCAGGTGTAGAGGATGTTTTTGCCAAACTTTTACGATCAGTAAGCGCGTTGATCAATGAGGACTTGCCTACATTGGATCTGCCAATAAAGGCAAACTCAGGCCGATCATCATCAGGGCATTTGAGATAATCTGTATTGCTGATAACGAACTTTGCGGATGTGATTTTCATATAGTTATTGCAAGTAAAGCTTTAAGTGAACTTGGTTATATTGCTTATAAATAGTGAATGATGTTTATTTATTGGGTACTGTATTGTTGAAATAGTTCAACTACGGTATCATTATTTAATAAATATCAGGCAAAACTACGTTTTTGTGAGCAAACCCTTTTGAATTTTTAAAAAGCGGTTTATATTTATTGGTTACAAGAACGCATTTTTTAAACTGAGTCAAAGGTAATTATAATAACCAACCAACTAATGGTCGTATTACGGAAAATTATCCCTTTTTTATTTTTTTTGGGTGTTGTGGTATTCTCACCCCAAACTTTTGCACAAGAAGTAACTGAAGCTAATAAGGAACTTGCCAAGCAGTTGGTTGAAAGTGCCGATGAAATATTGGCAGTGACAAGTGCATTAGATTTAGCTAGAGAACAATACATGCTAGCAGCAGATGCAGACCCAACCAATGTTCAGGCCAACTTTAAAGCTGGGAATGCAATTATCAGAACAGTAGGCAAAGATCGTGCATCAAAGTATTTTGAACAAGTTTATAAACTGGATAGCGATTATAGATTTGATTTATTGTATTGGGCAGGAGAAAGTTATCAATATGGACTCGAGTTTGACAACGCACTTGACATGTATAATAGGTACAGAGATAAATTATTGGCAGAGCCTGGGTATCGGGGACATGATAAAGTCCCATTATCTAAAGTAGATCGAAAAATTTATGAATGTAGAAATGGACGGGAATTAGTGGCAAATCCAGCGCATTATTCAATCGTCAATGTGGGGTCAGCAATAAATTCAGAAGCTCGTGAGTATGGCCCTGTACTAAATGAGGATGAAACAGAGCTAGTATTTACCAGTAGAAGAAGAGATGGTAATCTGAACGAAAATGTAGCGGACGATAACGTGCCATATGAGGATATTTTTATCTCTAAAAAGGTGAACGGAGTATGGCAGCCAGCCCAAAATATGGGAGAGACAATCAATACACAATTTCATGATTCCAACTTAGCAATGTCAGCTGATGGTGCGCAGTTGTTTTTATACTCAGATGAAAATAATGGAGATATATATACTTCTAAGAAACTGGGAGATGGAACATGGACTACTCCAGAACCACTAGGTGCAAATATTAACTCTAGTTTTAAAGAAAGTTCAGTGAGTCTTTCGCCTGATGGCAATATGTTATTTTTTGCAAGTAATAGACCTTCACATGTAGGAGATAATGAAAACTTAGATATTTATTATTCTGTAAAAGATAAAAATGACGTTTGGGGCAGACCAAAAACAGTTGGAGAGGTCATCAACTCTGAGTTTGATGAAGATGCGCCATTTATAGATTATGATGGTAAAACGCTTTATTTCAGTTCTGATGGAAGAAGAGGAATGGGTGGATATGATATTTTTAGATCAGTTTATGATAGCACTGAAGCCGTTTGGGGTGAACCTCAGAATATAGGATACCCGGTAAATACTCCTGACAATGATGTTTTCTTTGTAAGTACAAAAGATGGCAAGAGAGGATATTATGCAAGTGTTCGTGAAGATGGGATGGGTTATACCGATATATATATGGTGACTGTATTGAAAGATGATGAAGTACAAGATCAATTAGCCTCTAAAGATATTGAACCTGTTGAGACAGAAGAGCCGGTGTCTTCTACTGATGTAACAGCAGTTGACACTACTCCAGAGCAGACTTTACAGCCAGTTATCCTAACAGTCAATGTTGAAGATGCGGCAAGTGAACTGCCTATTGATGCAAAAGTGGGACTGAAAGGTGTCGGAGACAATGTGATTGTCTCTTCTAAACGAGGAAGTGTAGGGACTTATACCTTTGAAGTAAAAAATGTAGGTAGTAAAGAATACATGCTTTCCGTTGAAAAAGGAGGATATGTATTTAAGAATACAAAGCTTGAAATTGAAGCAGTAGCAGGTCTTGAACCCAAGCGAATGAATAGAAATATTTCTCTGCAAAAAGTTCAGAAAGGCGTTTCAAAAATATTGCACAACATTTATTTCGATTTTGGAAAGGCGACTTTCACAACTGACTCGTACACAGAACTTAATAAACTAGAGAAAATGTTGGCTACTAATTCAAATACTCAAGTGGAGATTTCTGGTCATACCGATGCGATCGGCAATGACAGTTTCAATAAACAACTTTCTCAAAATAGGGCAAATGCAGTTGTTGGTTATTTAACAAATAAAGGAATAGATGCCAGAAGACTGACTGCTGTGGGATATGGCGAAGAAAAGCCACTAGCTAGCAATGATGATGAGTCAGAAGGTAGAGAACTTAATAGAAGAGTCGAGTTCAAGATTCTTGGGAATAAGTAATTAAAGTTGAAAAACGTTAAATCCCCAAATGAGCTTTGTGCTGATTTGGGGATTTTTTATGAGGCAATAATATAAATAGCGTCTCTAAGAAAACAACATTTTTGATTTTGAGATGTTTTCTTAGAGACACTAAATAGATTATAAGAGGATTGCTTTTATATCCGTGAAGTAAGTGAGATATTTGCCTGCTTTACAAAATATAATAGATGGAAGTACTACCATACAAAGAGCAGCAGAAGGGAAAGAAAGAACAGGTCGCGGAGATGTTCAATAACATCAGTAAGAAGTATGATTTTTTGAATCATTTCTTGAGCCTGGGAATAGATATTCTATGGAGAAAAAAGGCAATTAAAAAACTTAAGAAAGACCAACCCAAATTAATTTTGGATATTGCCACTGGCACAGGAGATTTTGCATTGGAAGCACTTTCACTGAACCCTGATAAAATTATTGGCGTAGACATTTCGGAAGGAATGCTCGCAGTAGGCAAGGAGAAGATGAAGAAAAAGGGAGTTGCAGATAAGATCGAAATGCAGCTAGGAGATTCTGAAAAGTTGTTATTCGAGGATAATAAATTTGATGCGGTGATCGTTGCATTTGGAGTTAGAAACTTTGAGAATCTGGAGAAAGGCCTTTCAGATATGTTGCGTGTATTGAAGCCAGGGGGCAAGACAGTCATTGTGGAGTTTTCCAAACCAACTAAATTCCCAATGAAGCAACTATATAATTTTTATTTTAAATACATATTACCTAAAATTGGTCGTTTAGTTTCTAAGGATGACGCAGCATATACTTATCTGCCTGAGTCAGTGGAAAATTTCCCTGATGGAGATCGATTCGAGCGTATCTTAAAAGATGTAGGTTTTAAAAATACAGCATGCATATCACTCACTTTTGGCATAAGTTCAATTTACATCGGGCAAAAATAATAACCCTCGCGTTCATTAGCCTTTTGTTGATAAGTAGCTTAGGTTATGGGCAACGTCAAGTTGGGATGAATAATCCCAACTATGATGATAGATTTTTGAGCTATGGTTTTTTGATAGGTCTTCATACTGCCTCTTATCAGTTAAAGTATTCAGAAGAGTTTCTCAATTTAGATACGCTACATTCCATTCAACCCAAATCATCTCCTGGATTTTCTTTAGGCTTTATTGTTAATTTAAGGATTGCCCAATACTTGGATTTACGTCTACTCCCTAAAGTAGCTTTCTACGAACATTCGATCGATTACTTCTATACAGATCGAACTAGTACAACCCAACTTATAGAGAGTACAGTGGTTGAATTCCCATTAATGTTAAAATATAAATCTGTTCGTAGAGGGAATGTGGGCATGTATCTAATTGGTGGTGTGAAACCAGGAATTGAGGCATCTGCGAAGAATGTAGCAGAAAATGAAGATGATATCATCTCGATCCAAAAGACGAATTTGTCACTGGATTTTGGAGTTGGATTTGATCTCTACTATCCTTTGTTTAAATTTTCTCCAGAATTAAGATTCTCTAAAGGCATTAAAAACATGTTAGGAGATGGTTCGAACGATTTTAGTGCTGGAATTGAATCTTTAAACACCAATACCATCACCCTTTATTTGTTATTTCAATAGAATGACAAAGCTCATTGCATTAGTGACAGGTGCTAGTTCAGGAATAGGACTAACCACTGTGAGAATTTTGGCTGAGAATGGATATTATTTATAGTGTCAAGACCTCAACATGTGAGTATCGCAGACCTATCGATTTTGCCATTGGCGCAAGCAAGTGCGACTATGGTTCACAAGAAGTGACTATTTGAAAAGAGACAGCGTGGTACTGTCAATATCATGAACACCGTTGAAAGTCACATGTTTAGTAGGAAGTCGAAGCTGCTCAACGATTTTCTTTTGTTCTTCTAGTTTCGTCTCATTTAGGTATGGATCTTCTGATCCATAAATGTTATAAACTTCAGTAGCTCTTAGAGAATCCCGGGCATTTAGTACATCCATGTCAGGAGGAAATATTCCTGCCCATAGAAGCAATCTGTCGGCATGGGCATGTCCATTTGCCAACCATCTTGATGCGGTTGCTGCCCCTTGGGAAAATCCAACCACTGTTAGTTTTGGGTTTCCAGAGAAGTCGAAGGAGTCGTATAGGGTATTGAGGTAATGAATGTAGTTTTCGATATCCTTTAGTCTATCCTCTTTCGTCATCCAAGTGGCACCAACTCTTCCACTGCTTTCGTTAATATAGAATCTGGAAAGTGCCTCAGGAGCGATTACGAAATGGCCACTGTCTGACAGGGTAGAGAATTTACGGATAAAGTATTGCGACAACTGCCCATAGCCGTGCAGTACTATCCAAACTTGCTTGGTGTTGGCATCAAGCTTCCCGATAGTGGAGAACTTGGCCTGTTGAACAATATCGATGTAATGTTGAGATGACATAAAATAAAAAAGGCAGTTATATTATAACTGCCTTCCTGTATTATTCTTTATTGACGATTATCTCTTGAATCCGAGGGCACTTCCACCACAATATTTGTTGGACTCTGTAAAAGTATAACTGATGTAGTAGATTCCAGTGCTATTGCATGGATAAGCTATTGCAGAAAGCTTTTGTCCTTGATATTCACTTGATCCAACTTTTTGTCTTTTGGAATCGTAAAGAGAAACTACAATCCCATCAGTATTTGCTCCCTCAGAACAAATATTGATCATATATTGGGTGCCTTTTGTAAACACATAAGAGTATTCTACTTTGCTCTTACTCCCACCAACACCATCAATTTTATAACTTTTCAAGAAGTTGAAACCTCCTGAGAGCTTAGGAATACAGTCGTTAGAATATCCATCAGCATTACACTGTGCATTCGATTCTAAACTGAATACTGTTAAAAATAAGGTGGTTACAAATAAGTAAACTAACTTTTTCATACACATATCTGTCTTAACTGATTATTTTTTTTCTAATGTCAGCCGTTAGGCTCTTTATTTCTTCTACGTTCTCGGTAGTAATATTTACATGACTTTCACTATTGTCTTTTATAATCATCACTCCATCTATTATTTCCATAGTAGATTCTTTGTAGGTAGTGGTGATCTCAATGGCATCAAATGCAGTTTGTAGAACAATCAAATCGTCATATAATTCTTTCATATTACTATCTGTCTCACTATAAAATGAAATGAGAAGAACGATATTTTCTAAAATTATCTTCTGTTCGCCAATAGTTTCTTGTAGCGCCTTGTTAGAAGGATCTTTTGCAGACACTTGACAAGTTACATGCATTGCTTCTAACCACCCTCCTGTCAATAATAAAACGCTCAAATTTGAGCGCTTTTGTTCTTGTAGGTACTGGTTGATGCTGTTGAAATTTTGAGTAGTGATCAATAACAAGGAATCTAAATTCTTGCTGTTAGTCGCTAACTTTCCAATAGTTTCAATGTCAAAGAACTGTCCAATATTTAGACCGTCAGCTAATTCCTTGATAGAAGCCATATAATCTAGCCCATCTTGGTTTTGCTCATAGATATTGGTATACCCTAAATCTGTACCAAATATTCCTAAGTTGAGCGCCTTACTATAATTGCTATTATACTTAGAAGTATTATCTGCAGTATTTAATATACTTATATCATATTTTGTGCCAGACTCTTTCAAGAGTACAGAAATCTCCAAAGGTGAAGGGATTGACTGTATTATATCAGAGATGACATCCTCTGAAATTGCAGGTCCTTTAACTTCCATTGAGTCTAGCTCATCTAGAAAGGCCTGTTCGTCAGCAGGTTTGTTACCCGAACTACACGCAAAACTGATTGCGATAATTCCAAAAAATAATTTCTTCATAAAATTGTGCTTACAGATAAACAAAAATAAAAATTCATTTACTTTTTACAAACTATTATTGGGTTTTGGAGGGCTTAATCTAAAGCTATCCCTTGGCTTTGGGACTCTTCACTTTACTAAATGACCCGATTATTTTCCCTAACAATTCATAATATAGAGTAATATATAACAATAATGTCATAAACCATATTACAAGAATGTTAAAGTAATAGGTGTTGAAGTATGCTCCAAATAAATATTTTCTTGGCGCAAAGAAATGAGTGCGATAATCAAGCGCATGAGATGGATTGTCTGGAGAATTAAATACAGGATCAATCTGCTGAATCAATTTACCTTCATACTCAATTAATCGTTCTTTGACGGCAATATTCCTAACAAGGTCAGATAAGCTTTCATTGAAATATTTGTCTTTGTATTCATTGAGATTATAGTCATAGTCTGCGGACTTTTCATAGAAGTTCATCAACTTCTCTTTTTTGAGCACAGACAGGTTATATTTGTCTAGATAATGATCTTTAAGATTATCGAGATAGGAAATGAGTATCTGGTGAACCTGCGGATTGAACCCTTCTAATGAAAGTGCTTTATCTAGGTCTACATCTTCAATACCTTGCTTGAAAGTTTCATGTCCCAATTCCTCTTTAACAATCGCTAAATCTTTTCTTACTATTTGAATTATTGAGTCCCCAGATTCAGAAGTATTGTTGTTAATATAATTAAGCTTTCTTTTCAATTCTTTGATCAAATAAGAAGACTTGAAATCAGCTCTCATCTCATTTTCTTCGTATTGATAGTAAGGTTTTTCGTATTCATTTTCTGTGAATTGATAAACAGCCATGGCTTCATAAGCCCATCTTGAAGCCATCATATCAGCTACAATGGGTACTTTTCCCTTAGTGCTTATGATGTTATTCAATTTGTCAAAGTTAAATAACAAGCCGCTAAGAATCATTTGAGGGATCAATAGCAATGGGATGATCACATATACCGTTACCGCAGAATTAAATGCTGAGGATATGTTGAGCCCCATGACATTGGCCATACAGGATACGGTGAATAATACCAGCCAGAAACTGAATGTCATCCCATGTATTTCCAGAAGCAAATTGCCTATCAGTACAAAGGATAAAGTTTGAATGGCAGACATTGTAAATAGTATGGTCAATTTTGAAAGCAGGTAGCTACTCCAGCTCAAATTGAGAAAAGATTCTCTTTTTAGAATTTTCCTGTCTCGAATAATTTCTTCTGCACTGACTGTTAGCCCCATAAATAGTGAGACGACAATACTCATAAGCATGAAAGCTGGAATGTTATCGTTGAATCGGAATATATACTCCATTCCAGATGGAGAACTCTTGTAGCGAATAATAAATGCTAAGATCAATGCTAGAAGTGGTGCTTCGAGCAGGTTGATCATCAGGTATTGCTTATTGCTTAGTTTCGCTATGGTATCTCTTATTGTGAAAATAAAAGTCTGCTTGATCTTAGAGGGGATATTAAGAGAATGAGGAGGTTCCTCATTGACATCCTCCACTTTCTCAAAATTGAATTTTTCTAAATAAAAATCGCTCCACTGTGTTGGGTTGATTTTTCTTTTGTTTGTGAGTTGACCATACTCATCGACTACTTTCGCTTCGATGATATTGAATACTTGTTCTGGATTTACATTCCCACAACTTTCACACTGCCCACGCCTTGCATCAACTTGATTTGTTACCTCTTTAAAATAAGTTACAGCATGGATTGGGTTGCCATAAAATATTGGATATCCGCCAGTATCCATGATGTACATTTTATCGAACATTTTATAAATGTCCGATGATGGTTGATGTATAACCACAAAGATCAATTTACCTTTCAGCGACAGTTCTTTGAGTAAATCAATAACATTCTCTGAGTCTCTTGATGAAAGACCTGATGTAGGTTCATCAACAAATAAAACAGCTGGCTCTCGAATTAGTTCAAGTGCAATATTGAGTCTCTTTCTTTGCCCACCACTGATAGTTTTATCAAGCACACTTCCAACCTTGAGGTCTTTTCTCTGATCAAGCCCCAAGCTGGTCAAGACGTCCATCACTCTTTTGTCAAGTGCTTCTTCACCCAAATCTGCGAAGCATAACTTAGCATTGTAATACAGATTTTGATAAACAGTAAGCTCTTCAATCAATAAATCATCTTGAGCGATGTAACCGATTACACCTTGTACTTTATCTTTTTGAGTAGTTGTATTATATCCATTGATCAATATTTGACCTTTGGAGGGTTCTTCAATACCAGCAAGTACATTTAGTAGCGTGGTCTTTCCCGCTCCACTGGCTCCCATTATCCCTATGAGTTTGCCTGGTCCTTCGGAGATATTGACATCTCTTAGCCCTATTCCGCCATTGGGAAATTGAAACTCGATATTCTCAGCATTGAAAGATATATTGCTGATTTTAAGATCAGATATGAATTGGGTGATTAGGTCGCTGTAGTATAAGGCATCTCCAGCAGGGGTTTTAATTGTGCTACCATTGGAGAATAAATATACCCTGTTGGTGAGCATGATGAAGCCATTTAATACGACTTCATTGTCTCCCAGATACTTCACAAAGTACATATCAATACTATTGACCTTCATGAAGATGAGGTTGCCATCTACATCTACATTAAAGTACTTGGCTGCCTCTTTTTTAATTGGAAATCCTGCATCATCCGTTTCAACTTCTTCATCCTGATTATCCGCTTCAGGAACTGGTTGATTATTGACTAATAGAATGTCAGAGAACTGAAGATTAGATACATCTTCTTGAAGCACAAAACTTTCTATTAGTTTGTATTCATCTTTTACAATATTGAAAACGGAGGAAATGGTATCAATAATCTCCATCCTCTGTGGGGTGAAGTTCTTATCAGAACCAACTAATTCAAGAATTTTAACCAACACGACAGCTTTCTGCTTTTGAGTCAGCGTTTTGTTGATCTTTTTACATAACCCCAGTGTTTTTACTGAGTCGCGAACGGATGTTAATTTTCGTTTTTTTTCTGGTTTCTCTTCTCCTTCAGCGGGAGCTTCCTCTGTTTCTCCTTCTACTTTTTTCTTATACCCAACAAACTTATCATAAAGCTCCAAATATTCTTTGATGGAGTCTTGATCAAGTTCCTGTTGGAAAAAACCTATTACAAACTGTCTTTCTTTTTCAGTAACCCCACCATCTTGTTTAGTGATGATCGCAAATAACTGGGTAAGTGCTTTTAGTATTTCTTCACTCATATATTAAGATTCACTTAAACTAAAGTGGATTGTTACAAAAGAGTAAGACAAGTGGGTTTAGTATGTCTTGAATTCGAATGGAATCTCTACAAGCTCAGAAAACTCTTCTCCAGCTTCTTCCATGTCCTCGTCATCTTCATGAAAGTACCATATGATGTTCATTCCTTCGATTTCTTCCAAAGCAGATAATACATCCAAGATCAACTTTGAAGAAGCAGTGTTGAAGTATTCAAGTTTAAAGATAAATTCAGTGGATGGGTTCGGTTCGCTTTCATATGCCTCAATCCAGTCTAGTATTGGTTGATAGAATTCTGCTGAATCTTCAGGGAGGGATCTTCCTGAGATTTCGAAAATGCCATTAGCTTTATCCAACATTATTTTTGGGGTATCCTCAGCGCCTTCCAGATTTAATATTTCCATGATTGGTATTGTTTTAATCTATTTTGTTCTTGAATATTGATTACAATCTCTCGATTGAAGATTTAAGCGCGAAAAATGATTGTCCATTTCCCATGTCTTGAAAATCATAGACCAAAGGTTGACCTGACTTTCTGGCCATATCAACAAATCCCAATCCTGCGCCACCTTTCTCAGATATTTTGGTGTTTTTAATAATCTCTTTGTAATAGGCCTTTAGGCCATCTTTGTCAAGTACATTGACTTTGTCAATCTTTTCTTTTACTATCGCTATGACGTCATTGTCTATTGGATTTCCAGAAATGATAGTGTACTGTTCTTTTTGCTTACCAACCATGAACACTGCCGAGTGACTGGCTTTTCCATTGTTGTCGGCATGTTTCACAATATTTTGCAAACTTTCCACCATGACATTGAATACCTTCCGTTTGATGGAAGATTCCTCACCTGTCGAGTCCATATTTCTTTCGGCCATGGCAAGGATTGATTTGGTAATCTCTTGTGTAAATTCACCTTCATAAGCCAAGATCAAATGATGCTCGCTTAGGCTTTGGTGTAAATCATAAATATATTTCATGAGTGGACAATTATAAGTTTTGTATTCTCAACATTAATATGCTTAAATGTATTAACTATTTAGTTATCTGACAAGTCAAAAATGATTTCTATCTCGGTTAGAATTTGATTCCTATTAGTAGCACGTCATCTGTTTGTTTTTCGTTGCCTTTCCATGATTCCCAATCGTGATCAAATCTCTCGTGAGCTTCTTTCATGGATTTGTCGTGTACTTCTGTAATGATGGTACGCAGACGTTTCGGCCCAAATTTGCGATCCTCAGGCCCACCAAATTGATCAGGGAATCCATCAGAGCAGAAGTAGAAGGAATCACCTTTACCCAATTTGAGTTTCGTATTGGTAAAGTTGGTTTGGTTTTTATATATACCACCACCTATGGCAAATTTATTGCCTTTAATCTCTTCCATTTCACCTTTCCGCATGACGTATAAAGACCTGTGGGCTCCAGCGTATTCTACAGTTCTGTTTTCTACGTTGATTTTACAAAGTGCGATATCCATACCGTCCTTTGTTTTAGAATCTTCTTGATCTTGGCGTAAGGTTGTGGTCACTCCTTCATCCAATTGATCCAAAATCAATCCAGGGTCACTTACTTTTCTACTTCGTACAATATCGTTCAAAAGGAAATACCCAATCAATGATAGCAATGCACCTGGAACACCATGTCCGGTACAATCTACTGCGGCTATGTAAATATCATCACCAACTCTGACATACCAAGGAAAGTCACCACTTACCACATCTTTTGGTTTGTATAAAATGAACGAGTCGGCAAGTGCTCGATTAATTATAGTATTGTCTGGTAGGATAGCATTCTGTATCCTCTTGGCATAGTTGATACTATCATTGATCTTTTTGTTTTTGTTTTGAATCTCTAATTCTATCACCTTTCGCTCAGTGATATCATGAGACACTACAAGTACTGATTCTAGGTTTTCTCCTTCGTCAAATTCAGGAATAGCATTTACCTGCATGATACGCTTCCCCTCTTCGGTTGGGAAGTCCATTTCAAGCGACAGTTTCTCATTGGTTTCGCTGACTCCGGCAAGTATTTTCACCCATTCATCCACGATGCCTTGATTAAGGTCGGCTTCTTCCAAGTTCTTATTCAAGAATTCAGATGGAGCTTTGCCAGTCATTTCTTCAATGATAGGATTCACATAAGATATTGGGCCTTCTTTTTCTAGTCGTGTGATTAGGTCAAGAGAATTCTCTGAGAGTGCCTGCATTTTACTACGCATACGCTGCTCTTGCTCTGCTCTTCTTCGCTCTGTAATATCTGTGGAGTTGACAATGATACCATGTATTGCTGGGTTTGACATAAAATTCGTACCAGTAGATTCTAGCCAAACAGAACTTTTGTCCTTATTGCGATATTCGTACTGAATGGTGACTTGTTGATAAGGATTGTCAAGCAGTTGCTTGAACATATCACTAACGTTGCTTTTATGATCTTCCAGTACATATTCAATATCCTTGATTCCAATCATTTCTTCTTGGGAGTATCCCAAGATAGGTTCTACAGATGGGCTTATATATCTAATAACTTCATCTTCTTCATAAATTGTAATCACCTCAGATGCATTTTCTAATAGCAATTGCATCCTGTTCTGGGTCTTATTTACTTCTTCAATTTGCTCCTCAAGTCTGGAGTTTGAACGAGTGAGTTCTTCTTGTGTAGCCTGCATCTCCTCAGCATTTTGCCTTAAGACTTCTTGCTTTTCCTGTAGCTCATTACTCATAGTTTGAGATTCTTCCAGAAGCATTCTTGTGCGTTCATTTACCTTGATATTGAACACAGTCCTAGCCAATATCAAACTCAACTCCTCTACAAACTTCACATGACCTTCATTGAATCTCTCAAACCCAGCAAACTCAAGTACTCCATATACTTTTTCATTTGTAATGAGAGGAACAATCAAGATACATGTTGGCTTTTGATCTCCTAATATTCCTGAAGAAATGGTAACATACTCATCAGGAATTTCTGTGCGCATTACGGTGTCTTTTTCAGCAGCAGCCTGACCCACTAGCCCATCAGCAAATGCGAATTTGGTTTGAAGGTGTTTTTTGCGATTGTAAGCATAACTTGACTTCATCTGGATTTCATAAAAATCCGTTTCTTCATCCTCTTCAACAACATAAAAAGCTCCTTGGATCGCACCAATCTTAGTGATGATAAATTTAATCACATCATCTCCGAGTTGCTCTAGGCTATTATGCATTCTTAGGATTTCACCTATCTCTGCAACCCCAGTAACGATCCAATTTCGCTCGGTATCTCTCTTGTCTGCCTCAATAAGGTTGTCCCTCATGGCTATAAGCGACATGCCTAAATCATCATCATCACTCAATGGCTCGAACTTAGCATCAAAATCACCTTCTCCAATTTTATTGGCAAAAGAAGCCGTACGTTTAAGGGCTTGAACAAGGTCATTAACAGTACGTGCCATTTGACCAACTTCATCTTTTGAGTCCATCTCTACTTTATCTGGCAAAGCACCCTTACCAACAAGATCAAGTGTGCCTTTTAGATTAAGGATAGGGGATACCAAATACCTTGAAAATAGGATTGAGATGAAAGATGATATCAAAGTGATCATTACACCCGACCAAAAAAACTGCCAAAGTAATTTCTCAGATTCTTTATATATTTCACTGGTATCTATTTTGGCAACCAAACCCCAGTTTACTTCTGGGACGTTTCGCCAAGATGCCAAAACATCCTTATTTCTATAATCACTTCCAAAGCCACTTCCATTTTCACCCATAATAGCTTTTTGCACTGGGATTATGTTAGATTCATCATCAAGCCATGGAGTGGCACTGAGTGGGTAATCTTGATTTCTAAGCGGGTTTAAAAAAACTATTTGATTAGCAGAAATGTCTTTGGATCCAAGAATTAGTTCGCCACTTTTACCAAGACCTGTTGAATCTTGAAGAACTGGGAATAAAGACTTTAATTTGAACTTAATGAATAGCAGTCCGACCAGGTTACCGAAGTCGTCCGTTATAGGTGAGCCATTCATTATATGATGTCCGGCATCATCAACTTTGATGGCTGCGCTAAAATTTTGTTCCATTGAAGATTTGGTAAAGAATCCTTCGTTGGGTTCAATGAATTGCTCCCCTTCTTTGGTGATGTTGGTTGTGTATTTGATGTTGGCGTCAGGATCTGTGATCATGATTTCGTCATATCCAAAAGTTGAATTAACATCTTGTAAATATGTCTTAAGATCAGCCTCAGATGAGGATGACATTAGGAATCCAAGCAATGAATCAGCCTCTTGTCCATCTGTAGCGAGCGTGCTTTTTGTCAACTCTGAACCTGTAATAAGCCTTGCGTTTTTATTAATATGTGATAAATAGGAGGAGATTTTATCAACTCTGTTATCGGTGAGCACATCCAAATTGTCACTTTGCCTTCTCTCTATAGATTTTTGACTAAGATTGTATGCAAGGAAACTCACGGTAGCCACCGTAATCACTACTATGGTAATTACCACTGCTGTGATCTTTGTACCTATTTTTATATTCTTGAACATAAGTGCTATTCGTTCTTGTTATTTTTTTTGTCTTTTTTTGGAGCAGCTTCAGTCGCGATTTTTTTCGTAGCTGTGTTGACCAGTAGATTTAAGCTTTCATTGACCCATTGCTCTTGTTGACTACTAAACGAGGTAAAAGATGCCAATTCGATAACGCCAACGATTTTCTTGTTTTTAGTCAATGGAGTGACCAATAAGTGTTTCGGAGAGGCACTTCCAAGTCCTGAGACAATATTAACATAGTTTTCAGGTATGTCATCAATATTCAGAGTGCTGCCTTCGACAGCAACCTGGCCAATTAACCCTTCACCAAAAGCGAAACTCAAAGTTTCTGTTTCTGGAATATGTAAAGCGTATGAAGTATATAGTTCAGCAGTGCGCTGATCCTTATTTTCTTTTGTCAAGTAGATAGCTCCTTGTCCAACTTCCATCTTATTGCATATGGCTGCCAGTACTGAGGTGTATCTATCTTTTTTATCATTATTGTTTTTGATGGCTTTTTGTATATCTGACATATCCATGTCAGTAGAGGAAATATTTACCGCTTCTTCGGCCTTACTTGTTTCAGATTTATTCCTGTTGGAGGACGATGTTAGCTGTGGACCATCTACACCACGATCAGTCTTGTAATTAAGGAAAATAGCCACCAATCCTATTACCAGAGAAAGTGCCACGGTAATGTAAAGATTATTGAGTACAGATGATAGTTCCAAAATGTCATCTGTAGTTAGTGCACTTACTCCAAGTATTAGTTCATCCTGTAAGCTGAACAACTGAAGCGTAGTATATATCATGCTTATGATAAAAAATAAGATGAGAATTAAGTTAATACGCGTGTACTTGGATTTCATAAGATAATTCTATTTGTAATGGCTATTAAGTTCGTTTAAAAAACTCACTATTTCGTCAATTTTCAAAACATAATCAATTTTTGTAACCGCCAGAGCCGCATTTGGCATGGTGTCTATCATGCATTCGGAAGGCTCTTGTACTATTGTAAGCCCTCCTTTGTCTTTGATATGCTTCATACCGAGTGCACCATCTTTATTAGCTCCTGAGAGTAAAATGCCAATCGTTTTGTCTCGATAGGCATATGCGGTACTACTAAGCGTGATATCAATAGCAGGGCGTGAGTTATTGATCATTTCTTCTGTAGACAGACAGAAGTAATTACCCAATTCTATTGACATATGATAGTTGGATGGTGCGAGATAAACATGGTCTTTTTTAATCTGTTCTTTGTCGTATGGTTCGGTTACCGAGGTTACGCTTTTTATAGACAATGCCTCCACAAAACCATTTCTGACATGTTTTAGTCTATGTAAACACATAATAATAGGCAATGGAAAGTCTTTTGGAAGTTGTGCAAGGATTCTTGTTATCCCCTGAAAGCTTCCAGCTGATCCACCAATGACTATGGCCTTATATTTATTGCTTAAATTGTATCTATTCATCTCAAGAAATCATCCAATTGGTATTGAAGGACTTAATTAGTCCTTAAACTTTTTGTAAACTTTCTCTTCGTTATTTACTACAATAAACTTGTTGGCGATGTCACACCAGATGAGTGACTCCTTTGAACCAATCACGAGATATCCATATTTGAATAGGCTTTCATGGAATTTTTTCAACACTTCATTTTGAAGAGTCTGATTGAAATATATCATTACATTTCTACAGAGAACTAGATCGAACTTGTTGAACACATCTCCTCTTACAAGGTCATGCTCTCGAAAAGAAACATTCATGACTAGATTAGGGTCAAGCACGGCCATGTTTCCTTGCTCTGTATGATAGTCTTTTAGTGATGTTTTCCCTTGAAACCTAATGTAATTTTTTTCATTAAGTTCCATGTTTTTAAGGGTGTATCTACCTGATTTTGCCTTTTTAAGAATTTCCTTATCAAGGTCAGTTGCTATGATTGAGGCCTTTTGCAACAAACCCATTTCCTTGAGCATAATAGCCATAGAGAATACTTCTTCTCCAGATGAACAGCCCGCGTGCCAAATACGAATTTTTTCATGATTCAGCATTATGGCTGGTATGATTTCATCTCTCAGCACCCGCCAAAATGAAGGGTCGCGAAACATTTCGGTCACATTGACCGTGATCTCCACGATGAATTCTTCAAAGAACGGCTTGTCTTCTCTAATACGCTTGACCAGCGCATCAACATTCGGGAACTTGTGTATATCCATGATGCGCTGTATTCTCCGTTTGAAAGAAGACATCGCATAGTTGGTAAAGTCATAGTTGTATGATGTCTTTACTACTTCTGCGATTTTTTTTATGTCGGCAATTTCGATATCCTTCATAGGATGTGGGTTCTTAAGTTGCTGTCTTGATTGTAATTTTCAAGGTTATAAAAATAGTATAACTCAGGCATTATTATTTGTTAAATTCCTGCAAAAAAATCACATGGAGTAACTCCAATGAAATATATTACATTTTATCTATTCGTTGTTCTATATACAACATAATCTTTTTATCACCTCCAACTCGCACTGTGTCCGAATAGGAATTAGATTGATTGATTTGATCTTTGATTAGCTTCATACTATCGATGTCTAATATTAATAAGTCCGTGAATTTTTGACCAATTGCCTCGATATTTGAAATCTTTAAAAGATCATTCATTTTCGAATTATGAGAAATGATTTCGTCTTCTGAGTTTATCTCAAAGTAAACAAATGAATGTTGCAATAATTTTAATTTCTCATTCAGGGTCTGATGAGTGACTTCGAGCATATCAAGGTTTTGTGTTAGTTCTTCTTCCAGTTCAGAAAAAGGTGGTTGGGAAGAACTAACTTCAGCGCTTGAAGGATAGCATATTAATAACACATTTTCAGAATGAAGATGAGATAAATGTGCCGCAACATTTATTCGACTGCTATTTTTTGAAGCCAGGCTTAATTTAGCAGCGGATGACTGCTTGCTTTCAAAAGTGCTCTGAAGAATAGACGCTAGTGATTCGTCATCAATTGTTTCAAGGAATGATGATATGTGTGTTCCAATAATAGTGTTTTTCGATTGATCAGTCAATTCGATAAATACAGCATTAACGCTCACAATGATACCATTACTATCTATTTCTATGGTAGCTACAGAATTATTAAACGCTTCCAAGGAACTAGTGGATTGAAGCTCTTTTCTAGCCGCTTCTTCTTGAGTCGCTGAAAGCTCCTCCATGTTTTGTCGCATTTCTTCTTCTTGGGCACGCATTTGCTCCGTCAATTCTTGTGAATCTTCAAGGAGTTTTTTAGTCTGCTCTGCGTTTTTCACATTATAAATCGTACCAGCAATAGTCTCTCCTACTTTTTCTATAAAATCAATTTGTTCCTTGGAAAACTCTTTCAACGAGGCAATTTCTAATACGCCAAATATATTTTCGTTAACCTTTAGTGGGACAACTAAGATGGAGCCTGGAGATGATTCACCTACGCCAGACTTTATGGAAATGTAATCCTCTGGGATCTCAAGCAAGTAGGTAGTTTTCTTCTCTACAAATGTTTGGCCAATGAGGCCTTCACCAATTTCCACAGATTGATTAAAATGCTTCTTTGTGTCATAAGCATAAAATGCTATGAGTTCAAGTCGGGTAGAATTTTCTGATTGATCGGGCACATATATACACCCAATATTGGCCTCGGTATAGCTGATAAGCTCCGCTAGTATGGCATCACCAAGAGAATGGAGGTCGCTATTATTGTTGCGAAGTATTTCCGCAAAATTAGCCATCCCTTTTGTTGCCCAGTTGCGTATTAAATCTTCCTGTGACACAATTTTGAGTTTGTCCTGCATTGCTATTAATGCATGTGCCAGACTTCCCTGTTTTTCTTTTTCCTGATCGAAGCCCTTCAATTGAACTTCTAAATTTCCTTCACCAATATGATGAACGAAATCTGCTGCATGTTTAATGTGACTTCCTAGAGACTTTACCGATGCTACAATTGACCCTATTTCATCGGACTTGCTGTAATTGATATCTTCATCTTCTCCATTGGCAATTTTTTCGGTGAGACTACCAATCTTACCTAGAGGTTGAATAACGACCATGATCATGAGAAATAGAAAAGAACCTACAATCGCTAAATTGGCTATTAACATGACTATTAGCACCACATCATATTTCTGACGTTGTTTCTCAAAATCTAAAATAAACGATGACATTAATGATCCTAAAGCCTGAAAAAGCAGTTTTTTGTAACTGGTAAATTGAGTAAGGGCCTTTTTGATTTTTGGGTTTGGCACTAAGATAATTCTGTCCACAGAATAAGTCACTTTTTGATAAGTGGAGTCGATAAATTCAGTCTTCACTACTTCTTCCTTCAATACAGAGTCAATTTTGATAGGAGTAGTGTGAATAGCGTTTAAGACTGAAATAGCCTCCTTCCAATGTTTATTTAAGTCGCTGACTTGTTTGCCAATACGACCTTTGACAGGGCCTATCACAAGGTCTGTGTTAGGAACTTGACCACCTTGGATTAGTAAGTCAATGTTTTGAGAAATTTCTGCACTAGTCATCAAAATTTCATCCTTAATATCGAACTCGTTTGCCTTAAATATTTTATTGGAAGTGAGCGAAATTGTTTCAATCGATGATTGATTTTTATAGATGATTGAGAGTGCTTTACTATGTTGATCCAATTTGTTTTGGAAATGGTTTATGATGATCATATCGATGACCAACATTAATCCAATCACAGTAAACATGAGTAGAACTCTTCTTTTTAGAGAAGCATTTAGCAACTTCAATATCATAGGATATTCGGGACGATTATATTATGACTTAAGACCGAAAGATACACTTTTATGTATTTAAACCATAAGATATTGAACTAACAGAGACTTAAAAATCTACCTTGGATAGCAAAGTGAAATTGTACTCGTCTGAAAATGAAGTAATGGGTTATCCAAGAGAGGTTTTATCAAAACAGAAAGGTAGTAAAATTGCTGACTTAGCGAACTTCGTCCACCTACCATTCATAGAAAATATTACTTCTAGATTTTGGTTCTGAAATTCTTCATATTCTAACATCACTTGACGACAACTTCCGCAGGGCGAGACATCAAGGAATTGATCACTTTTATGTTTGCGAGCGGTGATAGCAATCTTCTTGATTTTTACACCAGGGTGGTTAGTAGCTGCATTGAATAGACTAACGCGTTCGGCACAAAGTCCAGAAGGGTAAGCCGCATTTTCCTGGTTTGAGCCAATCACTGTTGTGCCGTTTTCTAATAAAAGTGCTGCACCTACGGAAAATTTTGAGTATGGAGAGTAGGCCGTGTCGCAAGCTGATTGAGCTTGCTTTATTAATTGAGCATCTTCATCAGTCAATTGGTCTGTATTGAAAGTCTCAAACTGGAAATCAAAACTGTTATGGTCGCTCATCTATATTTTCATTCAAAAAAGGCATCCAATATAGTTAAATTATCTAGAAATATAATTTAAGTCAGGAAAAGGGTGCATTTCAAATTGTCGCTTATGTGTTTTTTTTAAATGAATCTGAATGACGCCACGGAGCGTCACTCAGAGACCAGAGTTTAAAAAAAACCAGCGTAGGGGAATGACATATTTTAAGTTTTTCTAGTGCAAGTACCCTATAAAATTGGTAAAAATGTAACTTGTTCATTTACAACATTTTATAAAATCTGTCAATGGTAGGGCAACGTCCCGATGAGTCTCCTTGTAGGGCTAGAGGGATTCTTCTCCCTATCGGGATTTGAATAACATTCCTTTACAGTAGTCCTGCATTTTATAGATGACATTTGTGTTTATTTCCAAAAGAAAATGATCTTGAAGTAATAGCTCGGCAAAACGACAATTTGAAATGCACCC
>Ga0209634_1001070_pt1 | contig 20557 bp, 21 predicted proteins | sample LinPmetageLP40_FD_184043 | JGI IMG/M metagenome (GOLD analysis project Ga0209634, IMG submission 184043) | Marine viral communities from the Pacific Ocean - LP-40 (SPAdes) (version 2) | ecosystem: Environmental > Aquatic > Marine > Oceanic | place: Pacific Ocean | collected 2010-08-26 | reverse complement strand
GAGGGGCTGCCGTTCTTCGAGGCGATCCGCCAATTCAGTCATGACAAGCCTCGGGGTCAGTGTATCTTCATGCATTTGACCTTGCTGCCCTATCTTGCCGCAAGTGGCGAGCTGAAAACCAAACCCACCCAGCATTCGGTCAAGGAATTGCAAAGCATCGGTATCGCCCCGGATATTCTTGTCTGTCGTTCTGAACACCCCATTCCGGAGAAAGAGCGCGAAAAGATCGCCCTGTTCTGTAATGTGCGTAAGGAAGCCGTGGTCGCTGCTTATGACCTGAAGACGATCTACGACGCGCCTTTGGCGTATCATGCGCAGGGCCTGGATCAAGCGGTTCTGGATGCCTTCGGGATATCACCTGCACCCAAGCCCGATCTGTCGGTTTGGCGTGATGTATCCGACCGAGTTCATAACCCCGAAGGGTCGGTCAAGGTGGCGATCGTGGGCAAGTACACTCAGCTTGAGGATGCTTATAAATCCATCGCAGAGGCGCTGACCCATGGCGGCATGGCCAACCGGGTCAAAGTAAATATCGAGTGGGTAGATGCAGAAGTCTTTGACCAGTCCGATGACCTTGCATCACATTTGGAAGGCTTTCAGGCAATTCTGGTACCCGGTGGATTTGGCGAACGCGGCACCGAAGGCAAGATCAAGGCGGCGCAGTATGCGCGGGAACACAAAGTCCCCTATCTTGGCATTTGTCTGGGCATGCAGATGGCCGTGATCGAAGCGGCTCGGAACGTGGCGGGATTGGCCACCGCCGGGTCAGAGGAGTTCGATCATGAATCGACCGGTAAGAAACGTTTTGAACCAGTGGTTTACCACCTGAAAGAATGGGTGCAGGGCAATCACAAGGTTGAACGCAAGCTCAGCGACGACAAGGGCGGCACGATGCGCCTGGGAGCTTATGACGCAACGCTGAAAGAAGGGTCCCGTGTGGCGGATATCTACGGCACCGTATCGATTGATGAACGCCATCGCCATCGCTACGAAGTTGATACCGCGTACAGAGACCAGCTGGAAACAGCCGGCCTGACGTTTTCGGGAATGTCTCCTGACGGAAAGTTGCCCGAGATCGTGGAATGGTCGGACCATCCATGGTTCATCGGCGTTCAGTTTCATCCTGAACTCAAATCAAAGCCCTTTGACCCGCACCCGTTGTTCAAGGATTTCGTTCGCGCAGCCAAGGACATGTCGCGGCTCGTCTGATCCTGTCGAAAGGCGACCCCGATATGCTAAGCTATCAACACATCTATCACGCCGGCAATCTGGCGGACGTCCACAAACACAGCCTGTTGGCGTGGATGTTAAGTTACCTGACGCGAAAGGATAAACCTCTTAGCTATCTGGAAACTCACGCCGGTCGCGCCCTGTACGACCTGTCTGACGCGCCCGCGTTGAAAACCGGCGAAGCCGAGCAAGGCATTGGCCGCGCTCGTAAATGGTTCGCGCCCGATCATCCCTATGTTCGGGTACTGGACGAGGTAAACCGGGAAAAGGGCGCGCATGCCTATCCTGGTTCCCCGCTTATCGCCGCCAAACTGCTGCGCGAAGGTGACAGTATCCACCTTGCTGAACTTCACCCCGGTGAACACAGTGCGCTGGATCTTGCGATGTCACCCTATCAGGCAAAATGCCACTATAGCGACGGGTTCGACATGGCCTTTGCCCTGACCCCGCCGACGCCGCGCCGTGGGCTTATGCTGATCGACCCAAGCTTTGAAATCAAGACCGACTATGTTGATATCCCCCGCAATATCGGCAAGTTGGCCAAGGCGTGGAACGTCGGCGTTATCGCGCTTTGGTACCCCATTTTGACCAGCAAAGCCCATCACGGGATGCTAAGCACCTTGGTATCCGCCCACCCTGACGCGCTGCGACACGAGGTTGACTTTGCCCCTGCCCGCCCAGGTCACGGCATGGTCGGTTCGGGCTTGTTCGTGATTAATCCCCCCTTTGGTCTGAGGGAAGAAGCGGCTAAGCTCGGTCTCAAGTTCAAGAGCTTGCCCAGATAAGGACCCTCTCTATGCCCAAAGGTTACTGGATCGCCAATGTCGATGTCCACGATGCCGCCGTGTATGAAAAATACCGCGCAGCCAATGCCAAACCCTTTGCCGATTTCGGGGCAAAGTTCCTGGTCAGGGGGGCTGCGCCTGACATCCGTGAAGGATCATCGCACCCCCGAGTCGTCGTGATCGAATTTGCCAGTCTTGCGGATGCGGTAGCCTGCTATGAAAGCGCGGGTTACCAAGCCGCAAAGGACATCCGCGCCAGTGTATCAGACGGTAATCTGGTCATCGTCGAGGGCTATACCCCATAGTCTGAGGTTTTTATGCACCACCCACGCTTCAAAGCGCATATAGGGGAACCGCTTTTTAAGCTTCGTGTTAAAATAGGACATCTTGAAGGATAAAGAGTGCCTATGTTTGACCGTTTGTTTCCCCGTCGCAAGCCCGACCCGAAGCCGCTTCCACAGCCGACACCTCAGTTGGCGTTGGGTGCTTTGCTCGTGCGCGTTGCGTTGGCGGACCGGTCCTACCGTGTGGAAGAAGTCGGACAGATTGACAAAATTCTGGCGAAGACGTTCGGCCTCAAACCCCTCGAGGCCGCAAAGCTGCGCGCTACATGCGAAGCCCTTGAACGCCATGCGCCGGGGACACCCGAATACGCGGCGATCATGCGCGAAGAGGTGAGTTATGAAGATCGCAAAGCCTTGGGTGACGCGATGTGGGCGGTCGCGCTCGCGGATGGCGGTCGCGACGAAGACGAAGAAATCCAGCTTTTGGCGATTGAAACCGCGCTTGGCTTGACCGACAAAGACATGGCATCCGCACGCGAAAAGGCTTTGCGTACATTGTGACCTTGGCCTTTATCCTTGACCACTTTATACGGTAAAAATGTTTTCAGATTTCCTTAAGCGGCTGACCCAGCCTGACCCCGCCCAATTGCCCGACGCCGATGCGCGTTTGGCGTTGACTGCGTTATTGGTACGTATCGCCAAATCGGACAATGACTATGCCCCCGCCGAACGGGCTCAGATCAACCGGATCATTGGCACACGCTATGGCTTGAATGAAGCTGAAATCGCCGATTTGCGCAGTGATGCCGAGGCGCTCGAGGCCGAAGCCCCTGATACGGTTCGGTTCACGCGTGCCATCAAAGATGCCGTTCCCTACGAATCACGTCTGGATGTAATCGAGGCGTTGTGGAGCGTGGTCCTGGCGGACGGGACGCGATCTGACGAAGAAAATGCGCTTTTGCGTTTGGTCAGCAACCTTTTGGGCGTTACGGACACCGATAGCGCATTGGTACGCCAGCGGATCGACGATGAAAGATAATTCCTGCATCTGTTGAACTTACGTCGGGTCAGTTGAACATTAACCGGCCCCTTCGCAAGTTCGCGATTGCAAATGACCCCGAAAATCACCTTTACTCGGGTCTTACAGCGCGACAAGGCAGAACAGTGACACAGCAGCCACCTGTAATTGAAATAAGAAACCTTCATAAGGCATATGGGCCACTCGAAGTTCTTAAAGGCGTCTCGGTGACTGCCCCCAAGGGGCACGTGATTTCACTGATCGGATCGTCGGGCTCCGGCAAATCCACCTTGCTGCGGTGTTGCAACCTGCTGGAAGATAGCCAACAGGGGGAGCTTTTGTTCAACGGTGAACCCGTTGCCTGGAAAGGTCGCGACCACCACCGCCGCCCTGCAGATGCCAAGCAAGTGCTGCGTATTCGCACCAATCTGTCGATGGTATTCCAGCAGTTCAATCTATGGGCGCACATGACCATCTTGCAAAACGTCATGGAAGCCCCGCTGACCGTATTGCGCCGCGACCGCGACGAAGTTGAACGCGCAGCGCAAGGGTATCTGGACAAGGTGGGTATCGGCGACAAGTCCGATGCGTACCCTGCTCAGCTTTCGGGGGGGCAGCAACAGCGGGCTGCTATTGCGCGCGGGCTGTGTATGGAACCCGAAGCGCTGCTATTTGACGAACCGACGTCGGCTCTGGACCCCGAGCTGGAGCAAGAGGTTGTCAAGGTAATCAAGGACCTGGCCGCAGAGGGCCGCACGATGATGATCGTGACCCACGACATGAAGCTGGCGGCCGATGTGTCAGATCACGTCGTATTTCTGCACCAAGGCCTGATCGAGGAAGAAGGGACGCCGGACGAAGTGTTCGGCGCACCTAAATCAGAACGTCTGCGTGGCTTTCTTTCTGCTACACACGCCGCGTAGAAATAACAATTTGGGAGATTTAAACATGAAAAAACTACTATTGGCGACAGCCGCACTTGCACTGAGCACCGGCTTTGCGATGGCCGATGCGCATGGTAAAACCATCCGTATGGGAACCGAAGGTGCCTATCCTCCCTATAACTTTCTGAACGATGCCGGTGAAGTGGACGGGTTCGAGCGCGAAGTCGGTGACGAGCTTTGCGCCCGTGCGGAACTGACCTGCGAATGGGTTACGAACGAATGGGACAGCATCATCCCCAACCTTACATCCGGCAACTATGACACCATCATCGCGGGTATGAGCATCACCGATGAGCGTGAAAAAGTAATTGATTTCACCCAAAACTATTTCCCGCCTGCGGCCTCTGCCTATGTCGCGAAATCTGCTGATGCCGACATCAAAGGCGGCGTCGTTTCCGCCCAGACAAGCACAATCCAGGCGGGCTATGTTGCGGAATCCGGCGCGACCTTGCTCGAATTCGCAACCTACGATGAAACCGTTTCAGCCGTGAACAATGGCGAAGCCGACGCGGTGTTTGCCGACAAAGACGCGCTGGCCCCCACCGTCGAAGAATCGGGCAGCGCTTTGGTTTTCGTCGGGGATGACGTTCCATTGGGCGGTGGTATCGGCCTGGGACTGCGTGAAAGCGACACTGAGCTGAAGGCAAAGTTTGATGCCGCTATTCAATCCATGAAGGATGATGGCAGCCTGAACGAGCTTATCCGCAAGTGGTTCGGCGACGACGCCAAAACATTCTGAACTGATTGGGGGCGGCCAATATGCCGCCCCATATCCACTGACGTCTTTCCAGCGGGTGCCTTATCAGAGGCGCGACCAATCCGGGACATTTCACCATTTTTGTCTGCACTGACCCCGAAACACTTTCTGGCCTGTCCTGGTTGTCCTGCTACCTGACGACAGGCAAGCACATGGCGTTCTACGGCGCATTCGGCACGGTTTTGTTGCTGCTTGCAATCACGGCTCCCGCGGCGCTGGTCTTTGGCTTTGGCGGTGCCATGGCAGCGCGGTCACCGTTCAAGCCCCTGTCTTGGATCGGCCGCAGTTACATCGCCATTGTACGCGGCGTGCCCGATATTGCATTTTTCCTGTTCTTTGTCATCGCGCTGGACCAAGCGCTGGAATACCTGCGGCACAAGGTTAAGTGCCCCGATTGGGATCAACCAATTCGACAAGGTAGCGATTTCATCGTCTGTCAGGCTGCGAAGATGCCCTTGGGAAGCTCGCCGCAATGGGTACACGAGGTCTATGGGTTTTCACTGGCGGTGCTGACCTTTGCCATCGTGTTCGGCGCATTTGCCGCCAATGTGCTTTTCGGTGCCATGCGAGCCGTACCCCACGCCCAGCTTGAAACCGCCGAAGCCTATGGCATGTCACCCCGCCAGACGTTCTGGCGTATTCTCGTACCGCAAATGTGGGTCTATGCCCTGCCCGGCCTAGGGAACTTGTGGATGGTTTTGATCAAAGCCACGCCATTGCTGTTTTTACTTGGCGTCGAAGATATTGTCTATTGGGCCCGCGAACTGGGTGGAGCCAAGACGCCGCGCTTTACTGATTATCCCCACCCGGACTGGCGCATGTGGTATTTCTTGGCGCTGTTGGTCTTCTACCTGTGCTTTACCCGGCTGTCCGAAATCGTTCTCGACCGGCTGATGCGGCGATTGACCCATGGTCAAGCTACGGCTGGCGGTGAAAACCAGCGAAAGGCGATGACATGAGCTGCTGGGACACGATACAGTCCTACGGGCTGAGATCGCTGGGGGTCGGCGAAAGGCTGCTACCGCGCAGTGATTTTACCTTGTGTGATCAGTTCACGCTGATCGGATCAGGTATGATCTGGAATATCTACTTCGGATTTTTCGCCCTGATTTCCGGATTTGTCTTTGCCACAGCGCTTGGGTTTGCCAAGGCGCAGCCCAATCCCCTGGTGCGCAAACCTGCCGAATGGTTCATCTTTGTATTCCGGGGCTCGCCGCTTTTCATCCAGTTCTTCTTTGGCTATTTCCTGTTTCTCAGCCTCAAATCCGTTCACCCGTTCTTCGACATGTTTACCTCGGCGTGGCTGGGGGCGTTGATTGTATTGTTCTTCAATACTTCAGCCTACTCTGCCGAAATTTTCTACGGGGCGTTGCAGTCCATCCCCAAGGGCGACACCGAGGCCGCGGACGCATACGGCATAGCGGGGTGGCCACGCTTCAGACGGATCGTCTGGCCGACTATGCTACGGCTTGCGTGGCCCGCCTATACCAACGAGGCCATATTTCTGTTTCACGCAACGACGTTGGTGTTCTTTACCGGGTTCCCCGCGTGGCAACAGCGCGGCGATGCCTTGTATTATGCAAGTTACTTTGCCGATAAAACATTCAACCCGTTTGTCCCTTATCCAATTCTGGCGGGTTATTTCATCCTTCTTACCCTGGTCATCATCGGTATTTTCGGCGTCATAAACCGACGTCTGAACCGACACCTGCCACAGAACGCGGTTCAGAAAATTCGCTTGCGTCCTAATCTGATACGGTAGTATTGATTTTTTGATCAAATTTTTTGGCGCGTGGGCGCCGACCCGGGTTTTCGCGTCTTCAGAACTCCGTTTTCATGCCCGCCGCTTACAAGGTGTGTTATGAAGAACTGGCTCCGCAAACATCCACAGGTCCGTACAATTCGCGTGGCCGCCGCCGACTTGAATGGACAGGCACGCGGCAAACGCATTCCCTCGCGCTTTGCCGATAAAGTGGTCGAAGATGGTACACGTTTTCCAATGTCGGTGCTGAACCTCGATATCTGGGGCGAAGACATCGACGATAGTCCGCTGGTGTTTGAATCCGGTGATGCCGATGGGATCTTACGCCCTACTGAGCGCGGCTTTCTGCCGATGCCCTGGCTGGATGCGCCGTCCGCGTTGCTTCCGATCTGGATGTTTCACGAAGACGGACGCCCCTATGGCGGTGACCCGCGCCATGCCCTGCGTGCGGTGCTGGACCGATACAAGGAACACGGCCTCACCCCTGTGTGCGCAGTCGAGCTCGAGTTTTTCCTGATCGACGATTCTGGCCGCAAGCTTCAGGTGCCACTGTCACCGCGTTCGGGAAAGCGACGCAAGGCCGCCGAGACTTTGTCAATTCGGGCGCTGGATCAGTTCGACGAATTCTTTACCGATCTTTATGATGCCTGCGAGGAAATGGACATCCCCGCTGACACGGCAATTTCCGAGGCGGGCTTGGGCCAGTTCGAGATCAACCTGATGCATTGCGACGATGCGCTTCGCGCCGCCGATGATGCCTGGCTGTTCAAGATGCTGGTCAAGGGGCTGGCGCGTCGCCACGGCTTTGCCGCAAGCTTCATGGCCAAACCGTATGGAGATTATCCCGGATCGGGGCTTCACACACACTTTTCCGTGCTGGACAAGACAGGGGAAAATGTCTTTGACAACGGCGGCCCGGAAGGCACGGCATTGATGCGCCACGCCGTTGCGGGGTGTATGAACGCAATGGCTGGCAGCGCGTTGGTGTTCGCACCCCATGCCAACAGCTTTGACCGGATGGTACCCGGGGCCCATGCACCCACAGGTATTTCTTGGGCTTACGAAAACCGGACGTCCTCCATCCGCATTCCGTCAGGCAGCCACAAGGCGCGACGGATCGAACACCGCGTATCCGGCGGGGATGTGAACCCCTATCTGATGCTGGCGGCGGTTCTGGGGGCCGCGATGAATGGGATAGAGGACGGCACCGAGCCGCCCGCACCGATCACCGGGAATGCCTATACCGCCGGTCTGCCCCAGATACCCGGCGACTGGAAATCCGCCATTGATGCGTTTGAAGCGTCCCCGGAAGTTGCACGGATATTCGCGCCGGAAATGATACGTAATTTCATCCTGACCAAACGCCAGGAACTGCATTATATGCAGGAGCTGACTCCGCAAGAGCAGGTCGAAATCTATCTTGATACCGTTTGAAAAGGTGAACCCATGAAAATCGGCATTCTTCAAACCGGCCATTCGCCTGACAACATGAAAGAGGCAATGGGTGACTATGGCCAGATGTTCGAAAAGCTTTTGGATAACCGTGGTTTCACGTTCCAGATATGGTCCGTCGTGGACAACGAATTCCCGGCGTCCGCGATGGATGCCGACGGGTGGCTGATCACCGGATCCAAGTTCGGCGCGTATGAAGATCACGACTGGATCGCACCATTGGAAGAGTTGATCCGCGCCATTCGCGAGACTGGCAAGCCCTTGGTCGGCGTTTGCTTTGGTCATCAGATCATCGCCCAGGCGCTTGGCGGGACGGTAGAGAAATTTGCCGGTGGCTGGGCCGTCGGGCGCACCGAATATACCATCGAGGGCAAGAAGCTGGCGTTGAACGCCTGGCACCAGGATCAAGTTACCGCTTTGCCCGCCGATGCCAAGGTCGTAGGGTCGTCAGAGTTTTGTGCGAACGCGGCCTTGCTCTATGATGATAACATCTGGACCATCCAGCCACACCCCGAGTTTGGGCATGACTTTATTGACGGGTTGATCCGGACGCGCGGCCGCGGGGTGGTACCTGATCGTCAGCTTGACGCCGCCGCCGCGCTTTTGGATGCGCCAACCGACAATGCCAAAATCGCGGATCATATCGCTGACTTTTTCAAAAAAGAGAGATCATAATGTCCGACTGGCTTGACAAGTTACCTGCGGCCGCACGCGAATATCTGGACGACAAAAGGTTGGACGAGGTCGAATGTATTATTCCGGACTTGCCCGGTATCGCTCGTGGCAAGGCGGTACCTGCGACAAAGTTTGCCCGGCAAGAGTATTTCCATTTGCCCGACAGCATTTTCTACCAGACCATCACTGGCGAATGGGGCGAAGCCGCTGGCGCTGACGGGTTTATCGAAAAGGATATGATCCTGCGCCCTGACATGTCGACAGCGACAGCCGCACCCTGGACTGCCGACTGGACCTTGCAGATTATTCATGACGCCTATGACCGTGACGGCAATGCGGTGGAGTATTCCCCGCGCAATGTATTAAAGCGCGTGGTCGAACTTTACCGTGCTCAGGGGTGGGAACCAGTCGTCGCGCCCGAGATGGAGTTCTTTCTGGTTGCCCGCAATCTGGACCCTGCGCATGAAATCAAGCCGATGATGGGCCGATCAGGGCGCCCTGCTGCGGCGCGGCAAGCCTATTCAATGACCGCGGTGGATGAATTCGGCCCGGTGATCGACGACATTTATGATTTTGCCGAGGCCCAGGGGTTTGAGATTGACGGCATTACTCAAGAGGGCGGAGCCGGACAGCTTGAGATCAACCTGATCCATGGCGATCCGGTTCGCCTCGCTGACGAGGTCTTTTACTTCAAACGCCTCATACGCGAAGCAGCGCTGCGCCATGATTGCTATGCAACCTTCATGGCCAAACCAATCGCGAACGAGCCTGGCAGCGCGATGCATATTCATCATTCGGTGCTGGATGCGGAAACCGGCGAAAACATGTTTTCGGACGCACAGGGTGATGAAACCGATACGTTCTATCACTTTATCGCCGGCATGCAGAACCACATGCCTGACGCACTGGCGGTGATTGCACCCTATGTGAACAGCTATCGCCGGTATGTGAAGGATCACGCCGCTCCTATTAACCTTGAATGGGGCCGCGACAACCGTACCACCGGGATACGTATCCCGTTGTCCAAGCCATCATCGCGCCGTGTGGAAAACCGGCTGGCCGGGATGGATTGCAACCCTTACCTTGGTATCGCTGCATCACTTGCATGCGGATATCTGGGGTTGATGGAAAAGAAACAACCAAAACCCGAGTTCAAGGGCGACGCCTACCATGGCGATGGAGATATCCCCCAGGTCCTTGGGTCGGCACTGGATCTATTCGAAGATGCGGTCGGCCTGCATGAAGTATTGGGCCCAGAGTTCGCCCGTGTATATGCAATCGTCAAACGCGCCGAGTATGAAGAATTTCTTCACGTTATCTCACCTTGGGAACGCGAGTTTCTTTTGATGAACGTCTGAGCGCGCTGGAAGCGATGGATGCCTCCGGCGGGGATTTTCAACCATTTGGAAATAGAGGAAGCGGCCTGCATCGATGAATCTCCTATACGCTAATGACGAAAAAGGCACCTACCCCAAGAGCTGGTACGCGGCGACCCGTGTGCCAAGCGTCGGCTTTGCGCCGCTGCAGGAGCGTATCACCGCCGATGTGTGTGTGGTGGGTGCCGGATACACCGGACTTTCTGCGGCGCTGCATCTGGCCCAGGCTGGCCGGCGCGTTGTGTTGCTGGAGGCACAGCGGGTAGGTTTCGGCGCTTCGGGGCGGAACGGCGGCCAGTTGGGTAGCGGTCAGCGCGTTGATCAACAAGCACTTGAGAAGATGCTAGGGATCGATACGGCCCGCCGGTTGTGGGAGCTTGGTGAGGACGCCAAGGCATTGGTCAAAGAGCTGATTGTTCAGCATGATATCGAATGTTATTTGAAACCCGGGGTTGCCTGGGCCGCATCCCGCAACGCTGACGTGCAACACCTTCACCGCTATGCCGGGTTCTTGAATGATCGTTATGGCTATGACCGGATGGAAACCCTTAGTCGCGAAGGTTTGCACGAGATCTGCCCATCGCCGGACTACAGCGGGGGAATTCTGGATATGGATGCCGCCCATCTGCATCCGCTGAACCTGGCGCTTGGGCTTACGCAGGCAGCAAAAGCCGCAGGTGCACGTATCTTTGAACAAAGTGCGGTTCGAGCCATCCATGAAGGTGCCAGGGTCACCGTACAGACGGAAGCCGGGCGTGTAGCCGCTGATCATGTCGTGCTGGCGTGTAACGGGTATCTTGGTAATCTGAACCGTCAGGTTGCAGCTCGTGTCATGCCGATCAATAATTTCATTGTGGCCACCGAACCGCTTGGCGGCAGGGTTGACGACGTATTGCGCCGCGACGTCGCGGTGGCGGATAGCCGGTTCGTCGTCAATTACTTTCGTCTTAGCCATGACGGCAGGTTGCTTTTTGGCGGAGGGGAGAGCTATGGCTATCGCTTCCCCACAGATATCGCCGCGAAGGTAAGACGACCAATGACTGAGATATTTCCGTCCCTTAAAGATGTCGCCATTGACTATGCGTGGGGTGGAACCTTGGCGATTACCATGAAACGCATGCCTTATGTATCACGCGTGGCCCCAAATATCTTGTCTGCGTCGGGGTATTCAGGTCACGGAGTAGGTACGGCGGTACATGCGGGCCAATTGATGGCGCGTGCGATCCAGGGCGATTCAGATGGCTTTAATACGATGAGCGTCATTCCTGCTCTGCCTTTTCCGGGTGGCACCTCATTGCGCCCTCCTTTACTGGCGCTGGCGATGACGTGGTATAGCCTCCGCGACAGACTAGGTATTTAGTCACAATATATTCACATCGCTGAACGTCGAAAATGCTTGGTGTGGATGCGCGCTTGTTTTACATTTCCGGAAACTACTATTCAGGATTTTGAAATATGTCCCTGCCAGACCTGCAAAGAGCCGAACCTATTCCGGACAGCGCGCGTATCGAAATCGAACGGCTTTTACAAAGCGGTGATCTGTTTCGATACACCGCTTCCAAGGACGCACCTGTTTCATTGCTGGAGGCAGAATTTGCGCGGATGATGGGCAGCACCTATGCGCTTGCGGTCTCGTCATGTTCGGCAGCACTTTTCCTGTCGCTGCTGGCACTTGATTTACCGCGCGACGCCAAGGTGATGATCCCAGGGTTTACATTTGCGGCGGTACCATCGGCCGTCGTGCATGCCAATTGCATCCCCATACTCTGTGAAGTCGGCGACGATTACCGGATCGATCTGGCTGATTTCTCAGCAAAGCTTCCTTCGGTGGACGCAGTTATCATCAGCCATATGCGCGGTCACACGTCGGACATGGATGCTATCATGACCCTGTGCAATGCCGCCAGCATTCCGGTGATCGAAGACGCCGCTCATTCGTTGGGTACCCTGTGGCATGACAGAAAGATCGGGACCATTGGCCAGATCGGCTGCTTCTCGTTCCAGTCCTATAAGATGATCAATGCAGGCGAAGGCGGCATATTGATCACTGACGACGAGAACCTCGTTGCCCGCGCGATCATCATGTCCGGAGCCTACGAACACAATTGGAAGAAACATCCCGGCGTTTCCCAGGCGTGCACGAAGTGGCAAAACAAGCTGCCTCTTTACAATCTGCGGATGAATAACCTTTCGGCGGCGCTGGCACGCTCACAACTGCCCGAGCTGCCCCGCCGCATCGCAGACGGCTTGCGCAACCATGATCTCGTCGCGGCCCGTCTCGAGACTTGCCCATACATCGTGGTACCCCCGGCCTTGGCACCTGAAACCCGGGCGCCGGATTCCATTCAGTTCAACCTTGTCAATCTCGATGACAAATCGATTACGGCTTTTGCTGACGCCTGCGCTGCCGCAGGTGTCAAGGTTCAGGTGTTTGGCCTAAGCGCCGACAATGCCCGCGCATTTTGGAATTGGGAATTTATCGAGCCTCGGCAGGATCTGCCCAAAACCCGCAAGATGCTAATGTCTGCGTGCGACCTGCGGCTCCCCGTGCAGCTTCAACCAGATGACCTGGAGGCGGTCACCGACGTTGTATTGGGTGCCCTGAATTCGGTCATCAAAGCAGTTGCAGCGTGATATTCGCGTTTCATTTTGCCAGATAAACTCCCGCCGGAGGCACCGACATTACCCACCGACACCACATCGCATCTGGGTCGCTCCGCCTGGCCCCAACTGTCATAACGCGGGCGGCTCGGAGCCGCCCCAAAAGCTATTTCAGCTTTGACAGCTTCTCTTGCAGCTCTGCCAGTTGTTTTTTGATGGTCTCCAGATCTTCACCCTGACCAGCTTTGGCGGGTGGCTCTTTTTCGGACCCGGGAACGCTGGGCCAAGCCGTAGGAATCTTTCCGGTCATGGCTTTCATGAATGCTTCCTGCTGAGCCTGCATGACCTTGAAACCCGGCATCTTTGCCATCGGGTTAATCGTGTTCATGTTTTCCAGAACCCGTGACTGGCCATCGCGCAGCATATCAAAGGATGCCTTGAGAAATTGCGGCACCACGCTGGCCCCCGGTGACATATAGCTGCGCACCAGATCGTTCAAAACGTCCACCGGAAGCACCGATTCACCGCGGCTTTCGTGCTCTGCGATAATCTGCAAGAGATACTGCCGGGTCAGGTCATCCCCGGATTTCAGATCGACGATCTGCACTTCGCGCCCATCACGGATGAAGCCGGATATGTCGTCGAGCGTTACATAGTCGCTTGTTTCGGTGTTATAAAGTCTGCGGCTGGCATAGCGTTTGATGAGCAGTGGCTTGACAGTGTCGGTCACGGCGGATCCTTTTCAAAATGCGTGCTGCACCGCAGCTTAGGACAGCCGAAAAGAAAAAGATAGATGCCACAAAAAAAGGCAGGCTCAAAAAGCCTGCCTTTGAAACTCGTCAACCATTGATTATCGATTAACGGCTTACTTGGTTGTCGCTTTTTTAGATGCTGCTGTCGCGTCAGCTGTGGCTTTCTTGACCGCGGCTGTAGCTTCTTCCGACATATCTTTGCCGGCCGCCATCATCAGCTCAACTGTGTCCATTTGAACCTTTTTGGCGATCTCTGCGAAAGCTGCCATGTGCTCGGCGGCTACTTCGGCAGAAGCAGAAGTAAACTCGGTCATGGCTTTTGCATAGTCGGCAGGCTCTTGCTTTACCTTCGACATGTCAGACAGCTTTGCCAGCGTGTCTTTTGTCCACTTGTTGGAGATTTCCGCGGATTTTTCAGCGGCTGTCAGCGCAACGCCGGACAGTTTCTCGTTCAGTGTAGCAGTGGTTTTGAACGCATCGCTCATGGCGGATGTATCGATTGGGAAGGCTCCCATAACGTCTTTCATCATGGCGGCGATATCTGGTGTCTTTGTCATGGTAAACTCTCTTTCTGGGCTAAGCGGCGTTTACCGCTTCGTTATGACTGAGCCGTATATACATGCTGCACTGCGGCATTGCAAGTTTTTTTCTGCAATGCAGCATTTGAGTTTGTCCACTAATTTACCACAATTAGATCAGCCCCTTGCCTTCCTGGTCACATAAGTTCCTGGAGCGTCGCCCAAAATTTCTTGGCCGTTGTCACCGGGGTTACGCGCTTGGATCTGCTTTTTGGATCGATTCGCCAGCCAGTCTCCCCATCTCGGCCACCATGATCCCTTGTGAAACGTCGCGCCTTGCAACCATGCTTCGTGGTCAAGCCCGGTGGCGGCGTTGGTGTAATGCCCATACTTGCCTTTGCTGGGTGGATTGACGATCCCGGCGATGTGGCCTGATTGGGTCATGATAAAGGTCTTGTCCTTACTCCCCATCATCTGAACGCCGCGATAACTGTCTTTCCAGGGTGCAATATGATCGGTTTCGCAACCAACCGCGCATAGCGGCACATCGATATCGCTCAGTTCCAGATGGTGGCCCAACAAATCAAAGCCTCCATCGGCCAGCTTGTTCTGCTGACAAAGCCCGCGAAGATATTCCATCGCCATGCGTTCGGGCAGATTTGCGCCGTCGCCGTTCCAATACAGCAGGTCAAAAGCTGGGGGGGTGTCGCCCATCATATAGCTCTTGATCGCAGGCCCATAGACCAGATCATTCGACCGCAAGAAAGAGAATGTCCGCGCCATGATAATCGAAGGCAGAATACCTTTGTCTTTGGTTTCGGCTTCTATTCCGTCAATAAAGTCATCGGTCAGGAACGGTTGGAATTCGCCTTGATCCGAAAAATCTGTAAGCGCCGTGAAAAAGGTCGCAGACTTTACCGATGTATCACCGCGCTGCTTCATCAATGAAAGCGTGAGCGCCAGTGTGGTCCCTGCGATACAGTAGCCCACTGCGTTAACCTGATCCTCGCCGGTGATTTTCTTGACCTCATCAATAGCGGTCATGAATCCGTCCTGGATGTAGTCCCCCATACCGGTGTCGCGATAGGATCGGTCGGGGTTGATCCACGACACCATGAACAGGGTATGGCCCTGATCGACGATCCACTTCACCAGACTGTTCTGCTCTTTCAAATCCAGGATGTAAAACTTGTTGATCCAGGGTGGAAATATCACCACGGGTGTCGCGTGCACTGTCTCGGTGCTGGGGCTGTACTGGATAAGCTCGAACATCCGGTTGCGAAACACCACCTTGCCCGGCGACGTTGCAATGTTGCGGCCAAGCTCAAAAGCGTTTTCATCGGCCAAGCGGACGACCAGCTCTCCGTTGTTGGCCTCAAGATCCGAGATCAGGTTTTCCAGGCCTTTGATAAGGCTTTCGCCTTCGGTCTGCACAGCGCGTTCCAAGGCATCGGGGTTGGTCGCCAGAAAATTCGTGGGGCTCATCATGTCGATAATCTGGCGACTGAAATATTGCAGGCGTCTTTTCTCGGCGGGTTCCAGGTCGCTGGCATCATTGACAGCTTGGCTCAGGGCTTCGGCATTGATGAGGTATTGCTGTTTGACAAAATTGAAATATGGATGCGAGCTCCATAACGGGTTGGCAAATCGGGGGTCATCGGGGGTTTTATCCTCGGGGGCTTTCAGCGACCCCTTGGCTAGAGCTTGCTGCGCCTCGATGAAATGTCCCACCGATTTACTCCAAAAGGACACTTGATGCTCAATCAGTTTGGCGGGGTTTTGCATGGCTTCGGACCAATAAGACTGCGCGGCTTTTGTAAACAGCTCTTGATTCGGGGCGTCTAGGCTTGATTGATGGGTTTCCCGACCAATCAGTATCTGCGTCAATCGTGCACCTAGTGCTTCAACTTTGTTCAGGTTTTCCGTCATCCTCGCCAATGCGGCAGTATTCGTGGCTTCGGTCGTGTTTGTTGTTGTTGTCATGGTAACCGTTCCTCCCTATGTTTGCACTCGCAGCATCGCGCCGACCTGACTGGGAGGGGACCGGCGGAATGCCCAAGCACAGGGCCAACCAACAGGAGACCCCTTCATGAAGTATATGGCATCTTACGACCTAATGGAAACGATGAGAAACACCAATCAGTGGCTTGGTGCGACGGCATTGGCTATGGCTTCCTCCCCGGCTTTTGCCGCGATCCCCAATCCGGCTTTGAACTGGATGGCCGCATGGGGCGAAGTGACCGAGCGCAGCTTTTCGCGCATGGTCGTCAAACCAGATTGGAACATACCTCCGACTGTTGGTGACGATGGTGCCGATCATTCGGTGGATATCAAAAAAGTAATAGAAGGCCCTTTCGGAGACCTCATCCGGTTTGTGGTTCAGGGCCGTGAAATCCCCAAACGCAAAATCCTGTTGGTCGCACCGATGTCTGGCCACTATGCGACCCTGCTAAGATCCACGGTCATCAGCCTGATACCGGATGCCGATCTTTACATCACCGACTGGCACAACGCCCGCGACATTCCCGTCAGCGCGGGGAAGTTCGACGTTGAAGATTACACGCTGCATCTTGTCGAATACATGCGCCATCTTGGGCCTGACGTCCATGTCATTGCCGTGTGCCAGCCTGCACCGCTGACGCTGGCGGCGACTGCCTACCTTGCCGAAGAGGACCCCAAGGCTCAGCCTCGGTCGCTGACCTTGATCGGCGGGCCTATCGACCCCGAAGCCAAGGCGACCGAAGTTACCGATTTCGGCCACCGCGTGAACATGGGCCAGCTCAAGGAGATGATGATCCAGCAAGTCGGCTTCCAGCATCAGGGCGTGGGACGCAAAGTCTATCCCGGTCTGCTTCAGCTTAATTCCTTCATCTCGATGAACATGGAAACTCACGCCAAGGCTTTCCGTGATCAAATCATGCGGGTCGCGCAGGGCGAAGCGACTGATCACGATAAACACAACAAGTTCTACGACGAATATCTTGCTGTCATGGACATGCCCGCCGAATTTTATCTTTCCACGGTTGAACGTATCTTTAAAAATAACGAAGTCGGGAAAAACCAGTTCAGCGTCGGCGGCAAGCCAATCGATATCGGCAAGATCACCACTGTTGCCGTCAAAACTGTCGAGGGGACGAAAGACGATATTTCCGCGCCCGGCCAGTGTATCGCGGCGCTGGCCCTATGCACCGGCTTGCCGGAAGACAAAAAGGCGAGCCATCTTGAAGAGGGTGCCGGTCACTATGGCATTTTCGCGGGGAAAAGCTGGCGCGACAACATCCGCCCTCTGGTTCTCAAGTTCATCGATGCAAACCAGGCACCGCAGACAAAAGCAGTCGTAGAAAAACCTGCCAGCGCCAAAGCCGCGCCGGCTGCATCTGCCAGCGCCAAAGCCGCGCCGGCTGCATCTGCCAGCGCCAAAGCCGCGCCGGCTGCATCTGCCAGCGCCAAAGACGCGCCGGTTGCACCTGCCAGCGCCAAAGACGCGCCGTCAAAGTCGGCGGCGAGTCCAGCGCCTGCTTCGGTACCCGGTGCAGCCAAGGCGACATCACCCAAGACTGCTGAAGCCAAGGGGCCTTCCACGCCAGCACCCGAAGCCAAGACTCCGCCGACCAAATCGACGCCAGTCTAATCTATCACCCGCCCATAATCGCCCCTGACCGGGTGTTTGGGCGGGTCTTGCCATTTTCAGCGAAGCGCAGACGGTATCTTCATCCAACTTCTCAAAGCGACGGTTGACGCTTGAGGTTGCTCCAGGGTGGGAAGCAGACCGGCACCGGCGATGACGCTCAGGGTCGCGTTGGGAATGAGTTCCGCCATGAAACTGTGACGTTTGATCCTGTTCAGCTTTTCGACATCGCCGCACATCACCAAAGCGGGGACTTTGCACTTGCGCAATACCGGTTGCTGATCACGCCCGCGCTGCAAGGCACGCGCCTGGCGCACGTACACCTCGGGGCCGAGCGTTTCGGCCATATCCATCGCAATGTCGATAATCGCATTGCGGTTGGGCCCCGGTGCCAAAAAGCCCGGTTGGATTTCGTGGTTCATGACATCCGCCATCCGACCGGATTTCGCCTTGACGATCAACAGTTCCCGCGCCGCCGCGACCTGAGGCGTTTCGGCTATCGGGTTGGTGTCGATCAACGCAATCCGCGTGATGCGATCCGGGGCACGGCGCATGACCTCCAAGGCGATAATGCCGCCTAGCCCAAGACCCGCCAAAGCAAAGCGTTTAGGCAGTTGATCCAACAACCCCGAGGCAATCTCCTCGACCCTTTCACCCAAGGTGACTGGGGCAACGGTAACGGAAAGCGTCGATGACAGAGCGGCGATTTGCGGCCAAAAGACTCGTGCGTCGGACATCAGACCGGGCAAGAGAACCAAAGGTTCAGCCATAAGCGTCACACCGACTTTTCATTTCGTTCCTCGCCTGCGGATATGATGTAACACGGCCATTACGGCCGATAACATCACGGATAGGCGATCCCACGCAAGGGCGGAAAATCAGCGTAGCGTTGTTTGCGAAGGTCGGGAGGCTCTGACGGCATCGCACCGCTACGTAAAAGCATGCCCCTTGGTGTGACGTAACTGGATATCGTTCGCAGCGGACCGGGGCGCCAAACCAGATTGAATGCCGCCAGCTTGGGGAAAAACCACATCTCGGAATAGGCCAGATGGTCATGGACCCACCAGGCCAGATCGCGCCAATCGCGCCCTTGTTGGTACTGATCCGCGAACCAGGGGATGACGATGGTTGCGCCGGCGATCGCATCAGCGCCCCTGCCCCGGTCCCAAATATGGCATTCGGCCGGATTATCGTTCGCGGCACAGTTAAGCTTGTGAACGTTCCCAAAGCGATTGAGAGAGGGTGAACGGTACCCCGATCGCACCGCTATTCTGCCGAACGTTTCTTCAAGGGGGTCAAGCAGCGTCGTGCAGAAGGCACGCCCGTTCTTGATGGCCACGTCTGGCCGGTCGGGAATATTCGGGATGCCGTGAAAGGCGGATATCTCAGAAAAAAGAAAGTCACGCATGAAAAAGTGCTTCGACAGGCGCGTCCTTCCAAAGGTCTCCAGGCTCCACATGCTGGCAGGTTTTCGCATGGACACGTCCTTTGTTTCGAACCACGTCGCCTTGCGCAGTTCAAGGCTTGCCTAGGTCGCCAATGCGATCACCTGGTTCAGCGCATCCGACAACAACGACAGACATCTGTCATCAGAAAACCGATGATCAGCATCCTTGACCAGCTGCAACTGCATGTCTGGTCCTTGTGCATGTTCAAGCAGACGCACAGCGGTGGCAACGCTGACCGCAGTATCGGCTGTTCCTTGAAGAAACCGCGTGGGAAACGGCAGGGAAAGCGTGTCGCGCAGCACCAATTGCTTTCTGCCATCCTCAATCATGCGGCGCGTTATGACGTAGGGCTCCATATAGTCCGACGGCAGTTCGACCTGCCCTTCATCGACAAGCGTCCGCTTTTGGGCATCCGTGAAGCTGGCCCAATAACCGTCTTCGGTAAAGTCGGGGGCTGCGGCGATGGTGACCAATCCGGCAATAGCATCGGGCATAGCCCGCGAGAGCAGCAACGCCTGCCACCCCCCCATCGATGACCCCACCGGAATGATCGGGCCGTCAGTCAGTGCCGTAACAGCGGCTCTTGTATCTTCGGCCCAATCGCCGATGCAGCCGTCGGTGAATACCCCCGAGGATTCTCCGTGACCAGAATAGTCGAAGCGCAAAAAGGCGTGGCCTGTCCGAACAGCCCATTCTTCCAAGAAAACCGCCTTGGTTCCCAGCATGTCTGATTTCAAACCACCCAGAAAAACAACGCAGGGGCCGCGTCCCTCAACCCGGTGAAAGGCCAGTTTGCGGCCTTGTGGCGTGTCCAGATACGAGGTCGCTGTCATCCGCCCAGATACGTGCCCTTGGTTGGTCTATAGAAAATCTTTTGATTGTGCAGGCGTCCAAGCAGATCGTCGATTTTACGCAAGGAATCTTCTGTCGCATCGACAGGCAACATCGCCTGCGTGCCGTTTAGGGCATCCATGGAAAGATCGCGCTTGGTCACGTGCAGTGCTGCCTCGATCAGGTCAATATCGCTTATCGAGAGATCGAAATTGCGATTGTAGTTGGACATGATGAACCTCTCTTGGATCAAATTCATCCTTGCATCATAGAAGCTGTGTCGCCTGCGTTCAATCGGCACCTTGGGCCCGCGCGGGACCAATTGCCGCAGACGCCCCGGGGCAACCCGGCCTATGGGTCCGCAACGGTCGCAAACGCCACGCCGGTGCCGTCGTGATATTGACAAGCCTGCGCAGCACCGCCAGATAGGCCACGGATATAAACCCGCAACCGGGCGTCTCGTAGGCGCCAAACCGACGAGGAGGCCAGCATGGCT
>Ga0209634_1001069_pt1 | contig 20559 bp, 18 predicted proteins | sample LinPmetageLP40_FD_184043 | JGI IMG/M metagenome (GOLD analysis project Ga0209634, IMG submission 184043) | Marine viral communities from the Pacific Ocean - LP-40 (SPAdes) (version 2) | ecosystem: Environmental > Aquatic > Marine > Oceanic | place: Pacific Ocean | collected 2010-08-26 | reverse complement strand
AGCCACCTTCATCGTAAGATCCATAAGGATTAGAGTAAGCGCCTGCCATTTCATTGTATTTATCTTCATTAGATTTTTTCTCTCTATCAGCTCTACTTTCTGTTATAGCTGTATTATAAAGATCTTTTATTTCTAATTTTCTGTTTTCTACTTTCTTTTCGTATTCTGCTTTAGCTTTTTTAGCTTTTTTCTTTTTAAATAAACCTCCAAGTAAAGATATACCTAAACCTATTGCCCAACCTGCTGGACCAGTAACTCCTAACATACCAGCAATAGCTGATCCTCCACCTACTCCAGATATACCAGCTCCTAACATTTCACCACCTGTAAATGTAGTTGGATCATCATCGTCAAACGCACTTCTTACAGCTCTACCAACAAGATATGTAGGAAGGCCTGCACTTACACTACCTGCTCCAATATTTTGAAAATAATTACCAGCAGCCGCTCCTGCTGTACTACCTGCTGCTTCAAAACCTGGAGGTATTGTAGCTCCTGGAGCTACAGCCATTTGCGCACCTGTTGTAGGATTAAACAAAGCTTGTGTTCCTGCTGGAGCACCAGCTCCAATAATTTGACTTGTCCCTACTTGAGGAACAAAAGATCCAGCAGAAACATTTGTTGTAAAAGGATTTCCTAAAGTTGAACCAGCTGTTTTCCCCATGTTAGGAGCAATTTTTGATCCTATTGATTTACCTCCTATTTTTGTTCCTAAAATTTTATTTGCTGTACTAGCTGTAGATAATGAGCCACTAAGGTCTGTCATTAAATCAGGTTGTTGCATGTACTGAGTCATGTCAATAGGTGACTCTACTGAATTAGAAATAGCTTCATAGCCTCCAGTTGCTGCACTAAATCCATAAGGATTGTAGTTTCCTCCAGTATATTTATTAAGTTGTCTACCTTGCTGTGAATTAGGATTAACGTATTTTAAATATTCTTGATAGTTGTCAAATCTTCCCATTAATTGTATGATTTACGGTATTTTGCAGTTATTGCAAATATATTAATTTTTTCTGTTGTTCTTGCTGTTAACTTAACTCTTAAATAAGTTCCAGTTAATCTTGCTCCTCCTTGCTTGTATCTTAAAGGCATTCTAAGTATACCTTCTCTATACTTATGTAAAGTATCAGTAAACTCTGTAACTGATGGGTATCCTGGCTTATCAATAGTAGATATATCTAATTTTTGACCTTCTGAAAAATCTGTAATAAATTCTAAATCTTCAAAATAAACACCAGCATCTGTTGTTTGATCACCTCTTTTTGTAAGTAATTTATTTCCTTCTCCTATATAACCATTAGAAAAATCTTTATGTACATTACCAACACTTGCAATAATATTAATATTGTCATATTTTTTATTGTCTTGTGGTTGATCGTTTATTACTTTTTCTACATATGACTCATGTACTATTTTTAAAGTTCCATCACTAACAACACTTTTAAGTAAATCACCATGATTAATTGTACTTGTATTTGTTATTGTTACAACTCCTGTATCAGTATTATAAGATCCATACTCAGTACCAGAAGAATTAAAAAAACTAATGTCTCCAGATTCTTCTGGACTACCAATAAGTTTTAGTTCTTTTCCTATAGATGTAACTCCCTCCAAAGTACCTGTACTTGTTTTTACCTCTAAAACTAATGGATACTTATTAGGTAAGTCTATTGTAGTTGCAGCATCTGCACCTCCAGTAGAATTGTAAGCGTGTAAAAACTCATCACTAAAAAATACATTTTTTTCAGTTTCTTTATTATTCCACTCCCAAAGCTCTACGTTTCCATCAACTAATTCATGTGTACTATATGAATATTTAGCGCTATTATATTTATAATCTTTAGTAGAACCATAAACTCCACCTAAAGTAGAACCAAAAGTATTATTTGCTGCATCAAAAAAACCATAACTTCTTAATCCTTCAGCATTAATAGTTATCCAAGGTAATCTTGCTCTAGGCGTTAATAGTTTTCCTTGATGTTCTATCCATTGTTGTGGATACATTGAGTATTTACTTACAACAGCTTCTAAGTCTTCATTGTAACCAATAGTAGTATTTAATATAAATTTTTCAGCATATCCTACGCCTGCGCTTGCAAGATCTGGATCTTCTGGATCAACTCCATATCCAGGACCAACACTTCCTTGAATAACATATTTTCCTTCAGGGTATTTTACTCTATCATATGTATTTATTCTTAACCTGTCTGCAAAGGTCATGTATATAGTATTTTCAAAATAATCAAAAGCTGCATGAACGCCTATAAAATTCAAAGGCATATCATTTGAATTAACTCTTGGAGCTAAATTATATTTATCATATATTTTTAATCTACCATACTTACTAGCTCTTTCAAATAAATTTCTTGTACCCATATCATCTGATATAGAAACTAATTTTTTATCTACTCCGTACTTTAAAAATTTATGATAGTTAATATCAAAAAAGTATAAGTTTCTTTCACTTGATACAACGCTATGCATATGTCTTGATCCATATTTTACAGATATGTACTGATGCGATTCAATTGTATCACCAGAGCCTGTAAATAAATTTTGTGCACCTGAAGCGTCTTGCAGGAATGTTCTTGGATTAACTAATAACTGTCCAAATGCTTTATCTTGGAAAAAATGTATTTCGTTGTTGTAATTAATTAATCTATTTATCTCTCCATATATAGCCTCTACATCATAAAAGTTAAATATTGGAAAAACTCTAAATGCATCGTTTTCTTCTCCAGATAATTTTGTTTTAGAATACGCTATTTCATTTGGCAAATCAACATAATCTTGATCTGTTTCTTGTAGTGAAAGAAAACTTTTTAAGTTTGACTCTTGTGAATAAACAGGATTGTACAACCAATCGTTACTAAAAGGTGCAGCATCAGTATCAAATCCTTCTATGTGATCATTGTTACCTAAATTATTACCACTACGTAAATCTGTATTTACAAAAGATTCTACAGGAAATACTAAAAATTTAGAATATGATTTTTCTTCATATGGTGAAGTAGTTATTTGATGTGAAAATAAATTAACAAAAGTATCTCCTCCAAAAACAGTTGTATGTTGATGTTGATCATTTTCATTTATAGGATGAAAGTTACCAGCTATTATCCATCTAGTTTTACTAATAGCATCTAAAGTTCTTCCACCATATTGAGTTAAGTTATCTTGCACTATGTTACCATATAAATAATAAGGCAATTTAGTTTCACCTTGATGTAAACCTCCACCTCCATATTTAAATATACTTGTTTTATCAGTATAATAGTCTTGTCGTGCAATTACCCATCCTAAATCTTTAACATTAGTAAAATTTTCATTTGATCCTAAAATTATACCTCTAGTTCCCATTTGTAAGGTACTAACAGTTTCATATGTAAGCTCATCTGTTGTATCTACTTTACCATAATTTAACCAATTTTGAAAACTACCTTCATAATTAGCTATAAACGATCTACCTAAAGAAAAATTACCATATCCTCTATTCCATATAAAATGTCCGCCTATACTTTCATTACCAGATATACAATCTGTAAAAAAAGAAGGTGGAACATATTCTCCAGGGCCAATTTCTTTTGCACATTTTAAATCAGCAGCATATCGCATATATTTATTTGGTTGATATACAGTAGAAGTTCCACCAAACGATAATGCTGTATCAGCATCACCATAAGGATTAGAACCAGTAGCAGTAGTTCCTCCTATGTCATTACTATTAGCAAACCAATTATTATCTCTAGTAATTGGATCATTTACATATAAATCACCCAAAGAGTCTGCTGCATTTTTGTAGGTATTGTAATTTTCTATATAATGATTGTAATAAGTGTCAAAAACAAAACATTTACCAACCATTACTCCAGATCCATCTTCACCATCTTTTAGTGTAGTTTTTCTTGTGCTAAAATGTAAATTTGAATTTGAATTTTTTGGATGAACTATTGTTGCATAGGTAGTATCACCACTATTTGCTAATGAACCAGAAACACCATATGATAAAGTAGTTACTTGAGCGGTACCACCACTATGGACATTCATAGTATCATAATAATTAAATCTTCTTTGATCGTATAATTTTAATGTAGAAACAATACGTAGCTTTTGTTCAGGTCTATATTGATAAGGTCTAAGCCCAAAAAGACTATCAGGACTATACATAAGCATAGCTTTTCTTTGTTTAAACACATTGTATTTAACTTCACCGCTAGCTACAGTATAATTACCAAAACTATTACTTCCAAACTCTCCTGCTGCTGCTAAATATCTAATGTCTCCTGTTGAAGCAGAGCCATCTGATTCACTTATGTATTGCGTTTCGTTACTACTTGTCACTCCAATAGCGCTACGAGAAGTTGCTTCTAATCCACAATAACCATTAAGTACTTGATCGTATATTTCATTAACATTAGTATCAATTACCATTTCCAAATCATCTGCCTCTACTGGCAAACCAAAATTATGTGCGTAGTCTCCAGTTTCTTCTGAAACATATCCATAACTCGAATTATGACTATTGTCTGATGATCTATGCCCAAAGTTTACAATATCATTTAAAAGCCCAGATTGAATTATTGTTCTATCTGCTTCTTTTCTTTCTGCTCTTACTACTCTAAATCCAGATATTTTATTTCTAACGTGTGGTGGAATTTTAAAAGTAAAATTTACTCCTAAATCCATAGTAGCATGTTTACCGTCAAAATTGGGAGCGGTAAAATTTATTCTTTTAGAATTTTCTCCCCCAACGCTTGTATTCCAATTTGAAGTATCATCGTAGTGTAAAGCAGCAGCAGGAACAGGTGAATTTCCAAACGCAGACATTCTGTAATCTTGTGCTAACGGATTTTCTTTCCATTTTGTATCACTATTTGCAGCATCTCTACCTAATTGAGTATTTTCTAAATCTAACTCCCAAGCTTTATCATAATGTTCTGGCATTTGTATATCTCCCATCCATAAAACATTACCTGGATCTCCATTCTTATCGTATACTAAAACACCAAACCTATAAGTCTCTCCCCTTTGATAACCTCTTTTGCTTCCAGAAGCCATAGGATCTTTATTAGAGCCCATATTGACAGTTGCGGTATATTCTGTATCTACGTTTTGATTACCTCCATTAGCTCCTTCTAAATTGTCTGTTTGAAAAGATTCACTTCTTTCGTCTGCACCAAAAAAAACTGAACTACTATTATTTGATCCACCTCTATTATCTATTGTGTCAGATATTTTAGGCAACATTGTAAAAGACATAATTACGCCTCCTAATCCATTTGATTCTGTAGCGCCATCACTAGTACCATAATAACCATAACTTTGTCCTCCTAAAATTTTTCTACCCTTAGTTGCAGAAACTAAACCAGAATTATAACCAGTTACATTTATATAACCATCTGTATTAAAAGTACATGAACCTAAAGTAGGTAAATACCTATTAGCAGATGTATGATTTTTACCTTCTATGTTGATAGGTATATAATTTCTATTTGATCCTGCTTCTACTACTAAATCTGGATCGTAACTTTGATTAGGATGATAATAATCTACAATATTAGTATCTGTTGTAGTTAAAGATCCATAGCTTAAATTGTTTAATCTATATCTTAAAATCTTTACATTCCATTCTTTTTCAGTAACAAAATTCTTTTTAGATCTTAAGTTTGCAGCAAATAACACATTATCTTTTATTGCTATATCTTTACAAACATCCCAAGTATTAGAAGGTATTAAAACTTGCGCTATACCATCATCTATAGATTCTGTAAATTGTCCGTGAAAAAACTGACAAGTTCCATCTAAACCTATATCAACAGTTGTTACCTCCCCTACTAAAGGTGGTACGTCTAAAGAAGAATAAAATAAAGCATATACTTTAATTCTATCAAATCTAGTATCTAAATTTGTATATTTTATTTGAAATCCATCAGAAGATGTTTCTCCTGGAGAAGATCCAGAATAAGTTCTATATCCACTACTATTAGAATTAGATATATGATACATATTAGAAAATGGTGATATACCAGATTCTGCTCCTGTATTAGTAAGATATTTGTAACAGTACTGGTAAACACCTACAGGTAAATTACCAGATGTCATACTAACAGCAACACCTTGATTGTGTTGTGACTTAGGAGTTAAGTCTAACTCTTCAGGATCCATGCTATAATTATCAGGATCTTTTAAATTTAATGTTCTTAATGGATTTTTATTATCTGTCCAGTATACTCTTGATATTCCTTCATTTTCTATAATACCTTCAACTCTACATTTAATAAGAGGATCCATATTTAAATTAGGATATTTATTACCTCCACCTGCTGTATATGCAATTTGTAAGTCTGTACATTTAATAACTTCACCTTGATCATCAAAGTCTATTAAATAAAAAACTGTTCTAAAATCACCTTCTGATTGTGATCCCCAAGTTACACCATAACCAATGTATCCGCATACAATTAAAAACAATTGATTTTTAAATGAATAACTACCTACTATATTAGCAGATCCTCTTGCTTTTTCATTTTGACCTACTGTATAAATAGTATCATCAGCAAATGGTTTAAAAGTTGAAGATGTACTTGATAAAGTACCACCACCTGCTACATCTGTTTTATGTTTAACAATTGTATCTAAATCTAATACTTTCTTGTTCCCATTTATGTTTTCAATAGTAAAAGTAGCTCCATCACTATTGATAAGCTTTACATTCATTGCATCTCTATAGCTTCCTTCTATTTGAAATCTAGGATCTGTATCAGTAATTAAACCTTTACTAAAACCAGTTGGTTTGCTCTTTTCAGCCATTAATAACTATTTAAACCATCATAAAATGGTGGGTTTGACGATGTAATTGGAATCTTTGAGTTCCAAAGTTTTCCTATTTTTAATAATTCAGTAGAGTTAGGCATATTGTCATCTCCTCTAACTTTACCACAAAGTTGATACCATCTTCTTTCTAAATCTTTTACTATGTATTGCGGTACTTCTCCAGCGTAATAACCAATAGATTTATGCTTCCACATTATATAAAAAGCAATAGCTTCTTCATGTCCTTGTTTTACCATTGGATAACCTTCTTCTGACATAGGTACTGATAAATAAGATATTACTACATCAACAGTATAATCTACTGAAAAGTTAAGCCTATTACCATTTACATAGTATCTGTGAATTAAATTAGATACTTTGCTTTTAAATTGAGAACTTGTTGGTGATAAAATAGTATCTCCAGCTCTAACGCTTGTAAGCTTTACTAAATTACTTGGTAATACTATTTGTTTATTTTGTAATATTTCTTTACCTCCAGAAAATTGTTTCGTTATTCTACCGTTTACATTTGTTTCTAAAAGAATATTATTTCCAGTATCTCCATTATCTTGATATGTTAATGTTAATGTTTTAGATGTAGAATCCCATGCTGGGCTTATTCCCTCTATACTATGATAGTAAGATGTTTGTAAGTGCGTAACAAGGCCAGCCATTGTTAAATCTAAAGTAGATTCTATTGGAATAATATAATCTTCAAGATTACCAGGTATGAAATTAGCATGAGTAGTATTTCTAAAATAAAATTTTACTCCATTAATTACTAAATTAGCTAACCTAGATGGATTACTTTCATATACAATTGTTGCTGAAGGAAAAGAAGATGATACATCAGCATTATAAGTCATTTCTGATTGCAAAAAAGTTTCTTTACTACCTATGTATTGTTCAGCTTCAAAAGCCCATTCAGCCCACGAATCAATATGTTCTGTATATTCTTTTAAACCAAGGTTTCTAGAAACATTATTGAATACTCTATTTACTGGTATATGCATAATATATATTTTAAACTGAAGCTATAAATACTTCTAATTGATGACCTGCAATACCTTTTACTTTTAAAGCTGTTGCATTATCTAATGTAGATCCATCAGTTCCACCTTCTACAGTAGTTCCAGTATACATAATACTTGTAGCAGCAGCTACTGATGTATAACCAGCGTCAGAATCTTCGTCATCTAAACCTACTTGCAGAGCTGCTGTTCCATCTAAATTGGTTACCCTTATATATTTAACAGAAGCTCTTTTAAAAGTTCCTACAGACTCTCCTGATCCAAATGTCGCTACTTCAGTTAGATTTGTATTTTCTAATTTTAAAACACGCTTAGATACATTAGCTATAGAAGCAAATGTGTGTGTCAATGTTTGAGCAAAATCTCTTGCATCTGCTGTTACATCATGCCCTACAGCTAAAGCTTCTGTTATTGTTACTGTAAGTGAGGCTGCGTTTACGTCCGTATCTGCCATATTATATTGTTTTTAATTTTTTTATTTCTTTATTAAAATTACCTAAAGGCATTATTTTGCATTTACTATATTTCTTTGGTCTTTTCCAAATTATTTTATAATAATAATCATCTAATATTGGTACTTTATATTTAATAATTTCACCTTTTCTATTAGATTCATTAATATCAACTCTATAATGAAATGCTCTTTTATGTTCTTTTTTATCTAAATACACATAACCAAAATCTCCTGGTAAATGTATTAATTCGTTTTTTAAAACAACATCTCTTATTAATATTTCAAAAAACCTAGATACAACCGCGTAAAATGTTTTGTAATCTAACTTTTTTTCTCTATACTTTTTTTTACTCTTTATCCACTCACCTCTTACTTTAACACTTTCCCTAACAAATTTATAAATATCTTTACTATTTTCGTACTTGTGTTTGTGCTTGCGACTGATTAAATTTTGTTGTGTCTGCATTATCCGAAACTTTATCTGCTCTTCCCTGAAGCGTTAAACTCATTTCCATTGTAAATATTTTTTTATTTAGTTCTGGTATTAAATCATCTGGTAATGGATAAAACATATCGTCATTCCAATTTGGAGCTTCTGTTGGATTACTTAATAGTAAGCTTGAATTAACTACATATTGTATTGGCACTACAGGTGATCCTGTTGGATTTATAAAATAAGATCTAAGTCTTCCAATTGTTAATACTTCACGACCATCAGCGTATTTTTGTAAATATGCAGCAGGACTTTTAGAACTAAATCTGTTATGTTTTTTGTTTGCATACTCATCTTTACTTACAAATGGTATGTCAATTGTTCCATGATTATTTTTATAATTTCCTTGACCTTCTCTAATTCTTAAACTAGATACTCCATTACCATTAATGTGTAACAAACTAGGAACGTAAAACTTTAAATGTCCATAGTCTCCATTTTCAGATCTTCCTTGAAAATCATTATAAAAGTCTCTACCATAAAAATCTTCATAGTTTACTATAGCTGCTGAACCTGCATCTATACTTGCTTCAATAAACGTTCTATCAGCAGCAACAATCATTTCTCTTGTTGAAGATGTTTTAAGTTCTACATAAGTTACCCAATCAGAATTATTCCAATATACATCACTACTTTGTACTGGATTTACTGATTGATAACATAAGTAAGATAATTTTTTACCATTAGCAGACATCTCTTTTAACATCTCAGCTCTATAGTAATGAACCCAAGCTTTTATTTGTCTATTAGATATATCTGACTCACTATTTGAACTACCAGCAGTAGCAATATTTTTAATATTATATACTATTTCATTTAATGTTGCCATATATCTACAAAAGTAATTTAATTTACGCTTAAAAACAACAATAGGCCAAACATCCTAAGACGATTAAACCTATTATTGCGCAGGGAGCAAAAAAGCTCTTTATATTGGTTTGCTCTGCTCTGTCTCAATTTGTTGAAACTGTATGCCTGCACCTTCAATATTCCCTATCATTTTTCTAACTGTTATATCAATAATTTCTCTTTGATATAATTCTTTAACTCGATTATTTTCAACATTAGAAAAACATTCTGTATGATTTCTAAAAATTAATTGTTGCGCTTTACAAGCTCCTACACTAGTAGCTGGCAAAAAAAATACTCTAGCATGTTCATACATAAAAATTCCTTGAGGATTATTTGTATCTCCACCTCCGTGACCTACATAACAAATTGGATCCTCTTTAGATGGTTTATTATATGGATCTGAACTTGTTTTTAAATCTAAAAAATTTTTAGAACCAAGTATTTTACAATTACTATACCCTGTAGTATTAAAATATGTATCATCATATAAAACTTCAAAATTAATTAAATGCATATAATCTTTATGAAGTTTTTTATTTGCAGACCAATTTTCAAAGTCATAAATTATTGCTTCACCTGTAGTAGCATCAGTTGCGCTTACTTGTGTTTGATTAGAAGCTTTAAATGATTCATAATAAAAAAATTGCAATGCATCCCTAGAAACTTGTTCTTGTTCGTAAAATTGATAATGACCATTTATAAAAGCACTAATAGCTTGATCTATAAACATATTTTTTTCATCGTCAGTAAAATATGGTTGATCTACTTTATCTAATAGCATGTCTATTAAATCGTGTGCTTCGTCTAAATTCATTATTTTTTACTTTTAACAGGTTTTTCGTTATTAGCAGAAGCCAATTCTTTTGGCTCATTGCCTCTTAGCTGGTTTTTAAGCAACGCCATTATATCAGCGTTATCTTTTAACCACATTATACTTTGATCTTCTGTAAGACCAATTGTAGTGCTACCATACTTGTATACTCCATTAACTCTTTCAAAGATATTTTTATCTATACAATTTTTTATAAATATTTTAAACGGTGCATCAGCATCATTTAAATATACAAGAAATTTTTGTGGATGATCACTTGCATAAGATATAACTTTAGCTTTACGAATATTGTCATCCCAATCTCCATTAAGCCCAATCAATCTGCAAATGTTTTCTATTTCTTTTTTAGATAACATTGCAGCAGCAGTTACAGAGTCAGCTTTTGCTAAAGCTATTTCAGCTTGCTTATTTTCTTTTTCAGACATATCTTCAATAGAAAATCCTTTTCTTATTAAAGGATGGTCTTTTAAAAAATCAAATACTCTTTTATCATCTTCGTCCTTTAGATCTAATGATAAAACAGCTTGGAACATTTCATATCCAGTTAATGTTATTCCGTTAGGATCAATTAATTCTATTAGTTTACCTTTTGCGTTTTTGTAAGTTCCAAATTTACAATAGTTAAATGCTGATGGTTTTCTTGATTTAATTATTACTACGTGTTTCATTTTTATAATTTTTTTGTTAATACTCCCTTACTTTAAATTTGTTGAATTACCTTCTTTGGCTTTATAAACCTTTCCGTTGTTAATCCAAGTTTTGTTGGCTGATTTGTTTAGCCATTTTATACCACCACTACCTTTTACATGAATGTAAAATGGTTGGTTTTCTATTTCTATTGGTTCGTCTGTAACCTCTACAACCTTACCGTCTCTTACTACAAATGTTCTTTTCATAGTTGCAAATATAAGAATAATGGAGGGCACAAGGCCCTCCGTCATTCAAATTAATTAATTATTAACCAGCAGCAGTTACTGCACCAATAATTCCTTGATGTGCATATACATACCAAAACGAACCATCAGAAACGCATTCGATTCTTTCTCCACCTATAGCAGCAGCTTCAATAGTAAAGCTATCAGCTAAAAGGTTAGTAGCACCGTCAGCACCTGCATCAGCAGAAGCTGCAAATACTATTGTATCAGCAACAGCAGCAGAAATTACAATATCACCTGCGCCACCTGGAGTAAGAGCAACGATAAACGTTAACGTTCCGCCATTTACAGCAGGAGGTAAAGTAATTGCTGAATCTGAACCACCAGTTTGTGTTAGAAAAAATACTTTTCCAAAGTCATCATCTTTTAATACAGTTGTTTGCGTAACACCAGCAATAGATACTGTTGGTGGTGCAATTTGCATTATAGGAATATGTAAAAAATCTTCGCCAACTACGTTATCAGCTTTTATAAAGCCAGATACAGCAGAACGAATTTTGTTAAAATCAAATTTTAAAGCCATTTTTTTTTATTTTAATTATTAAATATTAAAGTATTAACGTTAAAGCTTCTCTTCCGTCAATACCAGTTAAGTGATTATTGGGAGGGTTTCCCCTCCCTTTAATCGTTAGTTATTATACTACAGCGTAAGATATATCAGATATTAGAGTAGTTGATACTCCAAAATCTTTATCTACCAATATTGTTGTACCCTGTGGCTGTGAAGCAATCTGTTCTATTAACATATCAGCTAATTGAATAGACTTTCCAGTAGCACAAGTAATTGTTGTAGTGTCTAAGGCAGATACGTTTGCACCAGCTCCAACACTATGAAAAATCACAGTTGTTGCAGTTGTTGAAACATATTTAATTTCACCAGCTTCAATGTAGTTTACTACACCAGCTGTATTAGCACTAGACGCTACGTCTTGGAATTTTATAAATTTCATAATAAATGTTTTGTATTACGATGCGGATAAAATTCCACAAGATAATGGGTTACGAACTATGATTCCAGATTCAGACATAACGTGACACTCAAACTTGTCGTCAGCGTTAGCAGCCATCATTGATTTTTGATCATAAGGATTGATCATACCAGCAACGTATTTCTTAGTGAAACTACGATTTACACCTTCAGCACCTTTAGTAATCAATTCAATGTTAGATACACCTGAAGTCTTACCGAAGTCAAGGAATACCATTTTAGCAGATTCTTTTAATCTGTTATCTCCAAATGCGTTAGTACCTGAAGTAGAACTGTGAACGTTTGAATCATCAAACACAGGACAGTAAGCCATTGTAAGCTTATTACCCATTGCTTCATAAGAAACAAAGTTACCACCTAAAGATACATCACCGCTTACACCAGACATTGAACCACCTGTGAAAGATCCAGAAGGAGCAATCAATAAGTCTTTCATTGCTTTGTGGAAAGCTAATCTACCTTCAGTACCAGTAAATACAACGTACTCATTACCTTCAGCGTTAGTAGCATTCAAAGAAAGCTTAGCTAAAAATTCAGTAATGATGTCTTCAGTTAAAGCACCTAATGTATAAGAAGCTTGGTTAGAAGAATCAATTTGAGCAAGTAGTCCATCACCAGTTACAATACTTGAAGCTTTTGTACCTGAAGTACCTAAAGCAGAAGAAGTAATTCCAGCTGGACGAGAAACAGTAGTATCTGTAATTGAAGAACGACCATACCATCTTTGTAGCTCTTGCTGATACATGTACTCATCCATCATCATTTGCTCTTTAGAGAAGTACCATAGTCTGTGACCATTGTTCTCAATCCAAGTAACGTCTGTCATATCTTTACCAGTCACAGAACATTTCTTACGCATTGTAGTAAGGTAATTCTTGTGAGTAGAAGGATAAACATAGTTTTCACCTACATCAGCTCCATTCGATCCATTAGGGAATGCAGAACCGATAGAAGCAATAATAGCTCCAGCTGCAATATCACTAGTTTTTAGTGGATTAGCTGTACCATCAATCATTTCAAATTTAACTACAGCAGAAGCAGAAGTTGTTACAAGTCCACTATTAGCAGCAGCTCTAACAACATCATTAATAGGATCTTCTACAACAATTGCAGTAGCTCCTGATTGAAAACGAACCATGTCGAATTTATTTAGGAAACTTGCATTTGCAAATCCAGCAGCTGTGTAAATTCCTTCACCATCAAATGATAAAAAGAACTCATTACCATCTGCATCTGCATTTGTTAGAATACCTGCTGTGTCAGCAGATGCTCCAGCATCAGCAGTAGATCCTGCAAATGTTGATCCATCAAGAGAAATCCATCCATTAGAGAAAGAAGGAGTATTGTAACGTCCCATTACTTTCCATTCGAAAGAATTATCACCTAATACTTTTTCTGCTGCATAACGACCAGTTCTTTCTAAAAGATAAGTCGCTGAATAACGAGGATACTGTTGAATTAACGTCTTCGCAATCTCTGGGTATTGCATAAGCGCTGTATTCAAAGCATTCTCTGGGCTTGTTCCAGAACCAAAAGTTCCAGTATATAATTGTGCCATTTTTTTTTACTTTAAATTAAACATTATTTTTAAATACACTTATTTTATTACTCCAGAATAATTACATTAGTTTTTTGGGCATTGCCCTAACTTAATATTTATTCTCTCATAAATGCGGAAGGATCAAATCCAGACCTCTTTGCATTGGTCTTAACTCTATTCTTACCGCTAAGGCTAGGAGAAGTAATATCATTCAATATTGAAGCTTTACCATCTTCTAAACCTTGGGAGCGCAAAATCTTAGCAAATTTGTCTTTAAACAGCATAAACATAGCTACCTCAGAAGCATTGTCGTGAGAGTTCCATATGTCATCGGCCATTTTACCAGACGTAATATACTTATAAGCATCTTGCGCTTGATCTTTAGTCACTCTACCTCCCATGAATGTATCAAGAGATTTTAAGTGACCTTGTAATTCTTTTTTATTTCTATCTACTTTTTCTTTAGCAGACATTGATTCTTGTTGTTTTTCTTTGTAGAATTTTTGTTTTTCTTTTTCTACAGCAGAATTAAGTTGTCTTTTAATTCTATAAGCTTCTCTTTTAAGAACTCCAGAATCTTCCATTTTATCAATAGCTTCTTCTATTTCAAATTCTTCCATACCATCAGTCTTCATTTCAGCAGCAACTAGTTCTCTGTCGCTATAAGATAAATATTCATTTAACTTATCTAATACTTCATTTTTAGGCTGCTCAATAAATGGTGAGTTAAGAGCTTTTATAATATCTTCCTTAGATGTGTCTGCTGATAAGCCAAGTTCTTTAGCAAATTTACCCCACTCTAATTCTCCCTCTTCTTTATCAGACTCCACTTCTTCTGTAGACTCGGTTTTAACAGGTGTGTCCCAGTCTTCATCGACTTCTTCAATGACTTCTGGTTCTTCTTCTTTTTGATCAACTTCAATATTATCCCAAGCAAATCCATCTTCATCTTCTTCAGATTGTTCAGATTGTTCAGATACATTTTGACTTTCTTCAAATTTTTCAGCAGCATCCTCATTGTACTTACCTTGAAATTGTTCTAACGGTTGATCCGATGCAAAAGCTTTAGGATCAAATCCTGGAGCTTCAGCTGTTTCGTTACTTGTTTCTTCTGTTGTAGGAGTTTCTGTTGAAACCTCATCTACTAAATTACTTTGTTCTTCTGACATATTTTATAGTTTTTTTTGTTCCCAATTTTGCAAATATACTAAGAATTTTTTATTATATCTTGTATTTGTTTTTTACGGTCTTCCGTAACAGGTTGATTTGCTTCAGCATCCTGGCCTTTATCTTCTAGTTTTTGTTCTTGTTCTAATCTTTTATTTAAAAATAATTGCTTGTTTTTAACTTGATGTGCAACATCTGACATTTCTCTTGCATCGTCAGATTTCATATCTGCAATTTTAAGATCTGTTTCAGATTGTATTTGTGCAACCTGTATTTTAGCCTCGTTTTTAACTTGCTCTAATTGTACTTGTTGTTCAAATGCTGCTTGTGCTTGTTCAGCTTGAGCTTGCATCATTGCTTGTTGTTGTTCTTGTTGTTGAGCCTCATTAGCCTTCATTTCATCCATAGCTCTTTCAAGTATGTGTTCAGCTTCAGTAAATGTATCAGCTTTAAATACTTTAATAACATCTAATAAAGTAACCTGACCACCTTGCACAGCAGACTGTGCTATTTGTTGTAATGACTGACGTAATGCATCATCTTTACCAGAATCACCAATAAATATACCATAATCTTGTAAAGCTACATCAGGCATAACACTTAAAAATTTAAACGCACCATCACCTAATATGTAAGAAGCTTTTTTACCTCCAGCCCAACAAACTTTCATAAGATTAGCAACTCTTTCGAATATACGTTTCTTAACCATTGCGTGTGAATAGAATAAACTTTCTGTAATTGTAGCAGATTGTATTACGCTACGTTGTACATTTCCTACATACTCATATTGTCCAACAGCTCCTTCACGTTGAGGTGATACGCCAGATATTTGTCCAGCCGTTTGCTCAAGCATCATTTTAAGATTAATAAGCTGCTGTACAGATTGACTAAGAGTAAAGTCTACTTGACTAAATTGATTAAAACTATTAACCTGTCCACCTTCGTCTTTAGAGTTAATTGGTATTATACCATCTGTTTTTAAATGATACAATACGCTTTGCATATCCATACCAAGATTTGTAGGTAGTTGCGAAACATCATATACTACAGCTTTACCACCTGAACGAGCTAATGCTAATTCAATTTGGTACATAACTACGTTATATAACATTTGTATATTCTTTAATAAGTCTACCATAGACACAGACCTACCAGTTGTATTACCTCTAATGCAACCTACGTATGATAATTGAGTAGTACCAGCATCATCTACCGATCTAATTTGATTAGGTCTACGTCTAGCTTGCACCATAATCTTACCACCAATTTTAGTAGCTTCCCAAATATCATCTACATATTTAGTTTTAATATTGTCTTTTTTCTTTGCTTTATAATCGTCAGAAACCTGTTTCATAAAAGGTCTTTCTGGATTATATTTATTTTCAGATACCTTAAACTTTAAAGTTTTAATAGATTTCCATTCAACAGAAACTACTCTTATTTTTACTTCTTGTCCTTCTTGATAATCTATCCAATCAAATCCTGAATTGTAATTAGCTAAATCATCATAGCTACCAATTTGATACATAGCAGATAATTCTTGCATATGCTCTTGCGTAAGCTCATCTCTATATTCATCTAGTATTTCAGTATATGACAAGTATCTTTCCTCACCTACCCACGCTGAATCATCTAAATAATCTGACGTAGTGCTTGTTTCATATATAACACTTCTAGGATCTACTCTTCTAACAAATGGATCTCCATTGTGATCGTATATCTTAAAAAATTCTTTACCAGTAACTAGTAAATCTCTAAATCCTTCTTTAAATAAATCTACGTAATTATATTTTTGTATTAAATATTCTAAACCATCCTGTGCTGTTTCTTCAACCATTTCTCTATAGTTGTATTTCATATATACATCTATATCTTCAGGCAATTCCATGTCAGTAACAGAAGGTACTTCTATACCAGTTTGTGCAAAAAAGTCTTTATGTATTTCTTCAGTTAACTCTTTCATTATAAGACTAACCTTTACATCTTCTTTTCTTAATACAGCTTCTTTGTTTGTAGTGCTTACCTTAACGTCTATTGGCCTTCTAAGGTCTTCTCCTACAAGTAAATCTATTTTTGGTGAGATAATAGGGTAGTTAACTAATCTAGCTGGATATGACATTCCATATTGTTCAGTTATATATTTAAAATCATCTAATTCTATTTCACCATTATATATATTGTAGTTTTGAATATCATTTATTCTAGAACTTTTATGTGGCGAATCACTATAAGACATATATCCAATTATAGCATTGATCCATGAATTACACCATTCATCAGTCTTTTCAGACTCTGTAACATATTGTGCTGGAAATTTTGACTTTGTACTGTTATACATAACTACTTAATAATTTTTGGTAAACCATTTCGATCTAACTGATAATATTTAAAACCTACGTCTATTGTTTCTGCTTCTATAGTTTTTGCTTGTATTCTGTAATTATCAACGTTATGTATAAGACATAAACCAAATGCAATAGCACGGTCAGTATTTCTTGTACCATAAGATGATAGTTCTTCTATCAAATCTAAAAACCATATGTCCTCAACGTTTTCTCTAATATAATCACTCATTAGATCTTCCATTAAGGATTTAACTTGTTTATTCATATGCACTCCGTATCTATTTCTTGTCTTTGTACCAGGATTGTGTGCCGACTCTGGTTTTTCTTTTAGATACTTTAATGCATTCATTCTTTTAAAATAGTCTAGTATACCTATTTTAGTATATTCAACTAACATCCTAGCGTTATAATATACAGCTAACTTCAAACATCCGTCCCAAAAATCTTCTTTTTTTTCTGGTCGATCTGTGTATTCAGCAACTATATAATCACTAGGCTTATCTGTGTCTACAAATCTACGATAAATTATTGCACTTCCCAAAGAGTCAGATGCACCTGCTTGATCTTGATCATAAGAGTCAATTCCACCTATATCTAAATCTTTATAATCTGGTTCTGGATGATGTAATATTCTAAATGGGCCGTCAGGATGTGGCCTCCACTTAACTACATACTCTTCGTTTTGATCAAAGTCCCAATCAAGATTACCTCTTTGTATTTGACTTCTATAATCTTTATTAGCTAATATCCTAGACCTTTGTGCGTTTAATAATGAGTTATCAAACCGTGCAGTCTTGGTATTTAAAAATGCTTCTTGTATTGTTAATGGGTAGTTTTGTATATGTAAATTAAATGCTTCCCTGTCACCAGAATTTATAATTACTTCTCTGTCTTCAAGCAAAGTATCTTCAGCTTCTTTAACTTTTTCTACTCCAGTTTCTACATCAAAGAAACCATAGTATGCTCTTGACGCTGGTATAAACATTGGTATAAGATTATAAGCATCAGACTCATAATACATATCCATAAAATCTTTTGAGGCTTTGCTAATGTCACCACCAGTACCTCCTATGACTGGAACACCAAACTGTTTGTTCCCATCCATAAAACAAGCCTTAGAAGACATGTAAGCATTTTTCAAATGTTTAAACTCACCTGCTTCTTCGAATACCATTAAAGAAACACGCTCACCTTTGAACACCTCTGGATTATCCATCGTTCTACATATAATAGTTGATTGATAACCGCCTACTTCCCACTTACCATCTTTATTCTTTTGTTTATATCCAGAACGTAATATACCGTCTGTATCTTTTAGAAAAGAATGTTTAAAATTAGAGTGTAGTCCATTAAGACCTTTTTTTGTTTTATCAAAGAAAGCGTCAGCTGTTGCTTGCAACCCTGCTGCAATGCCTACATCATTAAATGGAAAGAAAGTATATTCGTGTGAAATCATACCAGAGTTCATGTAACTAAAGCCTTTATCCCTTGCTTTAATAACAATCATTCCTTTCTCCTCTTTCTTACAAGTTTCAAATAAATCAAAGTATTCATGATCCATTTGCCTGTACCAAGGACTGATTAAAGTTTTACGTGATCCAAGAGTACCATCGTTACCAAGTATCTTGTAGTAGTTTAAATAAAAATAGTACTTGCCAGAAATCCAATTCATACCCTTAGGCTTAAATCCATTAATGCATCTATCAAGTTCTTGTTCCCAATACTCTTGATAAGCTACAGATTCTTGATTTAAGTCAGGGTGACCAATATTAATAACTGGTCTATACCTTTGAGGATCCTGCTTTGCTCTAGCCATATTTTATTCTTCTATTCTTTGGTGTCCTACCTAAACCAAAGGGATCTTTTGGATCTTGTTTTTGCTCTAATTTAGAATGGTACTCTTCGTCAACGCTTGATCCATGTACGCTTTTAGCATACGCATCTATTTTTTTAGCCTCGTTAAATTTACCAAGCTTCATAGCTTTATTAAACCTATAGCGTAGACTTTGTAACTTAGCTGGCTTTCTAGCCATTAATCGTGTTGCATAAGTCCACCTTTGCCATAAGAGTTTTTCATCTTACCGCCACCCATAAAGTCTTTATCAGCATTCATCATACCGCCCATCATCATTTTCTTGTTGCCAAGCATTTTGAAATCTGCGCCAGATAGTTTACCATCTTTATTCATGTCAAGCTTAGCTTGTCCACCTTTTAAATATTTTTTCTTTTTACCGTACATATCTATTTAATATTATTTTGCATTTCTTTTTTATTTTCTAAGAACGAGAGTTTCTTGTCCCCAACAATCTTTTGACGCTCCCCTCGTCTTTCTATTGCATCTACAAGAGTTTGTCTGGTTTTATATATTTTCTCAATACCAATCATAATCTTCTGCAATCCTTCAGCAGTCTCTTCATCTATATGCATATTGTTCATATAGGTTGTAAACTGACTGATCTTTAAATTAAATGCAATTAGTTGTTCATCCAATGGATCAAACTGTAATTGCTTATATTTATCTATAGCAGCTAGTATTTCAGGTCTAGTAGTTCCATACCACTCATACTTGTCATACAAATCTTTGCTTACCGCCTTTTTTCTTTCAGCTTCTGTAAAGTGTCTGTAAGGACTATCATAGTCACAAACTAACGCTACCCACTTTAAAGCTATTGCTCCCAGTTTATCTGCTTTTAGAATATTTACAAATTCAGGTACGCCTGTTATGCCGTCATCATCTTTGTAAACATCTCCCTTTCTGTCTAACTTAAGTAGATACATATGTGCAAAAATACTTTATTCTCCGTGATATTCCAAATGGTATTTTAATATCCAGTTGCCTTTAGATTTGCTTGTGTATATTTTTTTAGTAATAACATCAAATTCCATCTCTTCTATATCTACATCCATATAGTCTTCATCTTCTAACAAATAATCTAATCCTTCGTAATACTTCTCCAATATATAAGTATCATCTTCAATCCAAACTCTACCTAACTTACTAAAAAAATTGTGACGCATTTGACAAATATAATAAAAAAAAGGGCGAAGCCCTCGAAATTTTTCTATACCAAAATCAAAGATTTTAATATCTCAAAAGGATTTAAGGGCG
>Ga0209634_1001068_pt1 | contig 20561 bp, 18 predicted proteins | sample LinPmetageLP40_FD_184043 | JGI IMG/M metagenome (GOLD analysis project Ga0209634, IMG submission 184043) | Marine viral communities from the Pacific Ocean - LP-40 (SPAdes) (version 2) | ecosystem: Environmental > Aquatic > Marine > Oceanic | place: Pacific Ocean | collected 2010-08-26 | reverse complement strand
CTCAGGCAGGAATACCTGGAACAGTGACTATTGCAACAAATATGGCTGGTCGCGGAACTGATATAGTTCTTGGTGGTAACTGGGAGGCTCTTATATCCGAGCAAAAAACCCCCAATGAAGACAAAATAAAACTTATAAAAGCTGAATGGAAAATCCGACATGATAAAGTGATTGAGGCTGGAGGCCTCCATATCTTATGTACGGAGCGCCATGAATCAAGACGAATTGATAACCAATTAAGAGGCAGAGCAGGTAGACAAGGAGATCCTGGCTTATCACGTTTTTATCTGTCTATGGAAGATCCATTAATGAGATTATTTGCTTCAGATAGTGTAAAAAATATGATGCGCTCATTAGGAATGGAAAAAGGGGAGTCAATTGAACATCGAATGGTTACTGGTGCTATTGAAAAAGCTCAAAAGAAAGTTGAAGGTAGAAATTATGACATGCGTAAAAATTTACTAGAATATGACGATGTTGCAAACGACCAGAGACAAGTTATATACCAACAAAGGAACGAACTTTTAGAAGATGATGATATTAGTGATATTATAGAAAAAATTAGAGAAGATGTAGTTGATACTTCAATTAGCCATTATCTGCCTCCTGAAAGTCTAATGGAGCAATGGGATGTCTTAGGATTAGAAAAACACTTTTTGGCAAATTATAATTTAGAAATAAAAGTTCAAGATTGGTTAAATAATGATGATCTTTTTAATGAAGAATCTATTCGATTAAAAATCCAAGAAATGTCAAAAGATGCATATGCAAAAAAAGTATCTTCAGTTGGTGAGGATATTCGCATGATTGAAAGACAGCTAATGCTCCAGGTTTTAGATACTTTATGGAAAGAGCATTTATCTCGGATGGATTATTTGCGACAGGGTATAAATCTTCGAGCTTACGCACAAAAAAATCCAAGACAAGAATATAAACGTGAATCTTTTGAGTTATTTCAGCAGATGTTGGAGAATATAAAATCGGAGACCATTCGCTTTTTGAGCAAGGCGGAAGTTCGGAGCCGTGATGAAATTGAGGAATTAGAGCGTATAAAGAGAGAAAGTCAGCAGAAACAAAACCTTAAAATGCAACATGACTCTGTTTCATCTATTAGCGCTGCTAAACCTAAAATTGATGCCACTAAAAAATCAACCTCAATAAAACCATTTATTAGACCAACCCAAAAGATTGGAAGAAATGATCCTTGCCCTTGTGGTAATGGAAAAAAATTCAAACAATGTTGTGGTAAATTAAAATAAAAAAACGGTTTTTATTTTAATGTAATATTAAAGTTATTGTGAGAAATGTATGGCTGTTGGTAAAGATTTTTTTCCAAAAATGTATCCTGTACCTGGCTTTAGATTAGGTGTTTCAAGTGCAGGCATCAAAAAATCAGGAAAAAAAGATTTAGTTGTTATGGAGTTAGCTGAGGGAAGTACTATTGGTGGATCATTTACAAAAAACTTGTTTTGCGCAGCACCAGTTAAGCTTGCTAAAGAGCGGATCTATTCAAATAAAATTCGTTATTTAGTTACCAATACTGGTAATGCTAACGCTGGAACTGGGGATTTAGGTAGACAGCATGCAGAGTCCATTTGTGAGTCTCTCGCAAAGTCTATGTCGGTAAACAAGGAAACAGTTTTACCTTTCTCTACTGGCGTTATTGGTGAATATCTGCCTATTGAAAAAATTATTTCAGCTCTACCATCAGCACTGTCTTCCCTATCTGAAAATGGTTGGGATACAGCTGCAATGTCTATACTTACCACTGATACAAGGCCAAAAGGAGCAAGTGTTAAGTTAAAGCTGAGTGAGAAAAATACTATTATTACAGGTATAGCAAAAGGTTCTGGGATGATAAGGCCAGATATGGCTACCATGCTAACTTATATTGCTACAGATATTGCAATTGACCAAGAATTAATTAAAGAGATTATTAGAAACGCAGTAGATTGCTCCTTTAATCGAATTACTGTTGATGGAGATATGTCTACCAATGACTCGGCAATTTTGGTTGCAACAGGATTGTCTGGAGTAGATTTTTCTGATTTATCTCTAGATGACCAGAAAATATTTATAGACAATTTAAAGGATATTTTTTTATCTCTAGCTTGTCAGGTCGTTCAAGATGGAGAAGGGGCAACTAAGTTCGTTACAGTGAGAGTATCTTCTGGAAAGACAGCATCGGAATGCTTACGGGTAGGCTACTCGATAGCTGAATCGTCATTGGTAAAGACTGCTCTTTTTGCTTCCGATCCAAATTGGGGAAGAATTCTCTCAGCAATTGGCATGTCAGGAGTATCAGATCTAGACATTAAAAAAATACAGATTTATCTTGACGATATTCTTATTGCTGAGAACGGAGGAAGGGCTTCTAGCTATATGGAAAATTTTGGTCAAGAGATTATGGATAAGGAATCTTTATCTATTAATATTAATCTTAATCGAGGGGATTCTTCAGAAATAATTTACACTACAGATCTGTCGCATGACTATATAAAAATAAATTCAGAATATCGAAGTTGATGAACAGGGTGCATGTTGTTGTAGGATTAATTGTAAGGTCAAACCATAAGATTTTAATCTCTAAAAGAAAGAAACATTTATTCCAGGGATGCTTATGGGAGTTTCCTGGTGGTAAAGTAGAAGTGGGTGAGTTACCTGTTGACGCATTAAGAAGAGAGCTTGAGGAGGAATTAGCCATTTCTGTTATTGATCCAACTCCATTTATGAAATTTGATTTTGACTACCCTGAAAAACAGATATTTATGGATGTGTGGATGGTAAAAAATTTTTCTGGTGATGCTATAGGTAATGAGGGTCAAGATATTGCTTGGGTTCCAATAGATGAATTAATTTCTTACAAATTTCCGGCGGCAGACGACCGTATTTTAGAAAATATAAAAATATTATAAATCGTGATATTGACTATCTTCATTCTTCTCTTTTTCCGAGTTACCAAGATTTGTATTATTTTCTTTATCTGGAATTTTAAAGCCTTCCGCGGCCCATTCACCAAAATCAATCTGCTTGCAACGAATAGAGCAGAACGGCCTATGTAGCGAGCTTTTACTCCAAGTGACACCCTTCCTACAGGTAGGGCAAAAGACTTCGACTATATCTTTCATGCTGTCTGATTTTTTGATAAATCTCTCCATTTTTGCATTCTATAAAAAAGCTAAAAATTTATAGCTCCTCCGCTAAAGTAAGGTAGTTTTTGTGTAAACACTCTATCTTAAGCTTAAATTTTTCAATGCTATCAGTATTTTCGACAACATCATTAGCGAGTTTCAATTTTTGCATTCTTGGCATTTGTGATGTAATTATAGCTTCAATAGCATCCGCAGATATTTTATCTCGCTTTCGAACACGAAGAATTTGCACTTCTTTTGAGACATCTATTACTAAAATTCTGTCCGTTAGCTTATATTGATCGGTTTCTAACAACAGTGGTGATTCTAGTATTACGTATTCACTTAAACTACACCCTAGGGATTTTAAAACTTGATCTTTAATTAGTGGGTGCAAAAGTTCTTCTAGCCACATCTTTTTTTTTGAAGAGTTAAAGATTTCATATCGTATATATAATCTATTTAAAGAGCCATCTCGAAGTAAACTTTTCTTACCAAAATATCCGGAAATTTTAAGGTGAAGATCTAAATCTGTCTCCACTAAATTTTTTGATATCAAATCAACATTAATTACCTCGATACCCAATCCTTCAAAATATTTTCCGGCAGTGCTTTTACCACTACCAATACCACCAGTGAGTCCGACAACAAATGTCATTATAGAAGCCTCATAGAAAAATCTATCGCTTGGCAATTTTTAGTTAGGCTTCCAGAGGATAAATAGTCCACATCCATAATTAATTGGTTAGATAAGTTATTTTTATCTATATTTCCGGATATCTCTATTTTAGTATCCCCTGTGTTCATTGCTATTGCTCGTTGTATCATTTTTTTATCAAAATTGTCCAGCATGACTATATCAACCTGAGCATCTAGTGCTTCAGTGAGTTCTAATAAACTTTCTACTTCTACTTCAATTGGTTTATCAGGAGAAATTTCTTTAGCTTTAAGAATAGCGGACTTGATGCCACCACATGCGGTAATGTGATTCTCCTTAATAAGAAATGCATCATACAGCCCGAGTCGATGATTTTTACATCCTCCAGTAAATACAGCATATTTTTGAGCTAACCGCAGTCCTGGAATTGTTTTTCGAGTGTCTAGAATCTCAACTCCACTTTCAGAGGCTAATATGGCGTATTCTCTGGCTGTTGTAGCTGTGCCAGATAAGGTTTGAAGAAAATTGAGTGCGACTCTTTCTCCTGTTAAAAGGCTTCGAGCCGGACCGTTAAGCGTACATATATGCTGATCTGGTTCTAATCTTGCACCATCCTGAACTAGCCATTTTACTGTAACACATTGATCTAGTTGATTAAATACTTCATCAAACCAAGCCTGACCACAAAGGATCGCTTTTTCTCTAGTAACAACGAGTGCATCAGATACTACATTCTTTGGAATAAGTTGGGCTGTAATGTCGCCATCACCAATATCTTCTGATAAAGATCTGGCAACATTGATTTTAATATCTTTTATCAATTTTTTATCGATTAACATAATAAATGACCTCATTTACTCCTATAATTAGTATAACAGTGCCACTCTTTTGTAAAAACTCCTTAAAATTCTTATTGGCATTAGCCTATCACCTGATTTATATTAAATCATGAAGTTAATATTTTATTGGTCGCAGACTGAAGACGCAATAAATTCTAAAGTAATCTGATCCTTGGAAATTTTTCATGATTCATTCAAACGGTTGGTATAGTCTAGCTCGTATTGAGCTATCACCAAATCAGGATAACCGTCCAGATATAAAAAACATATCGCTTTTGGTTATCCATAGTATAAGTTTGCCGCCAGATAATTTTGATAATGGATATATTTGTGATTTTTTTAAGAACAAGCTGGATATAAGTCTTGATCCGTACTTTAAAAAAATTGCAAATCTAAAAGTATCTGCACACCTTTTAATTGACCGTGAAGGTGGGGTCATACAGTTCGTTAGTTTCAATGACAGGGCTTGGCATGCTGGAGTATCAAGCTACAAAGGTTTGACGAACTGCAATGATTTCTCTATTGGCATTGAGTTGGTTGGAAGTGACACGACACCATATACTAATGCACAGTATGAGAGTCTTATTAAGGTAACCCAAGAAATAATAAAGCGATATCCGCTAATTGACAAAAATCGTATCTTGGGGCATTCAGATATAGCTTCTAGTCGAAAAACAGATCCAGGACCGTATTTTGATTGGGAGCGCTATACTTTAAACTTCGATGATAAAAATTAAATATTTGCATTAATCGTTATCCCAACGGAAAAAGACACCTGCAAGACCTATAAAGAAAAAAGTCATAATACCTAAAATAATTAATTGAAAACTTATATCGTTAAAGCTTGCACCCTCAAGCATGACCGCCCTAGATGCTGATACTAAATGTGTTAATGGAAGGAACTGTGAAAAACTTTGTAACCACTCGGGTGCGCTATCTAGAGAGAACCATAATTCTGAAAGAAGAAGCATTGGAAAACTTATAAGGTTGAGAAGACCATTTGCTAGATCCTCGCTAGAAGTCCTTGCAGCCATTAATAGTGACATGCCTATAATGGAAAGGTTTCCAAATACTGCGACTAAAAGCAAAAGTAGGTAACTACCAGTCATCATGAAGTCAATGAAGAGATTACATCCAAAAAATACAATTGTAGTAACAGCAATCATTATACATAGCCTCGAAAGGGCTTGTGATCCTAAAAATTTCCACGCACTTAATGGCGTAACTTTCAATCTTTTAAGTACCCCATTTTTCCTATAGCGAACTATAATATAGCCAATTCCCCACAAACCGCTGAACATTATGTTCATAGCCAAAATACCTGGTATAACCCAGTCTATATAGCGTATTTTTTGACCTACTACCTCCTGTCTTGTCCAAACAATCTGAGAATTAGTCAATTTAGATTTAGCCAATAGCATTGTTTCTAATAGGAGGCCCTTCTCAGATTCAGGATTTATCCAATAACGAGGGGTTTTTTTTGTATCCAAAAATATATCTAATTCATGAAGCCTAATTTTCTTCATAATAACTTCAATATTTTCGTATTCTACTAAATCAATTGTCGACTCAGAAGAAAGTAAATTTACAAGCACGTCAGAATTAGATTGAGGATAAAGAACTCCGATTTGGAATATTTTTTGATTTTCAGAAGAAAAAACCAAAGCTAATATGATGACAATTAAAGGGGTAGCTATAAAAGACCAGAATAATGATCCTTTATCTCTGTAGTATTCTCTATTTCTAGCCATCCACAACGCAAAAATTTCTTTCAATTTTTTTCACTCCCTCAGATGGTGGCCTGTTAACTTCAAGAATAGATCGTCAAGAGAGGGCTTCCTTACTTGAAGTGATTGCAAGGTAATGCCCAGAAATGCCAACTCTGACAGGGTTTTTTCGATATTATTAGTAGCAATTGCAACACAATCTTCTCGTACCTCAATAGAACTGGAAATCTTATCAATATATATTGAGTTTTCAGTTATATTAAAATCCTCGTGATTAATACAGACATAACTATGCCCAAAGTTTTTTTCTAGTAGCTTAGTTGGAGAGCCATCCTCTATTATTTTCCCCTTATCCATTATCACTAATTGGTCGCATAGTAACTCGGCTTCTTCCATATAGTGAGTAGTGAGTAAGATGGTTTTACCATTTTTCTTTATATTTCGAATAAGTGACCAGAAATTTCTTCTAGCTTGGGGATCTAACCCTGTAGTTGGTTCATCTAAAAAAAGAATTTCTGGATCATTTACTAAAGCAATAGCTAAAAGCAGTCTTTGACGCTGCCCACCAGACAATTTTGTTGCGTAAGTCCCTAAAAATTCATCAAGTTGACATATTTCAATTAACTCATCGATGGATTTTGTATGACGATAGAGCTTTGAGAACAGTTTTAGAACTTCATAAGTTTTAAGATAATCCATTAAGGCTGTTGTTTGAAATTGAATCCCCATTTCTGATGAAAAATTACTATTTCGTTCTTTACCTTTGTATAAAATTTTTCCAGTTGTGGGTTTTTTTATACCCTCAATAATTTCAATAGTCGTAGTTTTTCCTGCCCCATTGGGGCCTAATAAACCAAAACATGAACCTTTGGGTATACTGAAAGAAACATCATCAACTGCCTTCAAGGAGCGGAACGATTTTGTTAAATTAAAGACTTCTAAGATCGCTTTCATATATCAATTAAGTGTATAGCATCATTAGCTGAATCTGTTAGGGTATAAATCTTTTTGGTCACTTTTTTAACATTATAACCTGTGAGCGATCACTACTATATGAAAATAAGCATTATTAAGAGGAATAATTAAATGAAATTCCAGGAAGGAACTGGAAGTTGGGGCGAAGCAGTTAAAATATATCGTCAACCAGAAGTGATACGAATGTTATTTCTAGGGTTTTCAGCTGGATTGCCGCTCTTGCTAGTTTTTAGCACATTAACAGCGTGGCTGACTGATCTAGATATCAGTAGAACTAGTATTGGTTTTTTTGGTTGGGTTGGAATGACTTACTCTATAAAGTTTTTTTGGGCACCGGTCGTCGATCAAATAAAAATACCATGGCTCACCTCAAAAATTGGACAGCGTAGAAGTTGGATTTTGCTTGGCCAAATAGGAATCATATTAGGATTAATCGCTATGGTCCTTATGGATCCTAGAGTATCTTTATTTAATTTCGCTATTTGTGCAGTTTTAGTTGCCTTTTCTTCCTCTACTCAGGATATCGCCATCGATGCGCTTCGAATTGAATCAGCAACAAATGAAATGCAGGGAGCCCTAGCTGCTGGCTATCAGTTTGGATATAGGGTTGGAATGTTAATAGCAGGTGCCGGCGCTCTTTATATGGCTGACTTATACAGCTGGAATATAGCATATTATTTCATGGCAACTTTGATGTTAATTGGGGTATCTACTGTTTTACTGATACCAGAGCCGAACCACATCCAAGACAAGCGATCTTCATACTTAAACGATAAAAAAAGATCCTTGATTAGTCGTTTGATCTATTGGTTGCAACAGGCTTTCATGGCCCCATTTGTTGAGTTTTTTAAAAGAAATGGTTCCTATGCATTGATAATCTTAGTATTTATATCTGTCTTTCGACTTAGCGATATTACAATGGGTATTATGGCTAACCCATTTTATTTAGATTTGGGTTTCACCAAGTCTGAAATTGCAGGAGTAAGCAAGATCTTTGGTTTTTTCATGACACTCCTAGGTGCATTTTTAGGAGGCTTATGTGTTCTTCGTTATGGTATTCATAGGCCTTTAATTTTTGCTGCGATACTAACTGCCATAACAAATCTTTTGTTTATATACTTGTCTAATTTAGGCAACGATATGGGTGGTTTAATATTAGCAATAAGCGGGGATAATATCAGCGGTGGTTTTTCAGGAGGGGTGTTCATTGCTTATCTATCGAGTTTGACGAATCGAACCTTCACTGCCACGCAGTATGCACTCTTTACGTCATTGATGACTTTACCAGGAAAATTTTTTAGTGGATTTTCCGGTATGCTAGTTGATGCTGCTGGTTATCAAGTATTTTTCTTTTATGCTGCACTGATGGGTATACCTGCGATATTCCTCTCCTGGGTAGTCTGGAAAAAACATGTGGCTGCAACACAAAATCTATAGGGGATATTTTTTGCGATACCTTTTCTTATTTTTTATTTTAATTCCTTTCGTAGAAATATTTCTATTAATTGCTGTCAGTCATGAGGTTGGACTGTTTATCACGCTGAGCCTTCTTTTATTCACAGCAATAGTGGGTATTTTCTTTCTAAGAAAGCAGGGGCTAAAGACACTTTTTCGAGCACGAGAAAAAATTTATATAGGAGAAATTCCTGCCAAAGAAATGATAGAAGCCATAATAATTTCATCCAGCGGGATTTTTTTAATCATACCTGGATTTATTACTGACTTTATAGGCTTTGTCGGTTTAGTCCCTATACTTAGAACATATTTTTTAACTAGCTATACATCAAAGTTATTTGTTGCAACCGATGAAAAAAACTTTTCCCAAACACACTCTGGTAATTTTAGTGAAAATAACCCAAATAAGAATAAAGAATGCATAGATGCTGAATATTGGGAAGAAGAACGTGATAAATAAATTTCCCCCCCCCCTTGAAATGAGTGTAAGCTGACACCATATATATAATGCCATGAGTATAACTTGGTTTTAACACCCTTTAATAATTTTTTCTGTGATATTTTTTATATTTCAGGATCTCAAATAATTTAGTGGAGAAAGATAATGAAAATTCGCCCCCTACACGACCGCATTGTTGTTCGTCGAAAGGAAGAGGAAGAGAAAACCGCAGGTGGTATCTTATTGCCTGGATCTGCAAAAGAAAAACCAAATGAAGGAACTGTAATCGCAATAGGGTCTGGGAAGATCTTAGATAATGGTGAGATACGCCCAGTGGATGTAAAACTCGGTGATGTTGTAGTTTTTGGAAAGTACGCTGGTAGCGATACCATCGAAATTGATGGAGAAGAACTAATAATCCTCAGTGAAACCGATATTAAGGCAGTTATATTAACTTAGTTCAATATTACACAGTTGTGAATATAGACTTAAGTTCCAATAAATTTTTAGAAAGGAAGAATTATCATGTCAGATAAAGAAGTCAAATTTGGAGATAGTGCACGCAACCCAATGCTAAAAGGGGTAAATGTACTTGCTGATGCAGTAAAGGTAACACTGGGACCAAGAGGTCGTAATGTAGTTATAGAAAAATCATATGGGGCCCCCACAGTAACTAAGGATGGAGTTTCTGTTGCAAAAGAAATTGATCTAAAAGATAAATTTGAAAATATGGGTGCACAGATGGTTAAAGAGGTTGCTTCTAAGGCTTCTGATGAAGCCGGAGATGGAACAACAACCGCTACAGTTCTAGCACAATCAATCGTAAATGAAGGATTAAAATCTGTAGCAGCGGGCATGAACCCTATGGATTTAAAGCGTGGTATAGACAAGGCTGTCTCTTTAGCGGTCGAAAAAATTGCTGCAATGGCTAAACCTTGTGCCGATAATAAAGCTATTGCTCAAGTAGGTACAATATCAGCTAATAGTGATACACATGTTGGAGATATCATTGCTCAAGCAATGGAAAAAGTTGGAAAAGAGGGTGTTATTACTGTTGAAGATGGCAGCGGGCTTGAAAATGAGCTAGACATTGTAGAAGGCATGCAGTTTGATAGAGGCTACTTATCACCTTACTTTATAAACAATCAGGAAAGTATGGGTGTTGAGCACGAAACTCCCTATATATTGCTATATGATAAAAAGATTTCAAATATCCGAGATTTATTACCTTTACTCGAAAGCGTTGCAAAAGCCGGTCGTCCGCTAATGATTATCGCAGAAGACGTAGATGGAGAAGCGCTTGCTACACTTGTTGTGAACAACCTGCGTGGAATAGTAAAGGTTGCTGCATGCAAGGCCCCGGGCTTTGGTGATCGTCGTAAAGCTATGCTTGAGGATATAGCTATCCTTACAGGTGGAACTGTAATTTCTGAAGAAGTTGGTATGGAGCTTGAAGCAGTAACATTGGAGCATTTAGGTACAGCTAAACGTATTAGTATGACTAAAGAAAATACAACTGTTGTAGATGGTGCAGGTGATAAGAAAAGTATCGCTGAAAGAGTTAAACAGATACGCGCACAAATTGAAGATACTTCTTCTGATTATGATCGTGAAAAATTACAAGAACGAGTTGCGAAATTAGCTGGTGGTGTTGCTGTAATAAAAGTTGGTGCTGCAACTGAAGTTGAAATGAAAGAAAAGAAAGCTCGCGTTGACGATGCTTTACATGCTACTCGTGCAGCTGTTGAAGAGGGTGTAGTTCCAGGCGGCGGTGTCGCATTGATTCGAGCTCTTCAGGAAATAGAGGGTTTAACTGGCGATAATGAAGACCAGAATGTAGGAATTAGATTAGCTCAACGAGCTATGGAGGCACCTTTGAGACAAATTGTATCGAATGCCGGTGGCGAAGGCTCGGTTGTGGTAGATAAAATTAAAGCTGGCAAAGGTAACTTTGGTTATAACGCAGGAATAGGAGAATATGGCGATATGATAGCTATGGGAATCTTAGACCCTGCGAAAGTAACTAGAAGTGCATTGCAAGCAGCCTCTTCGATAGCAGGATTGATGTTGACCACTGAAGCTATGGTGGCAGACGCTCCATCAGATGAAGGAGCTGCCCCTGCTGGTGGAATGCCAGATATGGGAGGCATGGGAGGCATGGGAGGTATGGGAGGTATGGGAGGTATGATGTAAACTTACCTAGCTCCAAAGGTAACGAAAAACCCGTATTTTTTACGGGTTTTTTTTGTCAATTTAAAAGATACTCAAAATTTTAAATATTATTTACGTGATCAAACAATTTTAATGTAAATAATTATCATTATCATTAATAGTTATATGGGTACTTATTATTATAAATAATATTTATAATAGGTTTCACGTAGTGTAGAATAAATAACTATTGGACTGTTAACTTAATATTTTAGGTGTAAGTATGGAATTTTTTAATTTTCTTGTTCGCTGGAGTCATCTGCTAGTTGGAATTGTATGGATTGGTATGCTCTATTATTTTAACTTTGTGCAAGGTGGATATTTTAAGCAGGCAACTCCTGAAGGACTTGCAGACGCTAAACAAAAACTAGCGCCAAGCGCTCTCTGGTGGTTTCGTTGGGGAGCTATGCTAACCTTCATCTCGGGTGTAATACTACTTGGAGGTCTTTCACACAATCATCAATTCAATAATTCGATTATCATTGGCTCAACGATGGGAACCCTAATGTTCCTCAACGTTTGGCTCGTAATATGGCCTGCCCAACAAATAGCATTGGGTATGAAAGAAGGAGACGCTGCAGCAAATGGAGCTAAAGCACTCTTAGCATCAAGAACAAACGTTTTATTTTCAGCCCCTATGGCCTTTGGTATGTTAGCTAGTGGACATGGAGCACAGTGGGGTGGAAGTGGCTATGGGTCACCTATTGGAGGTTTAGATCTTATGATCTGCTTAGCTATTATTGTGGCACTTGAAATCAATGCTCTTGTTGGAAAACAAGGACCAATGGCCTCTGTCAAAGGTGTGATACACGGCAGTTTGACCCTAACAGCAGTGCTATTTGGAATACTTTATTATATTTAAAGATTATAAAATTTTTAAAGTGAAAAAAGCCCATGTTGAGGGCTTTTTTTTTGGAATTATTTTATAAAGTTGCTCTCAATCATCGAGTTTACCACCCCTTGTAAGAGAATACTTATTGACCATATTTTATACCTATGGCGTATAATGTCTTTATAGAATTTATTTTCCTTGGGAGTTCGCAAACAATGGTAAATGATGACAGCAATAAAACTGATTCAATTGTGCCTGAAAGTGACGATAGGATTGGAAGGGGTGGGGTGTATATAAATCGACCAGTATCTCGTGATCTTAGCTCTTCGAATCAAGAAAATCTTACCCCTGAAGACGGCATTAGTTGGCATAAAATATCTAACCCATTTTTGATAATAACTGTTGTTGGGCTAATCTACTTAGTGTTTGTTCAGGATGCCGAGTTGAGTAAACTTCAGGAACGTTTTGATGTGCTCGAAACTAATGTTATTACGACAGATATAAATTCAAACCTTAAAGAACAAGACTTAAAAATAGACAAACATTGGTCTGAGATAAAGAAATTATGGGGAATAGCTTACGATAGAAATAGCAAGAGTATAAAGAAAATTAAAACTACTTTGGAGTACCAAAAACAAGATCTTGCGAGTATTAGTAAAAAAATGGAAAAGTCGAATAAATCCATGAACTCACTAGTGAATTCTTCATTAGCTACTAAGTTAGAGGTAAATGATCTAGTTGCTAAATATGGAAGTAAACCATCAAAGGACGTAGAGATTCGAATATTAGAAAACGAGAAAGCAATTGAAGCGATTGATGCTCATCGATTGGTTATCAATCGAGACATACAGCAATTAAAATCTCAGCTCAATATTAAACCAGATTAGCCTTTAAGGTTAATAAAAATTACTTTGGTTTTGTCATTTCTTCGGGTCTTACCTTTTCGTCAAATTCATTAGATGTGAGAAGTTTAAGAGCAATCGCAGCTTCCTTTAATGTTGTATTCTCATCAAACGCTTTCTTGGCTACTTTTGCAGCATTATCATAACCTATGTATGGATTTAGAGCTGTGACTAGCATCAAAGAATTATTTAGATGCTCATTAATTTTAGATTTATTGGCTATAATTCCTACAACACAATGAGCATTAAAGGATCGGCATGAATCGCCAAGAAGTCTTATTGATTGTAGAAGGTTATAGATCATCACAGGCTTAAAAACGTTTAATTCAAAGTTTCCAGACGACCCTCCAACAGCTATGGCAGCATCATTACCAATAACTTGTGCAGCAACCATTGTCATTGCTTCAGATTGAGTAGGATTTACTTTTCCTGGCATGATTGAGCTACCAGGTTCGTTTGCGGGTAAGGTTAGCTCTCCTATACCACATCGGGGACCAGAGCCAAGCCATCTGATGTCATTAGCTATCTTCATTAATGAACAAGCGAGTGTTTTCATTACACCGCTAGCTTCTACAACAGCATCGTGAGCAGCGAGCGACTCAAATTTATTTGGTGCTGTAATAAATTCTCTATTCGTTAGAAGTGCAATTTGCTTAGCGACTTTTACTGCAAAATCTGGATGAGAATTTAGACCAGTTCCAACTGCGGTACCTCCGAGTGCAATTTGACTGAGACTAGGTAAGCAGTTTTTTACTCGTCGTATTCCATTTGTAAGTTGCTGCACATAACCACTAAACTCCTGTTCAAGAGTGAGTGGTGTGGCATCCATTAAATGAGTCCGGCCGATTTTAGTGATCCCTTGAAATTCAGCACATTTCTTTAAGAGCACATCGCGTAGACTTGCTAATTCAGGCAGTAGATGGCTATATATTTGTTCAACTGCTGCAATATGCATCGCCGTAGGAAAGGTGTCATTAGAAGATTGTCCCATGTTTACGTGGTCATTAGGATGTATTGGTGTTTTAGAACCCAGCTTGCCGCCTGATATCTCAATAGCTCTATTAGCAATAACCTCATTAGTATTCATATTTGATTGAGTTCCACTGCCTGTTTGCCAGACTCGAAGCGGAAAGTGATCATCGAGATTACCATCTATAACCTCATTAGCAGATTGGACAATAAGGTTCTTTTTTTCTTCCTCTAGTAATCCTAGATCAGCATTAACAATTGCCGAAGCTTTTTTTAAGATACCCATACCCCTTATAATTTCCCGAGGCATAGTTTCTATACCGATATCAAAGTAAATGAGAGATCGAGCTGTTTGAGCACCGTAATAACGGTCAACTGGAACTTCAATTTCACCCATACTGTCAGTTTCGATTCGCTTCATCATCAAAATTCCCTCCGAAAATTTTAAATTAAAAAACACATAATAATAGGCTCTATAAATAGAAAAAGTCTAAGAGTGTCGAGCCACTTGATTTAACTGTTTTCTGGTTAATTAAAAAAACATATCTTAATGCTTCAATTACAGAAATCCAATCACTTTGAGGGAATTGCGATTATTAGTTTTGTCATTTTTATGTTATTAATTCTATATTAGGTATCATAAATAGTATAAATATGGAGTTAACTGAAGAATGACTAATAGCCTTTATTGGTATGACTACGAAACTTTCGGATTAAATCCAAGCCGTGATTATATCTCACAATTCGCCGGCATAAGAACTAACGAAAATTTAGAAATAGTAGGCGAACCTTTAGTTATGTACTGCCACCCACCATCTCATCGACTTCCTTCTCCTGAATCTTGTATAGTTACAGGTATTACCCCGCAAATTTGTTTAGAGCAAGGTATCCCAGAGAGGGAGTTCATTGATAAGATACACCGAGAACTATCTTATCCGGAAACTTGTGGTGTTGGTTATAACAGTATTGGATTTGACGATGAATTCACCCGCTACTGCTTGTATCGTAATTTTTACGACCCCTACGCACGAGAGCATCAAAATGGGAATTCTAGATGGGATATCTTAAATTTACTTCGCCTAACTTGGGCACTTAGACCAGATGGTATAAATTGGCCAGTGAAAGATGATGGTTCTCCTTGTTTCAAATTAACTAGTTTGACTGAGGCAAATGGAATCGCTCATGAGTCTGCTCACGATGCTCTTTCTGACGTAATCGCTACTATTAACATAGCTAAGTTAGTTATGTCTAAACAGCCGAAATTATATGATTATGTTTACAAGCATCGACTAAAAAAAGAAGTGAAGACCTCTATAGATGTTAATAAAAAAAGACCCTTTTTTCACGTTTCTGGTAAGCTTGGCAAAAAAAATTGTTATTCATCTTTAATGATGCCAATAACTATTCATCCAAGAAATAATAATTCTATTATTTGTTTCAATTTAATGGGTGACCCTCAGCCACTGATAGATTTTTCAGCTGAAGAGCTATATGAGCATTTATTCATTCATAAATCTCATAAACAAAAATTATCACTTCATACAATAGAAATAAACAAATGTCCTATTATCCTGACACCTTCTTTGATAGATGATGTTGCTTCAAATCGATTAAATATTTCCCTAGAAAAATGTGAAAAGAACCAGCACGAACTTTTGAAGTATGACTTATCTGAAAAGTTAAAAAAAGCTTACTCTATAAAACAATTTGTAGAAAGTAAATATCTTGACAGATCTAGTCATGTAGGTTTTATTGAAGCCAAAAGTGATCAAAAATTACTTCAGCAAATAAGAAATTCTTCATCCACAGAATTAGCTGACGGTAGTATCAATATACAAGATAAACGTTACAAGGCATTATTGTTCATTTATAGAGTTATAAATTATCCTAATTCTCTCACCGAAATCGAGAAGGAAGCTTGGAGAAATATGCGTAATGAAAGGCTAAATAGCGAGATGGAGGATAATCTTTCTTTGAAAGATTATTTTTTCAAAATAGATGAACAATTATTATCAAAGGATTGCTCAGAAAGAGATCGTAATATATTGTTATCTCTTAAGACATGGGGCCATGAAATTCTTGATTAGACTTTCATTTAACAAGTTGCTGGTTCGCGCATAGTAAAGTCGCTAAAATAGTTTAAACTAAATTTTTAGCTTTGGGGTAAAAGTGAAACTTAAAGGTCAAAGTGTTCTTTCCATAAGCCAGTTTGAAAGAGCTGATATTGATAATATTTTTCGTGTCGCTGACGATATGGAGCCCTATGCCCAAAGGCAAAAAAGAACACGAGTTCTAGAAGGGGCCATTCTTGGGAATATGTTTTTTGAGGCAAGCACTCGAACTCGCATAAGTTTTGGCAGTGCATTTAATCTTTTAGGTGGGGATGTGCGAGAGACGGTAGGACTAGAACTTTCAGCTCTAGCTAAAGGAGAATCTTTACATGATACAGCTAGAGTACTGTCTGGTTTCAGCGATATTATATGTATGCGACATCCTAAATCCGGATCAGTTGCTGAGTTTGCTAAGAGCAGTCGAGTTCCAGTAATCAATGGTGGTGATGGTAGTAATGAGCATCCTAGTCAAGCTTTATTAGATCTATACACTATAGAGAAGGAGCTTAAAGCTTCAGGCAGAAAAATTGATGGACTTCGTATTGCTATGGTTGGAGATCTAAAGCATGGGAGAACAGTTCATTCGCTTAGCAAATTATTAATGCTCTATAAAAATATTTCTGTTCAGCTCGTTTCACCAAAAGACCTATCCATGCCAAAAGATATCGTGGAAGAGATGAAAAGTAATGGAGTATCAGTTATCGAGTCAGAAAAAATTGAATCGAGTATATCTCATGTAGATATCGTTTATTCTACTAGAATTCAAGAAGAGAGATTTACTAACAAAGATGAAGCTGATGTATATCGTGGGAAGTTTAGGTTAAACCAAGCTGTCTACACCGCTCACTGTGAGCCTAATACAGTAATTATGCATCCGATGCCTAGGGATTCAAGAAAAGAAGCTAACGAGCTAGATAAAGATCTAGATGATAATCCAAATTTGGCTATTTTTCGCCAGACAGATAATGGTTTGCTTGTCCGCATGGCTTTATTTGCGATGACTTTAGATGTTGTACATTTAGTAAAGAAAAGCTCTTCAGATGTGCCGTGGCACAACCACCGCTAGCTTATAAAAAATACTACCTATATAAATAGAAAAGCCATTTTGATTATGAATGAATTTGACGATATTAGACCTTATTTCGACAGTGAGGTGAGTACTGTTTTAGCTAGACTTTCTAATAATTCAGAATTTATAGATACATTGTTGTCTATTAAGTACCCGAGATTACATCGCTGGCTGCCTTGGCTAGTTAGACCCATCATTTCTTATACGTTGCGATTAGCATTTTCAAAAATCAAAAAGGTAAGTGATCTTCATAAGGCTATGAGAGTAAGTTTTGGAAAACTACTGATAGAGACTGATAGCTTTTTGACCATTAGTGGCCTTGAAAAATTAGAACGAAAAACACCTTATCTTTATATAAGTAATCACAGGGATATAGCGATGGATCCAGCTTTCTTAAATGTAGCCTTGATCGACGACGGCAGGGATACGGTAAGAATAGCTATAGGCGATAACCTACTTAAAAAAGAATTTGTGTCTGATTTGGCTCGCGTTAATAAAAGTTTCGTTGTTAAGAGATCTGTACAAGGGCGAAGAGAAAAACTTACAGCTTTAACTAAATTGTCTCGTTATATTCGATATTCTTTGATTGAGGATAAGTCTTCAGTTTGGATAGCGCAACGTGAGGGACGAGCAAAGAATGGTCTAGACAGAACGGAACCAGCTCTACTGAAAATGTTAAACCTAAGCAAAGAAAAATCTCAAACCTTTGGAACTGCCTTGAGCGAGCTAAATATTGTGCCAGTATCTATTTCATATGAATTTGATCCCCTTGATATTGATAAGAGTATGGAGCTAGCTGAAAAATATAAAACAGGATCTTATGAAAAAAATGAGGATGAAGATTTCTTTAGTATATATAAAGGCATCGTTGGGCGAAAAGGCGCAGTACATGTAGCTTTCGGGGACCCCCTGAAAATAGACTTCATGTCCGCTGATGAGGCTGCACTCTCTATTGACCAACAAATTATCAGAAACTATAAACCACATGCGACCAACCTGTTGGCTTACCATAAGCTACATAAATCTAATGATATTACTAAGGAGATGGCAGCTAAACTTCAGTGTGATTGGACCAAAATAACCGATGAATTTAATAAAAGAATAGAAGCCCTTGATCCTGTATGCCAAAAAATTATCCTTGAGATGTATGCTAATCCAATATTACAAAATATTGATAAAAAGAAATGACCCTAGAAATAGATATACAAAAAAAGATTCAAGAGGGCTATAGAAAGTTTCTAGAAAACAATAGTTTGCGCTCAAGAGAAGGACAAAAACAGATGATTTCTTTAGTTGCCAATACAGTTGGTAATATAAAGCAGGATGCATCAGGACAAAGAAATTCTGATAATGGTATTTGCGTAGTCGAGGCTGGAACGGGCACTGGTAAAACTATCGCATATTTATTATCAACACTTCCTTTAGCAAGATTAACAGGGAAGCAGGTTGTTGTGTCAACAGGGACAGTTGCGTTACAAGAACAGCTTGTTAATAAAGATATCCCTATGTTACTGAAAAGTGCAGATTGGAATTACAGTGTGAGTCTTGTAAAAGGACGTGGACGATATCTCTGTCCCCTGAGGCTAGAGCAATGCCTAGATGGGGCTAAGGCAAAAGAGAGTGGCGTATTTTTATTTGATGATGAGGTTAATTTCAACCCTTCAGAAAATATAATAAAAAAATATCGCACAATGGATAAAGCTATAAGCGATGGCACATGGCTTGGTGATAAAGATAGCTGGCCTGATATTTTAGAAGACATAGACTGGAGACCTCTGACAGTCAATCGAAGTCAGTGCGCAGGACGAAAGTGTAGACATATTACAAAGTGTTGTTTTTTTAAAGCTAGAGATGATATAGAAAAATCTGATTGTATTGTTGCTAACCATGACTTAGTAATGGCTGATTTAGCTCTGGGCGGAGGAGTTATTTTACCAGCTCCAGAAGATACAATTTATATCTTTGACGAAGCCCACAAGATAAGCTCGACAGCAATTAATCATTTTTCAAGTCAATGTCGATTAAAAAGTACAACAAATTGGTTAGGTCAGATAAAAAAACAAATATCAACAAAGCACCTACTTTTTAAGGGTGCTCCAATAGTACAAGACTACCTTGAAAAAATTGGTGATGCCGCAGATATATCCGAAAAACTTATTGGGTTAAGCTACCCAGTATTTGAAAAATATATTGAAAAAAATGATGTCGGTAAGTCATTATTCAACTTTTCTCGTGGTGATCCTGGGGACGAGATTAGAGAAATATCTGAAAATATTTCAAAAGAGCTAAATACTTTTTCCAATCTTACAAAGACACTATCCGAAAAATTAACTGATATAATGGATGATCTTCACTTCCCTATTCCGAGGGTAGATCTAGAGCAGTTATTTCAACAAATAGGTTCCTGGCAAGGCAGAGCTGAATCAAATAAGCAATTATGGCAAAGCTATTCTCAGAGTTCTCATCATGATTTAGAAACTGAGGACAATGATATGTCAATTCAACATGAAAGATCTCCAAGTGCTAGATGGCTATCAATTGAAGAGTCGAATTTAGGAAATATAGATATCTGCCTATCTTCTTCTCCTACAGATGCTGGAGGTATACTTCAGATGAATTTATGGAAACATTGCTATTCTGCCATACTCACCTCAGCTACAATAAGAACGCTGGGAAGTTTTAACAATTTTAAAAAAAATGTTGGTTTGCCCGGTAGCTCGGAGTGCAAAGCAGTGGAAGGCGCATTTAATTTTTTCAACGCAGGTTCTCTTCTGATTCCGGATATAGGGGTTGATGCAGGTGATTCAACAGCACACACAGTCGCCCTCATAAAAAAATTACCTCATTTAATTGATTCCAATGAGGGAACACTAGTTTTATTTTCCTCTCGCCGACAAATGGATCAAGTTTTCGATGGACTTTCTGGAGATTTTAAGAAGAACATATTGACTCAAGGGCTGTTTACCCATCACGAAATCGTTTGTCGCCATAAACAAGCTATAGACGAGAATAATGGTAGCATTATTTTTGGATTAGCAAGCTTTGCTGAAGGTATGGATTTTCCTGGTGATTATTGTCGACATGTGATTATTGCAAAGATACCGTTTTCAGTGCCTGATGACCCTATTTATAGAACGCTGTCTGAATGGATTGAAGAGCAGGGGGGCAACCCTTTTATGGAGTTAATGTTACCTGAAGCATCGATAAGATTGCATCAAGCATGTGGAAGACTCATCAGAAGCG
>Ga0209634_1001067_pt1 | contig 20563 bp, 34 predicted proteins | sample LinPmetageLP40_FD_184043 | JGI IMG/M metagenome (GOLD analysis project Ga0209634, IMG submission 184043) | Marine viral communities from the Pacific Ocean - LP-40 (SPAdes) (version 2) | ecosystem: Environmental > Aquatic > Marine > Oceanic | place: Pacific Ocean | collected 2010-08-26 | reverse complement strand
GACTTTGAGCGAAACATGACTTTAATAGACTTAACTAAGCAACCTGACGACGTTAAAGCAGAGTGTAAAGCAAGAATTGAAGAAGCAAAAGAACAAGAAACTAGACAACAAGTAGGCATATACTTTATGAAGTTTTGTGCTAAATGGAATTTAGAACGTATGAGTCAGAATCCAGGAGACTATGCGGAGTTTATGAATGGAAAAGCCTGATCCAGTAGAAGAGGCAATGAAAAGAATTTTGTTGGAGTGGCCTAGAAACCCACGTTGGATATTTACTAGTCCTGATCAGGACAAAGTATATAGACAAATGAGAGCAGATGTATGCCCAGAACTTTTTAAGAATGAAAAGGGCACACCTAACAAACAACTATACTCAATAGGTGGAGTTGTTGTTGGTAGAGACGAAGATTATGGTAAAACGGAGAATAAAGCATGGTGAAAAATATGAATAAAAAAGCAAAACTACAACAGATATCAGATGTTGCATGGCTTGTTAGACAAGGCAAAAATAAAATGGGCATCTTAAATAAAGATGTTCAAAATCATTATTTTTATATTAATGGTACTGAAATGGTATCGTTAGATGACGAAGCAGACGTAGAACAGTTTTTTGGTAATGCAGAAATATTCCAAGAACAAATTACTGACTCGCCAACTGAGCCAGATTCGTTTTACATTAAAGGGCATCTTATAGATTACGAAACACCGTATCCATTAGATCCAGGTGAAACAGATTATGACCCTGATGTGCCATTATATACAAAAACTCCTGATAGTAATATATACTATGCGGCAGGTTGGTATTGTATTAACTTTGATAAATGTTGGAAACATGGACATGGACCTAAGTATAGTACATTAATTAAATATGGTTTTAGAGGTCCTTTTAAAACAGAAGATGAGTGTAAAATTATTCTTAAAAAGATTAACAAGGAACGCAAGTTAGATGAACGAGTTACAGAAACTGAAGTTACACCTGCATAATTTACAAGAAGCAGGTCATGAAGAATTCAATGTAAACGTTAAGTGGTTACTTGACGTTATTGAACATCTTCCAAAAGAAAAGCAAGAGCAATTATCTAGGGAAATGGATTTAGATGGCGGCAAATTCAATACAGAAAGATTCTGATCTTCCCGCAGGTTGCGGATATAACAAAATCTTTAAACATCAGTGGCACACGCCTGAATATGGGTTACCACAATCCGCAGTCACAGATATAAAAACAATAGTTAAAGACAAATGGGGTTGGCATTTCATACCGCATAAGGATATGGATTACCATTCAGACAGATGGTTTGAAAAACAACATTTGGTGCTTAGTTTTAATAATCAAACTGACCTAATTTTATGTAAGTTAATCATACATTTGTCATAAATACATACATGGAAAAAGGAACATTAAATTTTTGGAACAGCAGAAAAAACTATGGAGTTGTTGCTGTTGGTAAGTCAAACGTCTACTTAAAAAGACATCACGTTACTACACCTACTGCACCTGCAGAACTAAGTGACGGCATGGAGGTAGAGTTCGATAGAGAAATTAATGGCATGGAAATTAAATCAACATGCACATTTACACGAAGGGAAGTATCATAATGAAAGTAGAGATTTACAGCAAACCACAATGTCCTTTCTGCGTACAAGCAAAAGCATTAGCAGAAAGAGAAGGACATGAGCTAACATACAAAATGTTAGACGAAGATTTTGATAGAGAAACACTAATGGAAACATTCCCAGGTGCAAGAACTTTCCCACAGATTATAGTAGACGGTGAGAAGATTGGCGGGTTTACTGAATACAACGCACTAGTTAAAGAAAGAAAGTAAATGAAAGAATTAGGAATGAGTTTATTAGGGTGTTTAGTAATAGGCATCTTTTTTGTGACCAAAGTTTATCCGTCTTTAGAGTATACTGGTTACAGCAGTAACAGTTCATGCTACGGAGAATGTTACGAAGAATATGTTAGAGTAAATGGTACATCAGTAGATCAACTAAGAGCCCAACAGGCCTTAGCCGCAGGTGACCCATTTAGTGATATTAGAAGTTTATGGTCAGGTTGTGCCGCATGTCATGGACCTGATGGTGGCGGTGGTGTAGGACCTAAACTTGCTGGACAAACAGCAGACTACATAAGTGGCAGACTAATAGCATATAAGAACAACGAACAAGTAGGACCAATGAGTGCTATGATGTGGGGACAAGCGGCAATGCTGTCCGACAAAGACATCAGCATGATTGGTGAATACATACAGGCAGGCTTACCTGGAAAATAATGAACCAAAATACTAAACAATTAGATTTTGAATTTACTACACCGTATCAAGATGTAGCAAGACAACCTGGAATGAAATGGGCACCAGAACCTTGTACTCCAGAGGAAATGGATCATTGGAGAGAAAACGATTACTGGAACAAAATGGATTTTGATCCAATGGTAATGTTTGTAGTGATACCTGCTGTTATACAGATTGTTGTATTTGGTGGAATGTTAGCCGTTATGCTACTTAATCAATTTATCTTTTGATTAAAGATGCAGTAAAGGCCGTTCTAGGTGTTGGAACAAAGTCTGAAAGTAAAATTAAAATAACACCCTTGCGAATTATCCTATTCGCATTATTAGTAGCAAGTATATTTTTAGGTACAATCTCATTGTTACTTGTTCTTGCTAGTATTGTAACATAATTGACAAGCCTTTAATTTAATGTATAATAAGACATTTAGATAAGTAGTGATATGGCATTTGTAGTAGGAAGTCCTTGTGTAGGTTGTAAAGATACGAAATGTGTCGAAGTGTGTCCGGTTGATTGTTTTTACGAAGGACCTGACATGTTAGTAATCAATCCTGACGAATGTATAGATTGTGCTTTATGTGAACCAGAGTGTCCTGTAGATGCAATATGGAGTGATGATGAATTACCTCCTGAGCAAATTCCGTTTATAGAAATAAACATGAGAATGGCAGACGTATGGGAAAACATTACAGAAACAAAAGAACCTATGGCACATGAGAGTCCATATACATTAGAACAAGCAATAGAGGTAGCAGAAAAAGATGATTGACGGCGTAATATTAGTAGCAGTATTTTTAATAGCAATGATAGGTGTTTTTACACTTATGGTACAAGTATTGAGTGGCCCAGGAGGAAGTAAAGGTATTACAAAACCTTATATAACCAAAAGTGGAACATTACATACTGCAAAGAAAAGTAGAGAAAATTATATAGTATGAATGTTATAGAGAATAATTACTACAATGATGTAGTAACTTCTGAGCATTTGCACTCACTTATAGAAATATATAATAACATTGGTGATTATCAAACTGACACTATGAAAAAAGCATCTGGTACTGATGCAGTATTAGAAATACTAAAAAACATACCACAAATAGATGTAGCAAGAATAAAAACTTGTCATTTTTATAAACACAAAGTTCCTTATTTTCCTCATACAGACTTTCGTTCAGATGAAGTAGAAAATATGGTTATACCTTTACAAGTAAAAGGAGGAGATAATCCTTATCTCGTTGTATTTGATCAATACTTTGAAGAGCCTAGTATTACTTGGACATTTAGAGAAGATGTACATTTTGAAATTAATACAGGTGTTAAAGGAAGACCAGTTGACTTTAGCAATGTTAAAAAATTAACAGAAGAAACCATAGATGAAGACCTGTATAATAAATGCTTATATCATTATCCCAAAAAATATTGGCATGGGCTAACTGGTAAGTCTTATGAATTCCTTCCAGGCTCTATAATTAAATTTGATTCCAAAAAAATCCACTGTACTAGTGCTATGGAATGTAGCAGTAAGTTAGGTCTAACTATACGATTTAAGTAATCATACTGATAAATACTACTGTAATCGGCAGGTAGAGGCCGTATAGATAAACACAGGAGTAACAAATGTCAGTTAAAGATATGTCATACCGTGAACGCGGATTATTGTTGAGCATGTATGCACACCAATGTTATCAATCACCAGATCAACTTTTAGAAGGCAGACCTGGAATTAAAAGTCTAGACCCAATCAAAAAGTTTTTAAACAAACCATTACCACCAACATTTATAGATGTTGACGGAGCTCAGGCTTATGTAATGAGTGATAAGGATGATGTATTAATTGCATGTAGAGGTACAGAGCCTACAGCACTCAATGACGTACTGGCAGACTTAAAAATGTTTCCTGTAAAGCATCATATAGCGGGTAGAGTCCACAGAGGATTTTATGCAGAATATGAAAAAGTTATGCCTGGCATATACGATGCTCTTAAAAAACATGACAAGAAACAAACCAAAACATTATGGATAACTGGACATTCATTAGGCGGAGCAATGGCAGTATTAGTTGCGGCAGAACTTAACACTTGTCCTCTAGGTGTATCCGGTGGATTACATACATTTGGACAACCAAGAGTAGGTAATAAAGAATTTTTAAAATCTTTAGAAGGAATGAAATATTACAGATATAGAAATAACAACGATGCTGTAACGGCTGTACCACCTTCCTTCTTATTATTTAGACACGGTGGAGTATTAAGATATATTAATACATATGGTAATATTAGACCAGCAACTTGGGCTCAACGTTTTAAAGACAAATGTAGAGGTCATTGGATGGCTCTTAAATCATTTAATTTAATAGATGGTTTTGCTGATCATAGTATGGGTGCATATCACGAGTACCTATATAACATGGACGACAACGGCGATCAATTACCAAAATAAGGATAAAATATGAACTGGTTAATAATATTATCATTAAAGGCTATCCTATCTAGCATTATAGGTAGTAGTTTTTATGCTTGGTTTAAGAATACTAAAGTAGGTGTTTGGTTCCAAGTTAAGATGGATAACACAATGGAGTGGGTAGCAAAAAGATATGACATAGAAATTGCAACAAGAGAAGAAAAGTGGTTAGCCCAGTACCCGTTATTAGGACAACGTATTGTTGACTTAGAAAAAGAAGTTGCTAAACTTAAGAAAAAGAAGTAGCAATACATAGTGTTAAGTACACCAAGTGGTGGCGATAAATACAGTAAGTAATAAAAGTAACATAGGAAAAATTACATGTCAAATAAAACACCATACGAAATACGTTTGGATTTGGTAAGAGAGGCAAAAGATATTCTTCAGGCAAGAGCAAAGACTCCGGAAGATATGCCTACAACACAAGATGTTTTAGAAGAAGCAGAAAGACTAAACGAATTTGTTTCCAAAAAACCTTTCTCAGACAAGTAACGTAATAAAAACTTAAGAGCACCATAAGTGCTCTTTTTTTTGGCTTCTGAAAATATGATAAATACACTTACATATAAAGACATTATAACTGACACACATAATATTATTTGCAAATATAACATACAAACAGGAGAAATATTATGTTAGATCCAAGAATAGACTTAGCAAACATGCTACACGAACTCAGAGAGAAACTTAACGAAGTTGAAATGAAGCTCTGGGAAATCCCTCATCACGCAGAGCCAGTTCAAGAATACGAAGCAGTATTCACTGCTCCAGCAGAAGGTGATTACATGCATCCAGATACACCAACTCATGATAGACCAGAAGGTTTTTCAGATGCGGCATATTGGGATAATTGTTGCCAATGTTGGATGGAACCAACTGTATGGGAATGGGACGAATACAATTATTGCGACAATGCAAACACATCAGTATCATATGAGAGCGAAAGCAACTCATGGGTAGAAACTAATGATTGGTCAAACGGCTATGCTAATGACTGGTATGAAGCACCTACTACTGAATTTGTAGAAACAGCACATGTAGAAATGCATGACGAAGTAAATGTAGAGACAATGCCTACTGACATGCCAATGGAAACAGCACCAGAAATGGAACCTGCTCCAGAAGGTGAGACGGCACCAATGCCAGAAGGTGAGACGGCACCAATGGAAGCACCAGTTACTCATGATGAGAACGGCAATCCAATAGTATAGTTTTAACTAAACTTTAAGGGCAGTTTTCTGCCCTTTCTTTTGGCTATTGTATACTGAAACATTATAAATAGATGCTGTAATAAAGGCTGGATTAGCTCAGTTGGTAGAGCAATTGATTTGTAATCAATAGGTCGTCAGTTCGAACCCGACATCCAGCACCATTACTTGGTCCCTTTATAGGGCAATAGAAAAACGTTGCAATAAGCAACAGGATAATAAAATGGTAAAAGCAAAAGCAACCAAAAAAGTTACTAAAAAAGTAGCAAAAGCAACATCTATTCTAGATAGAGAAATCGTAGATATCGATTTTGATATTTCAAAGATAGGTGAAAATGTTCAAAAGAATGCAGAACAAATTAGTAAAAACATTCAAAAGAATGCAGAACAAATTGGAAAAAATGTTACTGCAAATGCTAACGCAGTTGGCGACAGAATGAAAGCATATCTAAATAGAAATCTAGGTTAATATTCAGACCGGGGCCATAGCTCAGCCGGGAGAGCGCCGCATTTGCAATGCGGAGGTCGGGAGTTCGATCCTCCCTGGCTCCACCACTTGACAAACTATCTCTTTACTGTATAATATATTGATTGGAGAGTTGGCTGAGCGGCTTAAAGCACTTCCCTGCTAAGGAAGAGTACGGGTAACTGTACCGAGAGTTCGAATCTCTCACTCTCCGCCAGTTTGTTTTAAAAACACAAACATTATAACTTAAATAAAGGTATAACAAACACATAGACAAGGTAAACAATGGCAAAGAAAAAAACTGCTAATAAAAAGAAAACAGTTGAAAAAACACCTGAAGCAAATAACGATGTAATGTATAAACTTCTCGATGAGAAGATAGAAATACCGTTAGGACTTTTAAGACAAAAACATATTTTTATAGCAACACCTTGTTACGGTGGGCAACTAGGCGAACCATATTTTAGAAGTATGATCAAGTTGGCAATACTATGTAATAAGTATAACATTCAATATACTATTAGTACACTTGCAAATGAAAGTTTAATTACAAGAGGTAGAAACACACTTGTAAGTTTCTTTATGGAAAACCCACAAGCAACACATTTATTCTTTATAGATGCTGATGTAGAATTTAACGCAGAAGATGTATTAAGAATGGTTGCATATGATAAACCTATTATTGTAGGAGCATATCCCAAGAAGGCACTTAACTGGACTAGCATTATAAACGCCGCAAGGAATCCTGAACTAGAAGAAACAGAAGATACTATTGAAGGGCATAGTTCTAACTATGTCGTTAACTTTGATTTTATTAAAAATGATAAAGGAGAAAATACTCCTCAAGTACAAATAGAAGATAACTTAGTTAAGTTAAAAGATGCAGGTACAGGATTTATGTGTATACAAAAGCCTGTTATACAAAAAATGTTTGATGCACATCCAGAATTTAAGTATGTAAATGATATTAATGTTGATATGAAGTTTGAACCTTTTATGTATGCATTATTTGATACAATGATAGACCCTGATAGTAGACGATACTTATCTGAGGACTATATGTTTTGTAGGACATGGCAAAACATGGGAGGGGAAGTATATTTAGACCCTCGTACAGCACTTAATCATGTAGGACATTATACATTCCGTGGTAACATTAGAAAGTTATTTACTGGTGAGAACAGCACAAAAAAACAAGGATTAGAAAGTGGCAAAGCAACAACCTAAAGAAAAATTAAACACAATATCTGTATTACTTCCAACTAGGGGTAGACAAACCGTACTAAAGGAAAGTTTAGAAAGTCTAGTAAGTAAAGCATCACACCCAGAAAGATTAGAAATACTATTTGGTGTAGATGAAGATGACGAAGGTGTTATAGAATACATTAAAAACGAAATGACTTCCATGCTTAACCAAAATAAAGTTGAAGCAAGAGCAAGTATCTTTAAGCCACTTGGCTATGAAAATTTACATGTCTATGTAAACACACTGGCTGGTTCAGCCACAGGAGAATGGCTATTCTTTTGGAACGATGATTGTTTAATGGTTACAGAAGGTTGGGACGAGGTGATTGATCAGTATAATGGACAGTTTAAACTATTAGGACCTAAAGATAATCATGAAGGTCATCCTTATGCTATCTTACCTATAGTACCACGTGATTGGTTTATACTAATGGGACATTTAAGCCAAAACGCACAGAACGATGCTTGGCTAAGTCATATTGCATATATGTTAGACATCTTTGAAAGAGTAGACTTTGAGTTTATTCATGACAGAGCTGACATAACAGGCAACAACGATGACGAAACATTTAAGAATCGTAAGTACATGGAAGGAAATCCAAGTGACCCTAAAGACTTTGGTCATGCAGATATGCAAAATGCTCGTGTTAATTCCGCACATAAGATTGCATGGTTCTTAGATAAAATAGGACAACCTTCAGAATTCTGGGGTAAAGTACTAGATGGAAAACAAGATCCTTTTGAGAAAATGCAATGGGCTGAAGGTGTTAAGGGTGCAGGACAACTAGCACCAGTTGGAGAAGAACCTGAACTGCCTGATGATACAATGATATCACTTTAGTACTTGACATAAGTACAATTTCTGCTATAATATAACTTTAAATGGAGTAAATTATGGCCACACATGCGATGATAGATATAGAAACATTGGGTACTATGCCTAATAGTGTTGTATTAACTGTGGGTGCTGTAAAGTTTGATCCATTTACCAATATAGAACCTCATGCGCCTAAACTATGGAAACTAGATGTAGACGAGCAGTCAGATAAGGACAGGTTTATAGATGAGAAAACTATAGAGTGGTGGTCTAAACAAGATAAAGAAATTCAAGACCGCTCTTTCTCTGATGAGGGCAGGGTTAAAAATATAGACTTTATGAAGGATATGAATTCTTGGCTTACTGGTTGCGACACAGTATGGGCACAAGGTCCTCAGTTTGATATGGTTATATTAGAGAACTTATTTAGAGACTTTGATATGCATATGAATTGGTTCTTTTGGCAAGTAAGTGATTGTAGAACATTATTTAAAATGATGCCTAAAGACCCTAGAAAAGATATACAAGAAGACTTACATGATGCACTTGCTGACGCACACTGGCAAGCAGTATGCGTTCAACAGTTTTTCGATATGTATAAAGTATTACCTAGATAATATATAAAGAGCGTGTTCCAACGTTCCTCGTTTCATTAATAAATCAAATTTATTGTAGTAATCAGATGCCGTTCCAAGTGATTGGTGGGTAAATCTGGCTACTACTCCTAATGGATTCGCCATTTTTTTCTCCTTTTATGTATAACATGATTGCATTATGCCAAGTAACTTTATCACTATAGTGAGCTGTTACTATTCTGCAACATTAATGTTACAATCTTGTTACATACCTATTTATCTTTTTAGTAAAAAAATATAAAAAAAGTTGATAATAACGGTTGACAAGATGTGTTTTTGTGCTATACTATGTACATAGTTTAAATTAATAAGGGAGTTACACTATGCAGTACAATATTTTTCAAGTTAAAGACCAAAGCGAACAGGCTAGAGAAGCAGGACATCACATGTTCTTTGGTAGCAAACATTTTAATCCTGAAAACTTTGGATTCTTTCAAAAGGTATGTGAAGTAGACGGAAGATGTTGTGGACTTGCTAGTGGTGATATGGATTATACTGTAAAAAGTAAAGATGAAGTATTCGCAATACTAAACGGTTCATATCATGATGAGGATACAGATACAGATAATGTATTTGAAGCTCATGTTTCAGGTTACACTTACAAAGAAGGCACCTCATCAAGAGGTGTTCCTTACAAAGTTCGTAATATGCACTCTCTAAGTGTTGGCGATATAATAGCAGAAGTTCCGCAGGTCGGCTATGAGGTCATGGACCCTAGCGATATAGTAAAGCATACAACGTACCATATGGTCGACAGTTACGGATTTACTGATATTACAGATCTATTAACAGATTTAGATATAGCAAAAGTTAGACTAGAAACTGCATAAACACTTGACAAACTGTGCTTTTCTGTTATACTATATGTATAGGTTAAATTAAGGAGTAATTAATATGGATTGTTGGAACATAATACAAAAACTGGAAACAGACAATAGCAGACTTTTTAAAGAGGGTGTTGTTGCTGATCATTTAGAAGGCGAATTTAAGCACGGTCTACAATGGGCATTAAATCCGTTAGTAACATTTGGTGTACAACAAGTACCTGTTAGTGAAGTAGACGGTAAAGGCATTACATACGATGAGTTTTACGAACTTGCTGATGCTTTATATAAAAGAGACCTTACTGGTCATGCGGCTCGTGATGCTATTATTGATGCTATGAACTTAGCAACTAATGAACAATGGAACGATTGGTACAGAAGAATTATACTTAAAGACCTACGTTGTGGTGTTAGTGTTGGTACAGTTAATGGTGTACAAAAGGGTACTGTTCCTATATTTGGTTGTATGTTAGCACATGATGGTGCTAAACACCCTAAGAAAATTAAAGGTGCTTGTTCAGTTGAATACAAATACGATGGCGTAAGAGTTATTGCTATTGTACAAAACGATAGTGCTACATTGTATTCACGTAATGGTAAAATACTTCCTAACTTTAATCTTATTGAAGATGCACTTAGCAAACCTGAGTACAATGGATTAGTTTTTGATGGTGAAGTAATGAGTGAGGACTTCCAAACATTAATGAAGCAAGTACATAGAAAATCAGGTGCTAATACTGAAGATGCATACTTGGCACTATTTGATATGCTAACACTTGAAGAGTTTGAAGCAGGTTATACTCCAATAACGTCAGTTGAAAGACGTAAACGTATGATTGATACAGTTATTGAAGACAGTAAAATTAAAGTTGTTGATGCATTTAGTGTAGACTTTGATACTGAAGAAGGCCAAGCAGAGTTTGATAAACTGAACAAACATGCCCTAGCAGAAGGCTACGAAGGACTTATGATTAAGCCTGACAGTGAAGGATACAAGTGTAAACGTTCACATGCTTGGTTAAAGGTCAAGCCTTTTATTGAGGTAACACTTACAGTTATAGCATTAGAAGAGGGCACAGGCAAAAACGAAGGCATGTTAGGTGCATTTGTTGTTGAAGGTGAAGACGATGGTAAGTTTTTCCATGTTAATGTAGGCAGTGGACTTACTGATGACATGCGTAAAGACGTTTGGGCGGCACAAGATAAAGTTGTTGGACAACTAGTTGAAGTAAGAGCTGATGCGGCCACTATAGGGCAAGACAGCGACACTTGGAGCCTTAGGTTCCCAAGGTTTAAAACATTTAGAGGCTTTGAGCTAGGCGAGAAAATATAAGGTATAAATAATTAAGTGAGTCAATATACCGATAAAATAAATGCAATAGCAGAAGACTTTGCAACACTAGAATATTTTGAATCTTTAAGTGCCTTAGAGGCCAGAGACGGTATGTTGATTATACATTATAACCATGGTGGTAAAAAAATAGAAGCCAGAATAGATTCTTCTTACGAAGGATATAAAGTTAAAGCAGGAGAGACTATAATTATACCCCCAGGTGATAAGGATTACATTAAATTAAAAGAAAGATACAGCCAAGAGACATGGGGTGCCAAAATAGGTAAACTATGGAAACGTATCAGTAATATGAAAGTATATAGGGATTGACAAATAACATAGAAGTGTTATAATAATACAAAAAGGAATAAATGACAGACAAAATTATAAAGAGCGAAGCAGAAGAAGTAGTAGATCAGGTAGATGTACAATCTGTTTGTAAAAATTTAGATATGGGAAGATATCAAATAATTGAGCTCGCGGCTTATGTGGCAAGACAATTAGATTTAAAACCACATGACGCATTAAAGAAATTATTAGAAATAGAAGATCTGGAAGAGTTTCTTAAAAGTCTTAAAGAAAAAGAAATTACTAAAGAATTCAGACAACGATTTTGAGGAGCCCGTGTGGTATTTCGTAAATTGGGTATGGCAGAAAAAGTGAAAAGTGTCGCAAACATCTCACTCCATAAAAATTCCCTAAGTGTACTGCTCCTCATACCTATTTATGCTCCCTTCGTCTAGTGGTTAGGACACCGGGTTTTCATCTCGGCAACAGGAGTTCGACTCTCCTAGGGAGTACCAAATTATTTCAGTTGACAAAAATATTAAATACTGTATAATATACAAATGATACAGATAAGTATAACTGGTAGAATTGCAAAAAAGAAGCAAGTTGAAACTTTTATATTTGATGTATTAGAACATCTAATGCCTAGATTAAAACGTAATATAGACATAGATATAAACATAGTTACACGATGTGATAGACAACATTATGCATTATGTTTAGGAGATAAGAATAGTGCTGAAATAGAACTAGCACGTGGAAGTGGAGACATAACATTTACTTTAAAAGAGATGATGTTAAATCTTGCACACGAATTAGTTCATGCCAAGCAGTTTATAAAAGGTGAGTTACATCCAAATTTAAACAAATGGAAAAGTTTAGATTTTAGTAATACAGCATATAGTAGACAACCTTGGGAAAAAGAGGCTTACTTATTAGAGGATAACTTATTAGAAACACATTGGAAATAAATGGCAATATATAAAAAAGGAGGGAGTGGAATAACTCCTACAAGAAAAACTACATCACAAGGACAAGGCGGAAGAGGAAGACGTTGCAAAATTGGTATGTCTACTATGAATAAATCAAAGAAACGTTCTCACAAAAAATATAACGGACAAGGCAGATAACTAATAAATAGTGATATGTTAGAACCAGAAGACAAATGGCTATGTGAACTTGTAAGAGCTGATCATCCAGCAATGCATAAGCCTGCGGATATAGACCCTTTCAGTTTTAAATGTAATTGGGCTCAACGTGAAGTTGATATGTTCAAACTAATGCACGACCGAATGGGCATTGGACTAGCCTGTCCTCAAATAGGTAATAGTTACAATATGTTTGTAATGGTTATGGAAGGCGCAGGTGATGTAGGTGTATACAATCCTAAGATACTAGAGGTCAGTGACGAGCAAGTAAACATGGAAGAAGGCTGTTTATCCTTCCCAATGTTATATGTACACATAACAAGACCTGCTAAAGTAAATGTAAGTTATACCTTATACGATGGCGTAACAGAAGTAGAAGGTTGGTTAGACGGCATGGATGCAAGATGTTTCCAACATGAATATGAGCATTTACAAGGAGAGCTCTATATTAATAACGTTAGTAAAATGAAATTAGATAGAGCAATTAAGAAACGAGATAAGTATTTTAAGGAAATAGATCGTAGGCTTAAAGCCAAATGATCAACTATCCCTTTTGGGTAAATAACTTTGACCGAGTTAGAGACCATCGCATAAAACATCCTGACGTAGCAAAGATATTTGAACAACCTGTAGCATTTTGGTATGGTGCTAAGAAGAATAAAAATGCGTATGCTAAACTTACAGAAAGTTTGCAAAGATTACTAAAAAGAACACTACCAGGTCTACCTTATTTTGTATTATACAATTTACCTCAAAGAGACTTAGGTCATTACAGCAAGGGTGGTGCTACTACAAGTACAGATTATCTTATATTCTTAAACGAATTTTGCCAAGGTATAAAAGACCATAAGCCTATTATTATATACGAACCCGACGCTCTACCTCATACTACACAAATGGAACAAAAGCAATCTGAATACAGAATAAATTTAATGAGGGAAGGACTAAGGGTACTTACAAGTGAAAGTGATGCTTTAGTATATGTAGACATAGGGCATAGCAATTGGTTAGACCCTAAAGACGCCGCAGAACTAATTACGAGCGTGTCTAATGACAATGTTAGAGGCTTTAGTGTTAATGTAAGTAACTATAGATCAACAGAAGAAAGCCTACAATGGGCATTAAAAGTGTGTGAGTACAATGAAAAATGGCACTTTGTAATAGATACTAGCCGCAATGGTAATGGTCCTCATGGTAATGATTGGTGCAATCCTCCTGGAAGAAGTTTAGGAATACCACCTACATGTGATACTGGCCATAGTAAATGTGATGCATACTTATGGGTAAAGATACCAGGTGAATCAGATGGTACTGGTAATGGAGGTCCTAGAGCAGGTAAGTTTTGGGGCGAAATGGGTGCAGATTTGGTAAATAATAGTTATGATACTTAACTTAATCAACAAACCTTTTGATCATTTAATTATACCTGACTTTCTAACCCTACAAGAATCTACAATTCTATTTAATAATTCAATCAAAATGCTTGATGAGAACACATATGATAATAGAACTATGTTTGCAGACAGAGAGTGTCAACAAAGTAGTATTGGTTTGTTTGGTGTAGATATGTCAATAGAACCGCATGATAATGCATTATCAATAAAAATACAAGATAATTTAGAGCAAGTTAGAGAATTTTATAATTTGAATAAAGAAGAATTCCATTGGGTAGGTGGTTTTAATATAAGTAACCCTGATGAATACTTAGGTCCACATACTGATGATTGGCAATATGTAAAACAAACTAATCCAAATGCTGGATTAATAAAATTATTATTATATGTAGGTGATGGTAATGAGGATTATACAGGATGGGGAACAAGATTGTATAATGGTTCTGATAAAAATGAAAACTTTGTATGTGAAGTTCCTTTTAAACCTGGAACTGCTCTAGCCTTTAAAGCAACCAAAGATAGTTATCACGGTACACAATACCCAAACGGAATAAATTCTTATAGAGTTATATATGGAGCGGAATTAACTGACACCTGATGGGTCTTCGTTGTCCATAACTTCTGGACTTGCTGTTACGTTATCGCCTCTAGGTGCATTTAGTTCTGCATCTAAATAGTTCTTAGCACCTTCTAAATATTCATGTGCTTTAACTATTTTTGCTTGCCACCAGTGAGGGAAATCACTATCTGGTAAGTCTTTTAACATTTTATGAACGTCCATAGCATTTCTACCAATTAAGTATAACTCTTTGGATATCATTCCTCTTTCGTTATCTATATGGCCTATTGCGGCTTTCTTTGTCTCACCTTCGCCTGTGTCTGATTTGTAATCAACACCTGGTTCACCGTCACCTTCTGAAACAATTCCTGCTAGTTGCTGTAGTCTATCTATTTCGTTCATCTTATAATCCTGCTAACTTTTTAAGTTCACCCATCGCCGCTTCAAAGGCATTATTAGATGTACTTTCAATTGATTCTTCTGTATCCATTTCCATTTCATCTGGCATCTGATCCATTGCTTTATCTTGACTAAGTTCTTGAGCCGCTGGTTCAAGTACTTCTTCTCTGTAACGCATAAACATTTCATCGTAGTTATCTTTGTATAAGAAGTCAGGAGCAATATGTTGTTGAATGTCATCAATTATATCTTCTTGTTTTTGTCCTACATAATCCATAAGCTCTTCGTCTTCCATGTCATAAACTGTAGAAGAAACTTCCTCTTCGCTAACTGCTCTAACTTCAAGCCTTGATTCTTCAACTTCTGGTTTCTCATGACCCCAGCCTTTTGCTTTCATATCTAAATGGTCTTGTTCTACCTTTGCCATTTTGCCTTCACCTGTTTTAGGATCATACATCATATGAGGTTTGAATTTACTTGCTTTTAATGAACCGTGTTCTGCAAGTGTAATAATTTCCATATCTTGTGCTGGTACTTCTTTTTCTATACCATGTGCAAATTCTACATCGTACCATGCAACATAACCTTCGTTTGTTGGTATAGCATGACTTTCGTACATTGGTTTGCCTTCGCCCCATTTAGGGTGAATAACCTTAGTTGCACAATCATGATCCTTTGAATGGCATTCTGAACGTTCGTTAACTTCTTCAAGTCCAGCTCTTTTTCTCAGGTCATTTAATGTTTCTTCGACTTCTTTTTTATCTTCTTCAACTTCTTTATCGTCGTCTTTTTTGCCTTTCTTGCCTTTCTTTTTATCTTGGTATGCTTGTAGACCTGCAGGTAATTTACCTTCTTCTACTGACCCATATGTCTTACATGGTGTTTGTCCACAACCACAATTCTTTGCTTCTAAAATATAATCACCGTGTTCATGTTTTTTAACATCAGACATTTTGGATATTGCATCTTCACAGTTTTCTTCAAATCCTGCTTCTTTACATGCATCTTCAATAGCACCTAGTCCAGCCGCTCCGCCTTCTTTTTCTAAAGTTTTACGAATACAATCTTCTATAGTTGCTTCTGCTTCTTCTAGACTTTCGTCTTTTTTATTCTTACCAATATATTTTTTGTATGCTGGTGTGCCATCGTCTCTAGGCTCGTCTTCAGCATCAGGATCGTTTTGCATTCCTTCCCAATCATCTGCAAACTCTGGATGTTCCTTGGCAAACTCTTCTTTGCTCATTTCGTTTGCGGCTTGGTGAATGTCTGACATTTTACCTTCTTGTACGTCATCCTCTTCGATACCGTAATCATTTCTAATGTCTGAAAGATCTAAACTTTCGTCTGTTTCTTTTTCGTCTTCCATATCATCATATTTAGGTGTATCATCACCTGCTCTAAGTTCCATTTTATCTATAGCAAGTTTTACTATTTTAATTGAGAATGCTCTGTCCTCATCACTTAGGTCTTTAAGATCTCCATCTCTACCTAAGTTATCTATAACAGCACTAAGTTTAGTACTAATTGCTAAACCATTATCATCAGCAGGTGAGATTCTTTCGTTGATTTCAGAAAGTAAGGACAGTGGTGCTTTCAGTAAGACTTTGATAAACTCGTCCTTTTTAACTTCTGGATCGTTTACATCTACATCTTCTGGAAATCTATTAGCAATGCTCATGAATGCACTACTCTTACTTGGTGGAGTAAATTTTATATCCTTAATACTTAAAGGTGTTTCAAACTCTACTGGAGCATCTTCAGATACATCCAATCCAGCCAACTGTCTTAATAAATTTAAATCTTCGTTCATTTTATTACCTGCTATTTTATTATAAATCAAATTAAATAATGATTCGTTATAATTTTTAAATTGCTTACTAAAAATTTCCTTTGCTGATTGCTCATCTGGAGCAGTCTTTAAAGCATTTCTAAAAGCACTCGCACTTGCAATTTCCTCATCATCTGATTCTATATTAGGTACGTTATAGATATATCCTCTCTTTGTCATAGGGACAGGATTATCTTCATTATATGTATTTATCATCTGATAGTAATAAGGCTCACCGTTTTGTTTCATGTTTAAGCCGGTTTTCTCATCTATATTATCAAATGTAAATCGTTCTTTATCTTTCTCACCAACAGCAAATATTACAGTTACATTGTCTTGATTTTCTATTGAGTCGTAGAATGTATTTACATAAGGGCTTCTTGCAAATTTTACATTGTTTGAATCTATACCATGTCCTTGTGCTATAATTTGTTTTTCTTTAAAGTTAAATGGTGATTTATCCCCATCAACTTTATCTGATGTTCCAATGTATACTTCTGCATTAGGAAACTTTGCTTGTAATCTATCATAGACTTCTGCATGATGACTAAGCATCGGCTGGAACCGTCCTGGATATATAACTATTTGCTTCATAGTACTATTTATCAGTATGGGCGCCAGAGACTTAGTTCACCTATTTCAATATGTTGTGGTAAGTTAATAGCATGTGCAATTTGCTCTGCACATTCTGTAGCAGTAAGCATATTAGCAGTATTACCCTTGGTCATTGGAGTGTCAACCCAGCCTGGATTAACATTAATCATTCTGCACTTTCTGTTGCCTTTAAACATTAATAAAAATGCTTGATGACTTAGTGCGGCCTTGTGTGCAGAGTAACCTGAAGCATTGCCACTTATACCTGGATACTTACTAAGACTGCTAATATTTACTATTGTTTTAGATTTATCTCTTGACCAGAAATGCCATAGTCTATTTAAAATATTAACCTGTGCTAAACTGTAATATGCATTATTGATAAACACGTCACAGTCTAAAGAACCTTGTACTATTTTTTCTATAGAGATATCATATTTAATATCATAAGCATTTGATCTGCTGAACCCAAGTACTTCATTCTCTTCAGAATATATATCGTATAATGCTTTACCTATACCGCTAGTATGTCCTGTTATTGCTATCTTCATATCTTACTCCAACTATATGCCATCTAGGTTCGTTCCCATGATTTACTGCTGTATGGTAGTCAGTAGTATTTATTTCGTAAATATTTCCTTCTTTCAAATTATGATATGTTACATTGACAGTTTTATTATCTGTGGGTAGCTCATTAAAGAACATTAGGTATGCTTGATTATTTGTAATGATAGGAATATGTATTCTCAAGTTTTTTATATTAATGTCTTCCCTACCGTCTTTATGAACTGTGTATGTTACACGTGGTTCAATCTTCATCAATCTCCATCTATAATATTCTTTGTATTCGAATACTAATTTTTCTATAGATGTATTTTTAAAATACTTATTTACTTTTCTATATAAAGGTTCAGGATACTCTAATGTTTCCATCTTTCCTATTGATGCTGACCAGTCATCTTTACCTGTATGTGATGTTAAACTTATTTGATCTAAATGCCAAAAGTCGAACTCAGTAAGAAATGTGTCGATATCTTTTTTAATATCGCTTATATCTATATCTTCTTTTATTAGTTTTACATACTGATCCATATGTATTACTTATTTCTTTTTCTTTTTGTGTTTCTTCTTTTTGGGTGGGAGACTAAACAATGTATCTAGTCTGTGATTTCGAGCATCAACATAATCTTGAGGTTTGTCATAAACTTTTTTAGGTGTAACGAATTCTATTATTTCTTTAATCTTCACGTACTTCTATAACTACTTTAGTTTTTCCTTTAATTAGTTTATATGTAACACCATTAGGTACATATACTTCTTCGCATGGTTGTATTCTAAAGGGAAGCCTACCACCGTATTGAAAACTCCAACCTTCCCCTTGTACAATTTTAATCCATGTATTTGTTTTACATATTGTTGTTTCAATAGATTCTGTCAACTCTTTAATAGTCACATCAGTTTTGGGTTTTGTGGTATAGAAATTATTCATTTCTACTTACTTAGAAATTGTCGTGTTCGTTTCTTCTAGTTTAATACCGTAAACTATTCTTGCAACTTGTTTGATAGCATCAGCAAACTCTGTATCTCTACTTTCTAGTTCTGCATATAACTCTGGTGCTGTCATCTCTGTCCATTTATTAGGATCGCCTAAGGCTTTTGCTAACATTTTACTAACATCTGCTTCGCTTGAGTCTGCACTAACATCTTCGGCATGCATTGCCGCCATATGTTTTTTATACTTTGCAGTACCTTTTTTATGTGGAGATTTGCCTTCAACATATTTGTTTAAATACTTCTCTTGTTGATTAGGTAATAATTCTTTAAAGTCATCTTCTGATTTACCAGGATTTAATCTTAAATAATCTGCTATTGCTTTTGAGTATCCTGAGTTGGGTCTTTGTAAGTAAGGTACTTGTTCTTCTACAGTCCAATTACTTACGCCTTTACCTTGATAATCGCCTTTAATACCACCTGCTTTTTCTGTGTATTCATCTTGTACTTTAACACCTACTTGCCAGTAGTCACGTTCTGTTTTACCTGGGTTATCCTCTAACCAAAGTTTCTTTGCTCGGTGAGCTAGGTAGTAACCGTCTAATGAACCACCATCTTCTTTAACGCATTTGTTTACACGTTTGCCTTTGTTCTTACCAGTGCCAGGTTGTGTACCGTCTTTCTTGTATCCGTCCCAACAATCTTTAGCACCTGCTACTTCTTCTAATCCTTCTTCTTGTTTGACTAGTTCCATTGCCTTACCAACTATATCTGATGCTTTAGCAGGACCATAACCGTAATCTATTCTTACTTGCCTTACAGCCATTCTAGGGTCATCCATGTTTTTCATCATGTTTGCTACTTTAGGAATTAGTTCCTCATCACTAGGTCTGTTTGCTAATTGATCTTTTCTATCTGCTTGACGTTTATCATGTTTAATAATTTCTACCCAACTTGGTCCATCGCTACCGTAAGTCATCTCGCCTTCATCACAACCGTAGTTGCCAAAGCCATCGCACTCTGAACCTTCTTCCTCTTCACCATCATCATTTGTAAATGTTTCTTCGCCATCCATGTAACCTGAACCGGCACATGCTGGACAACTGCCATCTTTGATATAGTCGTCCATGTAGTTGCCTTGTAAGGCATCTTGTAAATCTTTATGTGCTTCTTTTCTTTCTTCCGCATCATAAAAACCATCAGGCTTACCTATCATAGCATCTGACTCCTCTCTAATTCTATCGGGTTCGTCTTCTTCTGAACTGCTATATCCGTCCGGGTGTCCCATGTTTCTGTTATCTACATAGTCACTATCAGATGAAATATAGTCATCAAATTCAGAATGATACATGCCTGAAAGTAATTCTGTAACGGCCGAACTTGCTTCTTCACCTGGATTGTGCATAAAGTTTCTAAGTTCTTCTGGGCTATCTAAATCGTCATGATCTAAATGACTTGCATAGTCATATAAGTCGCTTTCCAAATCTTCTAGACTAATGTAGGAACCTGGTCCTTTTCTTTCCAAATAATCTTTTATTTTAGGGATCATTAAGTCTCTAATATCTGATCTTTCTTCGCCTTC
>Ga0209634_1001066_pt1 | contig 20566 bp, 15 predicted proteins | sample LinPmetageLP40_FD_184043 | JGI IMG/M metagenome (GOLD analysis project Ga0209634, IMG submission 184043) | Marine viral communities from the Pacific Ocean - LP-40 (SPAdes) (version 2) | ecosystem: Environmental > Aquatic > Marine > Oceanic | place: Pacific Ocean | collected 2010-08-26 | reverse complement strand
TAGGCTTAATAAAAATAGGGGTTTTGTCTCCCACCCACGCCCCTAGCGTGTTGAACCAGAAGAACTCAACGGCCTCGTCGTACTCCATGCCGTCCCTTTCACAAAGAATGGCTATACACTTGTCATAGTCGTAAGCCACGACATCTTCCTGACAAGCTCTATGAGCTATGCCTATAAAGGCTTTTTCAAATCCATCGGCTAACAGCATTAGAACGGCACCTCCGTTGTATCAAAATCTTTTAAAGTAATATCAAAATCTGCGTTATCAAAGGCTGGTATTTCCCAAACGCGAACTACCCGTCCTTTAATTCTTAACTGAATAGCAGAGCCCTCAATATCCCGCAGTCTCTGCGCTATGCGGTGTGACTTGTATTCAAAGAACTTGTTTTTCTTTAAGAAACTCTCAAAGTCCCGCAGTCTAAAGTAAGTTTTCCCGGTTTCTTCATCTGTCCAAGGTTTGCGAAGCAGGATTTCTTCGCGGTCTTTGGCCTGTTGCAGATGACGGCAGAACTCTTCTAAGTAATCATAGAACTGACCACTAATGCTGGCATCCTCTGACACTTCTATAATAGACGCATCATTGTCCCGCATCTCGGTCATCATCGCACCAATCCGACTTTCCCACACAACCTTACTTGCTGTACGAGGCATAAAGCTAAGTTGCTCCATGCAAGCCTTTTGAAACGAGGGTTGAGACAACAGAGCTTCCGTGTCCAACTCCAACGGCTCGCCGTTTACATCCATGAACCAGACCGGAGGCGTAGAGTTGTACTTTCTAAGATTTGCAACTACAGCCCCTTGGGCCGCGGCACCTATGCCGTGTTTTCTGGTCATGCAAAGCTCTTTATTACAATGCGAGACTATAGGTGCGTCGCTACATCTGTAGGCATATTCTTTTTTCTCAAGCTGTTTAGCTATGATATTAATTTCGTTAAGCGGCAAAGGTGGGGATAGGAACTCGTTGTTGTACCTTAGTATCTCTGTCTCCCAAGAGTCGGGGAATGCTTTACGAAGATACACCCCTATATTGAACAGGCCGTTGTTACGCCCGCCCTCGCTGATTAACTCTTTGCACAAATGTTGTAAACACGGAGGACCGTCGCGCATGACGATTGCGCTTTTGTCGCTGTCAGATAGCTGTAGCTTCAGCACCTCTTCTGGGTTTTGCTTGTACTTCTCGTACTGCGCTATAAAATCGTCTAACGAGATGCTGACGCCCTTGTCATCAAAGCCGTACCGCAAGCCGTCTTCTGCATCAAAATAAGGTAGGTTTAGAAAGTTGCCTACATCTCCGCGGTCCAAGTGTAGCTTGATTTGCTTTGGAAATATTTCACTACCGCCATAGCCCAATGCCGCGGCTATTTGTTGTAAGGTAGACTGCATATCTTTTGCGTCTATCCACTCGGAAGTAAACAAAAAGCAATGCGCCCCGCCGGACTTTGAGCGGGTGACAACTAACGGAAGCTTGAGCTTCCTAATCTTTTGTATAAGAAGCTTGTGGTCTAAAGGATATTGATCAACGTCGATGCATCCCCAGACGCATTGATTGTTCTCGTTAATTGGAATAATACCAATGGCCGCACCTTTTCCTGAAAGATGGCCTTCCCATAGTTCCGTGGTTCGTGGTTCGCGTAAGATAGCCGCCCTGCCGGAGTTCTTCCCATTTGCTTGGGTTTTCTCCACCTTGTAGGTGCCATACGCCGCTTCAAGGCCGCGGAATATATGTTGAAACTTTTGTATAGACATAGATTGCCCCCAAAAAGGATGGGGTGGCAGGTATTGGACCCTACCACCCCAACTGTTTAGAACGGTACGTCAGAGTCGTCGTTTGACGAGTTCACTGCGGCTTCGTCCTGATGCTTTACAACCACATCGCCTGTTGTAACGCTTTTGGCAAACGTCTTGGCCTGTCCGTAGACACCGGCATCTTGTACCGGACCTTCAAGGCTCATTTCCCAACCGTGCCAGCTTCCTTTGCTGTTTTCCTCTGACACAGTCTTTAAGTTGTAGACATGACTAAAGCGTGGCGGCGTGAACGGGCCGTTCTTACCCTGCATAACTCGCGACGAAATCATGCTGTTCCACTTACGGCTTTTCTTTAACTGCGTGGACTTCATCGCAATCAAAGCTGTTTCAGACGAACCATCTGTATGAGTTACAATCACAAAGTGCTGGTGGGTTTCTTCGATGTACTCACCGGACCCGTCCTGCACATACTCCTTGTTATCCTCAGACGAACGCTCTGTCTTTGGGATTGCCTCTCCCGGAGTGTAGATGGCTGTCGGGCCACCCGTTCCTTGGCCTCTAGGAGCCCATTGGATAAACCGACGCTGATAGGCGCACGGAATGACCTTGAGGCCCTCCTTACCGCTGTGTACGGCCCCTGTGACAGTGTTGTAAATGTCGCCCTTGCGAGCAGTCTCATGCGTGTCCAAAAGAGGGTCAAGTCCGGACAGGATCTTGAGGAACGGTAGTGCAAGATCTTCTTGCCCCATATTCTCCATACCCATACCGGCATCTTCTTCAAACATTGTTGGATCGAATGCGATTATTTCTGCTGTTTTCTTTTCAGCAACTTCGTTTTTCTTGTCAGCCATGTTATTTACTCCTCTTGATAATTGCTCGTTGTCCGACCCACGCGCCGAATAACTCCATTGGGAAGTCGTCACCATTCTCAACACGTTCCTTGACAAAGGCACGAAGCGTCTGCGGATGGATTTCCGTTTTCTGTTCCGCGTAGTAGCCTTCACTTTCGGCAACGGCTTTGAAGGACGAGGCTTTGTCGTCTTCGCCCCTGCCAAATTGACACGCAACGGTATTTTTAATGATGTCATCATAACCCTTTTCTCTTAACCACTCGTAGGCCGCGGGACGATTATCCACCGTGCCGTATTCACCTTTAGTAATTGATGCACCGTAAGTCGGCTTAACAATGACCTCTGAGCCGTCGTCAAGTTTCATTGAAGACAAACCTATTTCTTGAAGCATGGTCGGTAAGTCTTCATCCGTGAGTTTTTGCAAACCTTTTTTGGCACTCTTCAGATCGCTCTCAAGAGATGCTATGTACTCTTCTTCATCACGGATTTTTCGGGCCAGTTCGGCCACTGTTTTTAGACCGTCTTGGTCTAGCTTTTCTACTCCAGTGGTTAGACTTGCTTCAAAGTCTTCCTCCATCTGGTCAAAGATATCACTCATATCGTGGTTCTCCGTTCGTTGTTAAAGTCACCGTTCGGGACTTGACAAATACTTATATATGCTTATATTGTCCTAGTGTCAAGGAGAAAATTATGGGAAAATACAAATTTAAGACTGAGCCGTTTGACCACCAGCGCAAAGCATTAGATGATTCGTGGTCCGCGGAGTTCTATGCGCTGTTCATGGAGATGGGAACAGGCAAGTCCAAGGTGGCTATTGATACAATGGGCATGCTGTATGAAGCCAAGGAGCTTGGAGCAGTCCTCATCATTGCACCTAAAGGTGTCTATGACAACTGGGTAAAGGGTGAAATACCCACGCACCTGCCAGACAGCATAGATCGGCTGGTCGTGCGCTGGACGCCTTCTACCTCTAAGAAGTTTCAAGAAGAGATGAAAGAGATTGTGTATCAGCCGTTTGATGGCCTGAAGATATTTGTGATGAACGTCGAGGCGTTGTCCACGCCGCGTGGCACGAAGGCCGCATATGCTTTCTTGGCTAAGAACCCTGCTAATATGTTACTGGTAGATGAAAGCACCACAATTAAGAACCGCAAAGCTACTCGCACTAAGAATGTGATGATGTTGGCTAAAGACGCTAAGTATAAGCGTATCTTAACGGGCTCTCCTGTAACCAAGTCGCCTATGGATTTGTTCAGTCAGTGCTCCTTTTTGTCCACTGAAGCTCTCGGGTTTAACAGTTATTATGCCTTTCAGAACCGCTATGCTATTGTGCAAAAGCGCACGATGGGGGCTAGAAGCTTTCAAGAGATATCGGGTTACCGGCGGCTGGATGAGCTTAATCTAAAGCTTGATAGCTTTAGCAACAGGGTCTTGAAAGAAGAGTGTCTTGATCTGCCGTCCAAGATGTACCTCAGACGAGATGTACCGCTGACGATAGAGCAGGAAAAAGCATATATTCAGATGAAGAAACTGGCGCTTGCCAAGCTAGAAAACGGCGAGCTTGCTACTACGTCTAGCGTTTTGACACAGATTATGAGGTTACAACAGATATGCTGTGGGCATATTCAATCAGATGACGGCGAGCTACTTACGTTAGCCAGCAACCGTTACAAAGAATTAATTGATGTAACCGAAGAGTTACAGGGTAAAGCAATCATTTGGGCGACGTATACACACGACATCCAACAGATAGCTTCCGCCCTGCGCGACCGCTTTGGGCCCGAAGCGGTCGCAACCTATTATGGAGCTACCGAGCAAGATGAAAGACAAGATATTGTCAACCAGTTCCAAGAAAAAGACAGCCCGTTGCGGTTTTTTGTGGGCCAGCCCCGCACGGGCGGTTACGGTATCACGCTGACTGCCGCTAACACTGTTATATATTTTAGTAACAGCTACGATTTGGAGATTAGGTTGCAATCCGAAGACAGGGCGCACCGTATTGGGCAAGAGCAAAAGGTCACATACATAGACCTAGTCTCGCCAAAAACGATTGACGAGAAGATATTGAAAGCGTTGCGCGGTAAGATTGACTTAGCCGGTAAGGTACTTGGCGAAGAAGTTAGGGAGTGGCTGGTCTAGCGTTGTTTTGGATAAGGGAACACGCTTCCGATACCTTGGTTAACCGCGCCACCTTTTGCAAATCTTTGAGTGTAGTTTACCTGAAGAGCGGGATTTTTTAAAGATGCTCCTGATGGGACTCCTAAAGAAAGCCCCGTGCTAGGAGTGTTATATCCGCCCGTAGACATACCCCCACTCAAGTAATCAGTAAGGTTTTTTGTTGATATGTTTGTAGCTTGATCTCTAACATCTTGGACGTTTGTCACCCCGGAGTCGAACAAACTATTTGCGTAGGACTGCCCCGCGTTGATGTTAGGAGCATACCCCCTGCCCGAAAGAGACGTGGGCGAAGTTAAACTGACTTGTTGAGTAAAATTGTTTTGAGGGCCTCTTAGCCCCGCGTCCATATCCGCAATTGATCCAAAGCTTTCTTGTGGTGGGTTTGGAGTAAACAATCCCGACGACTTGAGATTACCGCCACGAACAGGCTCTTGGTCTTCGGCACGTTTATTCTGTTGTTCTTGGATACGTTTTTTGTCGTCACCGCCGCCATTATTACCACCGCCGTCACCAATAAGACAACCGAATTTAATTTCAAACTTGTCTTTGCCTTCGTAGATATCATGGAGGCCGTCATACCAGCGTTTTTTATACACAGCTTAATCTCCTATCTAAAAGGTCTTCTTGTACGCCGGTAGCGTATCTTTTTCTTTTACCGTTGACCTGCCGCAGAAAAGTAGCTCCGTCATACGGATAGCTTTCAATATATCGGCTCGTAAGTTCCTGTTGTGCAATCCGCCCTATCTTCAAAGCATTATTATACGGCGCAATAAAGTCTATGACATACAACATACCAGAACCGTGGTCCGTGAGCCAGTCTTCGGGTTGCAGTTTCCGCGTTCCGTCTTCATATCCCTTTGCCGCCTCCTTCGTTAAGAAAGCATGACTAAAGAGGCCCGTGGGCCGCGGATAGATTTCCGTTTTAGACGTTAGTTTGTCTTCGTACACAACTGTCATGCGCTTTGCTTTGATAGCAGGTAGCACTAGCCGCTCAAGGTCAGACACGTACCAGTCACGGTGCAGGTCCGACTTGAGCATCAGAGATAGTACGTCTTCTAGCATCTCATCATCCAAACAAGCTGGCTATGCCGTCGTTAGGAAACAGAGCTTTGTATCTGTCTCTATCTATCGGTCCGCTGGCCGCTGGCGGTGGAGGAGATACCGACGCAAGAGTGCTGGTGGGGGGTGCAACTCTTTGCGCCGGAACTGGTTGTGGTGTAGGCATAGCTGTTGGTGCGACAGAACTAACTTTTTCTGGAACAGAGACTGGTGGGTTGTTCTTCTTGCGAATTGCATCTGACCTAATATTCATGCTTCGGCGATTTTTTTCACCGTCATCAAATAAAGCGTCGTCCGCCGCAACAAACCCTGCACCCAGTAAGAAAGAACGAAGCTGATTGTTTAAGACAATCTCGGCTCTTCTGGTATTCCCGGCTTTTGACATTAAAATTTTAAAAAATTCCGGGTTTAGGGCGGCTTCTACAATCATATCGTTAGCCAGTGCATTAGGAACCGAGGACAAAACGCGATCTGTTAAATTTGCAAAAATCCCCGGCTCGGCTAAACCCTGACCTGTACCCGGAATTTTTTGCGTAGCGTAGCGGCCTAATCTAAGACCTACAATGCGTTGCATAGCAGTTGTGGCTATATCTAGTTTTGTCATAGGCAAGTCAAGCAGACTTCCGCCAATCGCTCCTTTTTCAGCAGTCAAAAGAGTTTCTTGTTTAGCACCTTCTTTTAGAAGAGTGTTTAGCCGAAGTATGGCTCCGTCGTTCAGTAACCCGCCTTCCTTCATTACTGATAACAGGGACGGCTGACCTCTAGTCATAGGATCGTTTAAAAACTTATCAAAAGCTTTAAAGCTAATTGTTTCGCCATTGTCAGCAAAAGAAAATGCTCGCTCTAATATTACGTCGCGTAACCCATCCATTGCGCCGGGGTGCTTCGCTTCTGCGTTTTTTGCATTGAATATCATGGTTCGTAGTCCGCGAGCTCCTTCTTTTGGTCGGTCTCCGGGGCTACCTATGACAGATCCCACATGCTTCGCAGGATTTAATTTTTTATCAAGGTGAGCAGCAAAAGCGTTCTGCGCTACAATTTTTTTCTGAAACACACCTTTTGGTTTAGCGCCTTTAAACGCACTACCTAAAAGCGTATCCACTCTTGGATCTCCTGTTAGATCCAACTGAGTTCTAAACGCTCTTTCAGCACTGTCTGCCGAATCTAAATCTTTGGTAAACTCGGGAAATTTACTGTTCCCTTCCGCGTCAAACAAGACATTTCTATTATCTTTTTTGAACTTTAAAAGTTTCTCAGGGTCTACCCGAAGTAGTTGACCGCCTGAACCATCTGTCTTTGGCACAATGTTTACAGTCTTTTCAAAAGCGGAACGTAACAAAGTTTCTTGAGCACCCCTCATGGTTCCCAATCGCCCGGCTACAGTGTCGCCAAGATCCTTATCCAAATTATCCGCCACCAACGTCATGGCGTTTTCTAATTGACTGTACTTTAAAGACGTAGCGTCTCCACCTCCTCTAAAAGTAACCGCCGAAAGGAGCTCGGGCATAACCCGCCGTGCGCCTTTGTTGTTTTTAGCTAAAACTGTGCCCGGAAAAGCACGAGAAAAAGTGTCATTAAGAGCTTTGGAGAAAGCAAAAGCATCTTTCAAGGCTATTTGATTAGGTGTGAGTTCTTTAGCTTCTGGTCCACCGGCTTTTATGCCAAAATCGTCTTTTGCCGCGTCGGCTAAATCCGATAAGAAGTGCGCTTCAGAAAACTCCCCTTTTCCTGTGCGATCACGAGCGGCGTTTAACAACAGGTTACGAGCTCGCATTACCTCCCCTATTGTAACAACCGTATCAAAGTTTTCCGCTGGAACGGCTTGCGCCGCAGTTAAATCGGCTATTTTCATTTGATTGTTAATGATACGAGCTTTGGCTTTAACCACCGTTAAATATCGAGTCTGGTCCCTTGCAGTTATATCCCCGGTTAACTGACGCATGTAATCAGTCTTAAAATCGGCAAAAGGAAACTCTAATTTACGAATTATTTCTTGGGCCGTTCTAAGTTGATCCTCTAACGAAAGATTTTCGTTTATTTCTTCATCTAAAAACTTTTTAGTAAAACGGTCCGTGGCAAACTGGTCCGAAATAGCATCCTGATCTTTTATTATTTTTTTCTTTAAGATGTCCAATCTTTCAAGATTAGTCTCATCCGCAGCAACGTCGATGCCCCGGCTTTTAGCAATCAAGTTTCTTACAAAGCTAGGGATTATCCCTATGTCGGCAGTTTCATCATTTAATTTAAGTTTTAAGCTATCTAAAGCTTCACCCAGAGTAGCTATATCCATTTCTTCAGTGGCGTCAACAAGGTCGTACAATTCTTTTTCTTGTTTACGAACATCTACAATCGCTTGATTAGTCAAATCTTCAACAACAATGCCAGCTTTCATGGCAGCTTTGGGGTCATCAACTACATTGCCGTCAGCATCAGTCTTTTTTGGAAACACTTGGTTAATGGACTTTTGGGCTTTGGCATTTACTTTATCAAGCCGTTTAGCAATCATGCCGTTGAACATCCCTAGCCGCAACTCTGTTGCCAAAGAAACAAGTTGAGGGTCACCTGTATCAATCATAAGGTCCAGTAAGTTACTCATTCCTTCATAATTTTTACGAACAGCCTTTTTTACAGTAGGACCCATTTCGGCTTCTTGAGATAAAGTATCTAAAATAAATTGAATTTTATTAGAACCTGTAGCGTTGGCCGTGGTTCGTGAGTTTAGAGGGACGCCTAGTTCACTTGCTATCTTGGATAACTCATCCCCATCAGATAGCCGTGTAAGAAGAGCGTCAACATTTTCTGGCCCACCCTGTGTACCATCTTCTAAGAATTTTTTTAAAGCCGTTCCTTGGTTGGATAAGCGGCCTTCGTTAGTAAATTTATTTAAAATGTTTTTAACGGTGGGAATCGCCGCGTTGACAGCCAGATTTGACAAAACTCCGCCTGCGCCTCCTGCAATCTCCATCCCAAAACGAGTTAGCTCGTTACCGGGGTCTACCCTATCGGCATAGAAAGTACCAACGGAAGACCCCCCCAACGACATTCCCTCAACGAGTAAAAAAGCGCCGGGAGTCTCCACGGCTCGTCTACGGATTACATCAAGTGGTGTGTCTTTAAAAGCTCGTAAGGTAGCTTCTTTAGTACCGTTTAACTTGCTTATGTTATTTACCGTGGAGAGAACACCAGCTTGTATTGGGCGTGTGTAAGGAGCGCCTAAAAAAGTCAGCCCAAAGCCAAGGGTTTCTCCAGACTTTGCCAGAGGTCTAACGCCCGGTGCATACGGCAGGCTGTCATCAAACAGCATACTATCTAAAGCTTCTCCAAATTCCATTCCTGCCGCAGATCCAGCTATGGCCCCACCGGCCATTGTCACGGGTCCCCCCGGTGTTCCTATCATACCACCCATGATGCCACCACCGACGGTGGGCACACCTTTTATAAGACTTCGTGCAGCTTCTCTGGCAAAGGCCGCGACCTCACCTTCAGGACGAACGAGGCCGATTTCCTGTAGTATCTCATCGTCATCATCAAAATTAGATCGTGCACCTTTTACGTCAAAACCTCCGGGCATCATGTCCCCGATTAGGTCAACTATATCTCTAGAGGAATAACCCTCGTTAGTCATGCCGTCTATGTCTAAAGATTTAAGAAAAAGGTCTTGTTGCTCAGATAGACTGAGATCAACGCCGCCCTCATCTATTTGACGTTGCCTAGATACTTCATATGCAGGAGCAGATGGTGAAACAGGCGACGCCGGACTTGTAGCAGCTATCGCTGGAGCCAGTAAGGAACTATTTTGGTTGGTTGCCACTTTAACCTCCTATAAACTCTGATATAGGTCTTTTACCACCTTTTTTAACGTTATTAGAATCTTTTTCGTAAGTAACACCTAAACCGGCATATGCGTTGCGTATAGTAAGAAGGCTTTGTTTTTGAGCTTCTAATTTACCAATATCGGTTTCTCCAACAGGGTTGTTTATCTGAGTGTTTATAACATCTATTCTGCCGTTAAAAGCAGCTATCGTGTTTTCGATAGCATTGATCGCATCTTCATCTGTGCTAAACCACTGTTCTGGTTTAGGTAAAGTCTCTTCTATTTTTCGGCGCATTTCCATGTCCATTTTTCCTTTTACATCTGTCATGTAAACAATGGTGGCTTGCGCGTTAATGTTTTTAATTAAAGCAGCCGCTCTAGATCCCTCTTTAAACGGTTTTCCTAAGAAAGGTAATAACGCTTTAAATCCAGTGTTTACGGCTTTAGCAATCGCCGCTGGAGCGCCCGTTCCTTTAGCAGCATCTAATTTTGATAAAATGCTTTCATACGTGGTATCTGCTAAATCAGTACCTGTTGGCGCAGTCTCTTCCTTTTTATCGGCCTTTTTATCGTCTGTTTTGGCTACACCAGCTATCGTAGGATAAGATTTCCCGGCATTTTTTCTAGCGGCTACAGCTTCTCGCCACCTTTGAGGGAGCTCTCTTCCTGTTGATTGTACATATCTAGCCAAACCTTTATCCCAAACTTTGTCTGGGTTAGCGTATTTAGCCAAAATTCCATCTAACATAATAGTATCGTCATCACTCGTGGTGTCGTTAGCATAAGCGTCTGCTAATTTAGCCGCACCGGCTCCCATAATAATTGTTGTAATGTTGCCATCGAAGCTGTCACCAAAGTCCCGCAACTGAGACGCTTCTTCTTTTAACTCAACTTCACGCTCTTTCAAATCCAAACCTCTTTGATCAAAAAGAGATATTCTTTCTTCCGCCGCTTGTTGAAGTTCCAGATTTTCTTCTTTAATACCAAGTTCTTTGTCGGCCCTAGCTTGGTTAAGTTCTGCTTGGTTTTTGTCAAAGCTTAAACGGTTTGAAGCAATATCCTGTTGGACGCCGAGACGAGATTTTTGAAGCTGTGTATTTTGATCGTGAACTTTGTCTAACTTTTTAAGTTCAAAAGCATTCATCAAGTCACGTTCAGTCAAACGCATGTTTGCTTCCAAAACTTTTAATTGCTCATTTAACTTTGCCCGTTCATTTTGCGCCTCAAGTGTCTGCGTTTGATCTAACTTGTTCATCTTCTCTTTGAAGGTATTAATTGTATTCTGTAAAGCTTCGCGACCTGTTTGTTTAATACCCTCTAACACCTTTGCCTGCTCACCTCTAGCATATAAAAGATCTGCTTCCAGCACAGCTTTTCTTTCATCACTGGCGATAGCCATGTCTGCTTCAAGCCCTTTTATCTTTTCCTGAAGAGTCCCTTTCTTTTTGTATAAATCTTTTTGCAGTTTAGTGGCGTTGTTTAACTCTAACGCCTTGGTATAACCAATGCTGCTAAATTTTAAAGCACCCTCCAACTCTTTTTCTTTATAAGCTGCCGCGGCTTTAGCTTGCGCGGTCAGGTCACCTTCAGCGGCGGTCAACGCACGGAGGTTCATCTGTTGCTGTTGTGCTTTGACAGCGGCTTCTTTATCTAATTGCGCTTGTGCCCGTGCACCAATAGTCTGTGGCAGTTGCGTGGTCCGCGCTGCCATAGCCAAGCGCTCTGCCGCACTCATTCCTGCTCGCTCACCTTGCATAGGTGCCGCGAAGGCAAGCGCTGTGTTTGCAATATCAAACAGCATTTGAGATTGAGTTAGGTCTTTTTGTTTTTGCAAGTCTGCCGTCGGGTCGCCAAGGATGCTTTGGTAGATATCCTTACGACCTTCGTAAACCTCTTGTAAAGAACTAACCGTAGGCGAGGTTACGCCCAAAGAGTCTAGGGTAGGGGCCTTAACCTCGCCAGCTTTCGCGTACATTTGAACTGGCTGGTTGTCGCCGCGGCGGACCAGCCCGCCTTGGTTAAAATTTACGGGCGGGGGCCCTCCCATCATAGCGGGGTCCATTGGAGGTGCCGCGGGCGGCGGTGAGGGTGCCATGGTTGACATAATACCCTGCGCCATAGCGCCTTCAACAGGTTGAGTCATTTCTTCCGCCGCAAGACCACCAATGCCTTGGTCAACTGCGCCCATAACCATAGCTGGTTGTACAAGAGCTAAAACAGACTCCGGTGTTTGCGCCGCGTCTTGCTCACCAACAACTCCGGCAAGCTCTTCGTAACGAACCTCAAGGGGAGCTTCGTCGCCGCGGATGCTGTTAATAACAGTTTCGTAATCTTGAGCTTGGTCAAGGTCGCCTACGTCTTCTGCGGCAGACGCTAATGCGCCCTGCACAATTTGTGGGTCCAAAGCCTGTTCGCCCATGCCTTCCATGCCGGGAGCGGCCATCATTGAGCCAAGACCCTGCGCCATAGCTGGATCACCGCCCATTGCCATGCCTACCGGTTGTTGCGGCATTGCCGTTGGAGCAGGTTGCTGGTTTAACATAGCTAAAAGTTGTTCAACAGAAATGCCTAAACGCTGGGCTTCTGCCGCTAAAGGTGCCGCTTGGTCGCCAAGATAGTCCTGTAGGGACATCTGCGACTCACCGCCTGCTTGTTGCATACCGACCGCACCACCATCCTGCATGTAACCCATATTGTTACGAGCAGACTCCGGCAGGTTAGGTAGACCCGAGTTACCGGCTGGAATTGGTTTTAAAGCCTCGCCGCCTGCGGCAAACATTTGTCTCGCTAATACGCTTCTGTTCATCCGAATAATCCTGCTTTTGCTGCACCGCCTGCGGCGGATAAGCCCGCAATACCTAAACCAAGATACTGTTGGGCCGGTGATACGTTAGGCGCAGTGGCCGACGCGATTGTTTGCTGACTAGAAGGAGCCCCTTTGTAAATGTCTGACAAGAAAGAATAACGCTGATACGGCTCGTATAACTGAGACAACTGGTTCTGCCGTTCTGCCTCAATCTCCGCCTGCTGTTGGCCCTGCTGCTTTTGACCTAAGTCAAACATAAAGCCCTGTTCTCTTTGTCCAGCCTGTTGTGTCAACTCACCCAAGCTAGCCTGACGAAGACCCAACGTGCCCAGCGCCTCTGCTTGAGCCCCTTGAGCCTGCTGTGCTTGCAAGAAGTTCTGTGCCTGCGCCTGCGCCAAAGCCGACGCACGGTTTCTACCAATCTCCGCCTCTTGAATCGCGGCCCGTGAACCGCCGAACGCAGATATTCCGCCGGGTTGACCCACAGCTTGAAGACCGGCCTGCGCTTGTTGAATATCGTAACTACGGTTTATTTCATCTTGAATAGACTGTTGAAACGGGTTCATAAACTGACCAAGACCGGCCAGAGAAGGGTCCAACGTGGCTTGCGCGTCGCCTAGAGTATAGCCCGCTTGATCTATATAGGGCTTATATGCCCCAATACCCGCAGTAGCCTCATCAATAGCGGCTGTTTGTAGCCCACTCATTCCAGCTATTTGCTGAGTAGGTAGTGTAATCGGCTGACCGGCTAGCTTCTTTGCATCTGCTAGAAGACCTAACTTGTAGGCTTCAATAGCGGGGTCTTCCCGTACAATCTGAACTTGGGTATCTGTTGCCATTATGCCATCGCCTTCCCACGCGAATCAAGATTACGCATCATATCATACATCCGGTTAATACCTCTATCGTTATCGCCGCCACCCAAGCCCTTTACAGCGTCGGTTGTCATAACAAACTCACCGGGCATCAGCATAGCACGAACGCTATCTTTTCCGGGAATACCCTCATCCGGCATAATACCGCCTACACGGCGAGGGAATATCTCACCGCCATCCGCGGCGGACTGAACAGGGCGAATAAATGGAGTAAGGCTATAATTAATAGCCCGTGGGTTATATGCAAAATTACTTGCCACACTATAGGGCCCTGTTGCGCCCGCAATGTCATAGCCACCAACGCCGTACTTCTCGGGGTTTTCTGCAAGAAGGTCCGCTCCACTTACACCTTGAAGGTCGCTCAAATTGTTGTCCTCAACAGGAGGTGCTTCAAACGCTCCTAGTGCCGTGGCCCCCGCACCGGCTAGTGCTAGTGACGGCAGTGTTTTACGCAAGAAACCGGAAGAAGCATCTGCAATAGCTTGATTAGCTTGAGCAGTTGTCATACCCGGATTTGCTTTCAATAGCTCTGTAGCTGTCATGTTTTGTGACGGCAAGAAAGCGTCGCCCAGTCCTTCCAAGAAACCTACATTATCTCCCGGAGTAAAAGCACCTTTAACACTTTCAAAAAATCCCGGAGGCTTTGTTGGCAAGTCAACCGCTGTGCTCATATCAAAAGTTGTTTTAGGCACAAGTTTCAAATTTCCGTCGGCACCTACCGTGAGGCTAGCATCCGTCATTGTTTGATTGGAACTTGCATATTTAGGAAAGTTGTTTACATCCGTCAGGTTACCATCCGGCATTAAAGCATCCATTTGTGTTTTCTTGGGGGAAATATCAGTAGCTTGAGCTAAAACATCATTTGCAGAAGCTGTACTAGCTGTAGGTACATACTGTGAAAATAAGTTGCCTTCTCCGGTAAAACCACCCCCGGTCAAAGTAGATCCTGCACCCGAAGCCGTTTGAGCGATGCGACCCATCGGGTTTGCTACGGCTTTAGATACTCCCTCACCAAAGGTGCCGCCAGAAAGTTTACTGGAAGCTCCACTAAATAAAGCACCTGTTCCACCTGCAATTAAAGCAGATTTAAAAGCATCTTTTAAACTACCGCCCTGTGCCAGTGTACCAATTCCTGATCCTAAAGCTGCGCCATATATCGGACCCAAAGGAGTCATAGCCAAAGCAATAGGCAAAATAATAGGAGCAGCCTTTTTAAGGACCTTTGTTACGCTCTTAGCAACGCTTGAAACGCCTTTGCTGACCTTCTTAAACAGCTTCTTTAAGAAAAACTCAGGTAAACCCGTGTCTGGGTTCAAAGAGTTTGAGCTAGAACCCACAACATACCGCTCTGGGTCCTCAACACCAAGCTCACGCAAGTGACTAAATATAGACTCCCGAAGCTTTGGATTGTCATCAATTAAAGCTTTTGGAACAATGAGCTCTCCGGTTTCAACGTGAGCTACAGTGTCGTCGCCATATCTGCCATAAGAGGCCATGCGGTGAGCAATAGGCTCAAACGTGGCAATACCCGCAGAGCCAAACTCTTGAGCAGCCTCTTCGCGCTCCAGAGCCTCAATCTCGTGGTCTTCCATATAGAAGTCCGCAATACCGCCCCTTGGGAATACAAACTCTTCTTTTACTGCGCTATTTGCCATCATCCCGCTCACTTTTCTTTACATACATACAATATACTATGTTTTTATTATATAGTCTATTACGGGGCTACTTTTACAGTACCACTATCATTATACAGCGACCCTGCCTCAAGTCCAGTCGCAGAAGTTGGCAGATTAGTCAGAGTAATCGTTGACCCCCGAAGACCTCCGGGGTTTCTTTCCTGTGCAATAAAAAGCTCTAACGCACGAAGTAAGTCAGCCATGTACACTCTTGAATACTCGTTAGGGGCTTCTGGAAGTCTTGGTGGTGCAATCTGGTTGCTAGACATTAACGCCTCCCATCTGGGCGAAGGTCTACCCGTGGGCTACCAAGCTTCCACTTGGAACCTAGCGCCTCCGATTCTACACGAAGTGCGAAAGAACGTCCACGAACTCTCAAAAATAGTTGGTCTGTGTATTCTTCAACAGGACTTTCTTGTGTCCTAATTGCGTCTGATGAAGAAGTGTTATTGAAATTAGCTCCCGGAAAGTTACGAGCTTTGAGAGTAAAGGTAGCCTGCGGAGAACTGAGAGCCGTAGAACCCGTAAAAGTTAAATCAGGAACCAGCCTTCTTATATATGAAAAGGTGTCCCCGTCGCCTATGTCCATAGATGCAGACTCAATGAAAGAATCCATTGCTGAACCGTCGTCATCATACCCTATTTCATGGTTGTATAAATAGCCGTCGCCGGTAGCAAGAGGGAAGGTCCGAGTGCCGCGGTCCAACCACGCAGTTCTTTCAATCGTGCCGAAAGTCCACAGCTTCTCAAGGTAATTGTAGGTGACGTATCTATTGTTTTCTTCTGAGCCAGCAGATGGATAAAACCATGTTACCTCGCTAAACTCAGAGTTTACACCAGAAGCAACCTTCTGAATCTGCGACAGATTAAAGTCAGTAAACACTTTGTCTTTTACGGTACATGGTAGCTGTGCAGTCTGACCAGCATAGATGAAGAAGGAATCAATGCCCATCCAGAACACATAATCCTCAGAAGCAACCGCCGCGTTAACACTGGCAATAGTGATACCAGAAGCAAGCTGTTGTATGCCAAATGTAAATGGGGGTCCGATAAAACGCATACTATGTAGTGCAGTATCCGTCCACACCAGTATCTCACGCTTTGTTTCCACAGCCTGCATAAAGGTAGACCCTGCACCGAGACGTAAATCACCCGCCGTGTTGGTTGCCAAAGGATACCACACCAAAGGGTTTTCTTGATCAGAGAAACGAATAAGTAAAGGGTCCTGCACACCATTACCGTTCTCATCACTAGAACCTCCAATTGCGTCAGAGCCAAAAGCAATAACATGTCTATCTTGGTCTGACACCAAAATCTGTTTTGCAATTGTAGGTATACTTCTTTTTGTGCCGGATAATGTATTAAGAGCCACGGCCCTTGCGCTTGTGCCGTTAGTTCTATCCCAGTAAAATAAGCCAGCGTCACGAGGATTGATGATTAAGTCTTCGCCAAAGTTATCGTGTGAGTAAATTCTTAGTTCTACTTCTGTAGTCAAGCCACCAGATGCCGCTATGCCCCAACCAAAAAAGTCATCGCTTGTGTCAGCATTTCCGAAAACCAATGTTACGATTGAACCGTTATCGTGTGCCGCAGCAGTGGTGCCCAGATGACCTCTTGTACAGCCTGTTAAAGTATTTGTAGACACACCGCCAACAAGAATAAGCTCTTCATCAATAAGTATGACATCAGAACCAGCTATGCCTGTTCCGCTTACCACATCTATTGCATCTTCTGAGTCATCTATAGCTTCATTTGCTGTGGTACTAAGAGCATCGCTTGTTGCTCCGCCCCATAAACCTGCACCCCAACCTGTTCCACCAACTGTGGTGTCTAAGCCAACATTAATTTGATATTTGCCAACAACACTAGAACCCCCGTTACCGCTGTCGGAGCCATTGGCTGCCGCTACTACTGTTATCTCGTATTGGTTAGAGCTAATCAGTTTTTGTATTTGGTACTCTTGATTTAAAACTGCCGCCGTTACAGTGCCACCTAAACTAGCCGCTCCACTAAAGGTTACAAAATCAAACTCGTTTGCTCCGTTAGCTGGGTCGGTGACAGTTATTGTTGTTGAGCCGTTAGTTGCGGCAAAGGTTACATCACCAGCGGATGTTGTGGACCGAAGAGGAGTAATGTCGTTAAAAGCCTGACCCTCTTCAATATAGTATTTAAAGTTGGTGCCAATGCCGAGATAGTTAGAACCATCTAATGCTACCCAGTTATGAAGAGCACGAGCAGAGCCAAGATATGTAGAACTGGTGTATTTCTCCCAGCCGCCAATCTTCTCAGGATAGCCAAGACGGAAACGCACCTTATCACAATCACGCCAGCCGCCTTCATTAGTATATGAAGTAACGTCTTGATTGATTCCCGGTCTAAACTGTAACTTTGTTAGCGGCATTACACCCTCAACTATGTTTTAATAATGTAGTTCACAATGATTGTAGGCTGTACGTTGTTGTGTGCGCTACCAGAGCCGGTGGCAGCGGTAGTTCCAGAGATATCCATGGTTGTGGTGCCTGACCCACCTTCTGTGGCAGTGATTCCAGATACAGAACCACTTCCAGTTCTTAGGTTAGGACCTCTCAAAGAACCTTGACCATCGTGTGTGTGAGATGCAAGCTGTGCTGTTGTTAGGGTGTGAGTTTCTAAACCACCTGTGTCTCCTAATGTGTCCCCGTTTAGCCCACCGGACTGGTCTGTTAGCCGGTTAGCCGAAGAACCGCCCATGTCATCCTGACCCGCAAGAACTCGACCACGGAAATCAGGAAGAGCAAATGTGCTGGAACCGTCACCAGCGCCGTATGTTGTACCAATGGCGCTAAATAAATCAGAATAAGTGGAGCGAGAAACTGCCTGACCAAAGGGTAAAAGCCATCCTGTCGGAGCAGATGTTCCGGCAAATGGCATAACCATACCACTAACAAATCCTGTGGCTAATGTAGCATATGAAAAGCTTCCATCTCCGTCAGAAGCAACTACCTGACCGGCTGTGCCGTTACCAGAAATGTTTATAGCCGCTGCACCAACTGCATTATCTGCAATAGCCGCTGCACCAACAGCGTCATCAGCAATCCCTGCCGCTATAACGGCATCATCGGCTATCTTGGCGGAAGTTACAGCGTCATCAGCAATGGATGCTGTACCAATGCTACCAGCAGAAGCAACTGGCTTAATCTCTGCAACTGCCGCGCCAGAACCTGCGCCATCTGCATAGATAATAGCCTGCGCTCCATTGACAATAGTTACGTTAGCCCCAGACCCTTGAGAAAACACAGCGCTTTGACCAGAGCCATTAGATACAAAGTAAAGCTTCTCTTGGTCATTAGGAGAAATAGTGATTGTGTTTGTGCCAGATGGAGAGCCTGCCAGTACAAGAACCTTGTTCATGCCGTCAGTTACTGTGCCATCGGTTGTAGTCAGAGTATGTGTTGTCCCTGACAACGTGATACTTACTACTCCGTTTAAGGCTGTGTCGATGATATCAAAGTTACGATTGGAGGTTGTGCCCCAAGTACCAGCTTGTTCGCCGGTCCCAATCTTTTCAATACCTGTGTTGCCTGTATATGTGCTAGCCATTTAAACTACCTTCTCTGTCCACTGCTCTATTGTACCACTAGCGTTAATTGGTGTCCATGTGCCACCGGTATGTACTATTGGTGTCCAGCTTTCTGTGTTTACGTTTGCGTTGATAGCTTCCCATAACAGCTCGCCATCTGATGTTTGCGTAAAGTTAAACGACATTTCCGAAACACCGAAGCGAAGAAGACCACCTAGAGCAGACTGAGTGAAGCTTGAAAGTAGCTCTAAGTCACCTGAACTGGCAACAGTAATTCCGTTTGAAGTCTGCGTAAAACTAAAGTCTATCTCAGCGGCGGCAAAGAATATTTCCCCGCCAAGTGTTGTTTGCGTAAAGCTAGAAATAATATCGGTGGACCCAACTAGGATACCTACCCCAATTGAAGCCTTACTAGAGGTGCCTATCATCTCCGCAGAGCCAGCGGCAACAATGCCCTGCGCTGCTATAGACTGTTCTGATAAGGCGGTTTCAGCAAACATTAGTCAGCATCCGCAATGGTCAACGTGCCAGCTTCTACCTGACGCATGATTTCTGCGTAGTGTGTGTTGGCGGAATCAATAGGGACTGAACTTTCGTCTCCATTAATTTCACAAAAGATTCCTGTGTTTATATCTGACAGGCTATGTTTTGTATATTTACAATTTGTAATTACCATTTTATTACCTATAACTCCGCTGTTGCATCCCAGACTCCAATAAGCATATTTCCTACCGCCCAAGCACTTGACTTTGTAAGACCGGAAAAACCAACTTTATCAGATTCTGCATTGACAGACCATTGCACAGCAACTCCACTTGTTACATCGCCCGGGCCTCCGGCTCTGTGTATGCCGCCTATGTTACCTGAAGCATCTTTTGTTCTAATAGTTGGTCCTGCTCTCATTGTTGTTGGAAAAATAACTGTGCCGCCAGCCTCACTTGTAGTAAAAGCATACATAGCAATGCCACCGCCACCATACGAAGTGCCACTATTAAATCCAGAAGTGGTATAATACCGTTGGCACTTCTGCAAAGTAGACGCAAAACTTTCATTCTCAAACGGCGTGGCTACATCGCCTACTTCTAAGGAAACGCCTGTCAGTTGAAAGTAATTACCTACTGTATCTGCTAAGTTGACATTGCTAGATGAAACTCTATCCGTATCGTCTTGCGCTTGCCACGAAGTTGCTAACGTACCACTCGTAAAGTTAGAGCCAGCACCAAGATGCCATAGCACATAAAAGCCAACCCCATTGTCATTGTTCAAAGCACCGCTGGTATCTCCTACAAAAGTAATAGTCTTGTATTCCCATGTCCCAGATGAAGACACAGTAAATGTTTTGCTAATGTGGCGATTGTTATCACCATCAAAGATTTCTGCTGTATAAGTGCCTGTCTTATTGCTTTTAGCATAGAATGAAAGTGTAACACTTTTTGCGTCAGACGAACCTTTGCTAAGATGCTGTAAGTTTTGTGCTTCAATTATGTTTTGAATTGTGATGTTATCAGCCGCCGCAGGAGACGCATCTGCTGTTGTGCAAACTAGCTTCACAGATTTTGAAAACCCATCAGGGCCATCGCTTTCTTGAGTGTGTGTGAATGTACCCATGTTGCTTGGGCCAATCTTAAAGCGGTCTACTGTGTGATACGCAAGAGTGGTTTGTGTAGCCGCACTGGTTCCTCTCTGTGCCACCTGCATCGCACCATTGATAATCAGGTTCTTATCACCCTGCGCCTGACCTGAACCAATCAGTGCGGCTAGTTGTGCTGCTTTACTCATTATGCTAGGTCTCCGTGAATCACAATATCTATAAATAGGGCATCATACAGAGTTTTGTTTGATTGACCAGAAAACGCGGCCCAAACATGAAATGCGGATGCACCAACTGTTCTTGTTGTATTTCCATCTGCCGCTACAACATTTGTTCCTGTGCTAACGTCTCTTGCTGAAGCTAATCCAGTATAAAGCGCATTAGACATTGCTGATGCTAGGTTAGCTGTGT
>Ga0209634_1001064_pt1 | contig 20577 bp, 3 predicted proteins | sample LinPmetageLP40_FD_184043 | JGI IMG/M metagenome (GOLD analysis project Ga0209634, IMG submission 184043) | Marine viral communities from the Pacific Ocean - LP-40 (SPAdes) (version 2) | ecosystem: Environmental > Aquatic > Marine > Oceanic | place: Pacific Ocean | collected 2010-08-26 | reverse complement strand
TAATCTTAATAATTCAACTTTTGTTTCTTTAAAATTATTTGAAGGTGGAGTAAACCCAGCTGAAGGTAATGGTACTGAAGTTCCTATAACATTAAATGAAAATTCTAATTCATTTCAATTTATACCTGGGGATGGAATAGAAGATTCTAGTGGAAATTCATATACTATTTTAGCTAGAAAATTTCAATTAGAATTAATAGTTACTTTGTTAGATGGTTCTTCTTTTACTATTACAAGTAATGTTTTAAATCAATCTATAACTGAACCAACTCCTGGTAGTCCTAGTTTTAGTAATTTTAATTTTAGTGGTCTTACCCCTAGTGATGCTAGAGAATCAACAAGAATAGAAGAAGGAGCAGAAGGTATAATAACTACTACTGTTGAAGAAGGAAGTAATAATAGTTGGACTAACCAAGGTGTTAATACACAAGCTACAACAGCAACTCCTAATGTAACAAGTGTTTCATCAAAAGATTTAGTTGTAAGTGATACAGGTGATGGTACTACAGGAAACCATTATCAACATTGGATTGTAGACGATACTAAAACAACAGACCCACGTGAATTTCATTCATCTGCATTTTTAAAAAGTTATACTAGAATGAAAAGTTTTAGATTTGGTGTAAGTAAAAAAGAAGAATTTACTTTAGATGATATTCATAATTTAGCTACATGGCCACAAGCTTTAGACAGTGGAGATCCATCTAGTGGTACTATAGCTTTTGGAGTTGGTAATTATTTAGGAAATAACACTCCTTCAAGAAGGGCTTCAGCAAAATCTGAAATCCAAAATTATAGAGGTCCAGGAGTTGCTAATACTGATCCTCCAGGTATTAAAGTTACTCCTTCATTTCAATATATTTATATTATATATGATTCATTGTTAGGTGATTTAGATCAAATTAATGGTGCTTTAGGACCTGAAATTGGTTCTTTTGAAAGCTCAATAACAACAAATGGATATAAAATTTATCGAACTATATCAACACAAAATGCAGGAGGAACTTCAATAAAATTTAGTTTAGTTTTTTAATATAATAGTATGCCAATAGTAATAACTGATAGTATAAGAGTAGGTAGTGGAGCTCCCGTAGAAGAAAGAGCTACATTTACTTCACAACCATCTCCCTCTTTAGATATACCTCAAGGTGGGTTACCTGCCCCTAATACTTTTTTAGGATTATTATCATACTTTCAAGATGAAGAAAAATTTTATTTTGTTAAAAGTAAATCAGGTACAGGTTTAAGTGGTACTGTAGAATGGACAGAACTTAGTACTACTTTTAACATTAATGCTACTAGTTTAGGCTTATTAATTGGTACTGACGTCCAAGCCTACAACGCCAATTTAGATACACTTTCAAGTGATTTAGCCCCTTATACAAATTTAAATCTTTTATCATCAACAAACACTTTTTCAAATACAAATACATTTAGTAGTACTTTTAAATTATCAAGTTTAAGTGATAAATCTAGTGAAAAAACTGCCTTAGTAATTGATGGTTCTAACATAGTAGGATCTCGAGAATTAGGTGATTTAGCATTTGATAGTACTAATTTATCAAATTTTGCTACTAAAGGTGGAGAAAATACTTTTACTGCTAAAAATAATTTTCAAGGAGGACTTACAGCATCTAACATAGACGCAACTTCTGTAGACACAGATACTTTATTTATTAATGGTCTTCTTTTTACTGAAGCAGAAGCAATTTCAATTTCAGGTAGTACAGCTTTTGGTACAGCTGCAAGTGCTTCTTCTAACATAGATCCTGAAACAGAATTAATATCTCCACATTTTTTAACTGTACAAGATGTAACCCATCAATTTACAGGATCAGTTTTAATAACAGGAAGTTTAGTATTAGGTGAAACAAATATATCATCATCATTATCTACCTTAAATACTAATATAGCAAGTAATACTACTACTTTATCAGGTATATCTGCTAATACTAATACTATAACAACTAATTCTGAATCAGCTGCTACGAGTTTTTTAGCAATTTCTGGTAATATTTCTACCAACACAACTGCTATAACAACTAATTCTCAATCAGCTGCTAATAGTTTTTTAGCAAGTGCTAATAGTATGTCACTTGCTACACAATCTATTAGTAATTTAGTTACTCAACTTTCTAACCTACAAGGAATAGAAACCACAGCTAATTTGACAGAATTATCAGTTAATTCATTATTTGTAAGTCCTCATAATACAGCTTCAGTTATTCCTATAGATAAAGAAAAAGTAGAATTTAAAACAGACAGTGGAACTTATTGGGGTTCAGGTTCTAGTTTTATTGATAAAGATAATACTATTACTAATCTTATTGATAATGCATCTGCTACTGAAGTAGCTATTAATTTAAGTAGTAATAATTTTAATGCTATTTTTGATTTTGGAGAAGATAAAGCTATAGTTTCTGAATTTAGAACTACATTTAGTAATGTAAATAATTTACCTAAAAATGTTTTTATTTATGGGAAAAACACAGAATTTGAAGCAGGAGCAGATGATGGGACTTTATTAGGAACAGGAGCAAGACCAGGACAAGGTGGAATGAATGTATCGAATTGGAATTTTGTTTCATCAAACCCCCTAACAGTATATGGTATTGGTGATGGTAATAATTTAAGAAGAACTTCATCAATAGCAGAAACATCATTAACTTCTTCTTTTAGATATTATAGATTAAGGTTTAATAATGCTTTAACACCTGCAAATACTTCAATCCCAATAGTAGATATATACCCTGTTATTAGATCTTTTTCTTCAAATGTTACTAGTATATCAGCTTCTAATGGTGTATTAAATGTTAATCAAATTGTTACTAATAATTTAATTGGTACTGCAAGTTTTGCAAATGAAGCTAATTTAGCTCTTTCAGCAAGTCATGCTTTAACAGCTAGTCATGTAGCTGGAGTTAATTTTAATGACACACTTTTAACAGGAAATACTGTAGTTTCTGGTTCATTAATAGTAACTTCAAGTACTGAAGGTGCTGTAGGAAATTTAACGGTAGCAGGTAATTTTGCTTTAGGTTCAATAACTGATGTTGAAACCACATTAAATAATGTAGCTACATTAACTAATATAAATCAAACTTTAACTCCCTTAAATGGTGCCACAGCTGATGATGCATCTACAGGTACAGACATAGGAACTGCAAATAAAAAATTTAAAAATATCTTTGCTGTTAACACATTCTTTGGTGGTATCCACGAGATTAATTTAGAAACAGAGGGACTCAGTAGTATGCAAGAAGGTACGGTTTTAACCGTAAATATGGGCGTATTAGGACCATGCGAACTTGAAGCAGATCCATTAATTATGGGAGTTGTATCTAAAGGTAGTAATTACCCCATTATATTAGGAGCTGAACCTGTTTTAGTAACAGGAGAAGTTAATATTGGTGATTATATTATTTCTTCAAAAATTAAAGGTCATGGTAAAGCTGTTAAACCTGAACATATTTATGATCAGAAGTTATTTGGTAAAATAATAGCTCAATCATTAGAAAAAGGTAATGCAAAAAGCCATATTATAAAAGCTATGATTAGAAAGATGTAGGTTATGGTATTAGCACACTCAATTACAGGATCACTTTTTCATTCAGGATCAAATTCAGCAAAATTTGACAATGGTATAGAACTAACAGGAAATTTATCTAGTAGTGGTGTTTTAGTAGCAGAAGAATTTTTGGGTATGTCTGCTGATGCTATTGAAATACCTTTAAATGTAGGAAAAGCTATTAATAACGATGATGGTACTACAACATTTGAAAATTGGATAATTAATGTAGGTGAGACAGCTATCATAACAGCTTCAGGTGTGTTTGACACTTTTTGTTTTGTAGAAAACCAAACTTTAAATGATAATAATCCATCTAATAGTACATGGAGAACTGTATCTAAAGGAGATGGAAATGGTTTAGTTAAATCTTCTTCTTTTACTAGAGAATATAATCAACCTGGAGTATATGAATATTTAATAATAGCAAATAATAATACAACTAAAAAAACAATAGTAAAAGGAACAACAGTAACAGTAAACACAATAAACTTAACAAACCCATTAGCTTAAAATGGCAGCAGAACATAGATATACCAGTAGTTTATTCATTCAAAAAGGTGCTTTAGCTCAATTTCAAAGTGGAATTTCGGCATCAAATTTGAATGTAAATGGTAATGTATTTGCTAGTGCATATTTTAAATTAGATGGAACTGAAGTAACAGGTGGTGGTGGTTTATCTGCAGCTAAATTTTTTGCAGGAAAACCTAATGGTATATCACAATCAGGTAATCCTTTTTCTGAAGATAATTTTTTCAGTGTTAACAGTACTAATAAAGAAACTGTTGATATAGGGGGTGTTGATGTAGATATAATTCAAGAAGGATTTGTTAAAATAGAAACCACAGGATCTGTTAATTTTAAACCTAACTTTTTTAACTTTTTAAAAGTAGGGAATAATAATGAAGATTTAATAACTGTACAACAAGGTGGTTTAAATCAAAGAACTTACATACCTAGTACTATAGATGAAAGAAAACCAGGAGTACACAGATATATAATATATGCTGCTGAAACAGGATCTACAGGAGAAACCCATCAAGTATTTCACACAGTAACATTAGATGCATTTGTAAATATAGCACCTGTATTAGTTAAATCACCTTCATCACCTGTAATTTCTATAGGACATGATGCAAGTTCAGGTTCAATAGTTTTTGATTTTTCAGATTCAAATGATCCTAATCAAACAACTGGCCAAGCAGATTTTCTAACATTTTTTGAAATTGATAGAACCACTTCAGATCCTTCTTTAGCTAATAGTACATCTACTACACCTGAATATAATTTATTATTATCTAGTGGTAGTGTTAGTGATTCAGATCAAATTACACTTACTTCAAACACATCCCCAGGATTATCTCCTTTACCTGTTGGTTCTACTAATATTTTAACTATTACAGCAAGTATAAGTAGCTTTAATAATTTAAATTCTGAAGGTAATGATGAGTTTAAATTTAATACTATAGAATTTAATCAACCCCAAACTGAAAATTTTAATCTTACTTTAAAAGATGACAATGAATTTAATGATACTGAAGGAGTAGTTAATGATACCCTATCACTTATTGTAAATCCACCACCAACTTCTAGTATAACAAACATTCGAATAAGATTTGAAGGTAGTGATAATAAGGGAGGTCTCCTTTCTGACCGACCAACTTTTCAATCAACTGAATTACCTCCTGATTCACAAACTCATACTCACACAATGTTGTATGATACTACTACAACATTTAGTTCTCATTCTATAAATTCATTTCATGATAGATACACTTCTTCAATAGTTAGGTTAAGAGCATTAGCTGACATAAGTGAACCAGATGGTTTTATACCCGCTCATAAACACCATACATTTGTAATGATTCAAAAAGGTCCTAATGATGGTAATAATAAAATATTGGGTATAAATGATCATCCAATTTTTAATTTCTTTAGATTTAATGGAGGTGAAAGTGTAGCATCCGCTATAAACACTAATGATATTATATATGGAGATTATACTACTGTTACAGGTAGTAATGGATATAAAGATTTTGAATTTACACCGGATTTTTCTAATAGTAATTCAGATTCTGTTTATATAGGAACCCATAATAATACAAAAACCCATTTAAATAAAATTGGTCGTATCCAACATGGTGATTCTGAAACGGGAACAGCACAACAATTTGGAGGTAATGACCATTATGTAGCAGAAGTAACTAGTAATCCTGCTATTTTAACTATAAATAAATGCCCTAATATATTAATAGATAATATAGTTGTAGAAGTAGAAAGTGGTTCATTTAATACTAATGTTGGTCATCCTAATTTAACTTCAAGTTTATTATATGGATTTACTAGTTCAATTTTAAACTCAGATATAGGTACAATACTTCCTTCTGACAGTAGTTATGTTAATCAATCCATTGTTAGATTTAGATTAAAAGCCAAAATTACAGAACCTTTTGGACCTGGACATAATATTATAAATGCATTTATTAGTACACAATCCGTAGATGGAGGTGATAATTTTTCTACAGACCCTATCTTTTTAACTAAAGATGTGTCTAATCAAGGTAGTACAATTTCTAATTTTTCTTCTGGATACACTACTAATCATAATCATAGTGGTACTAACCAATCTGGTAAAGAATTATTAGTATCACATTATACTTCATCTTTTATTCCTATAAGAGTACTTGAAGGAGCAAACCAAGAATTTTTTGCAACATTTACAGATTCATCAAATGCAGGAAGTACTATAAATACTACTACTAGTCAATCTGCTATAGTAAGTATGAGTGCACCAGAACCAACTACACTTGAACTTTTACAATATGAAGTTGAAACTGAAGGATATTCTGGTGAACCTGATTTATCAACAACAAGAACAGTATTATATGGTGATGCACGAGTAACTAATGACGGAACAGGTAGTGGTGAAAGTGGTTTTAATTGGGGTAGACTCGCAAGTAATAACATCAGTAATGTTCTTTCTGATTTATATGCTGAAACTTCAGTAACCCGTTTTAGAGTACAAGGTCTTATTACAGAACCAGTAGGCCCTGCTACGTCACTTATAACAACCCAAATTCAAGAAAATGGTAATAATATAGGTAGTCCTATTGAAATTACTCCTAATTTAACACCTATTAATAATGTTGGTTTAATTTCTTCAAGTGTATCTAATTATAATAATAATAACCAATTAGTAACTAGATTTACTTCATCATGGATAGGAGCTCAAATAACTACTAATGCAGGTTCAACAAGTACTCATACTATTAGTGGTGTAACTACTTATACATTTGATGATAATCAGTTTTCAAACATAGATAATACATTAACATCATTTACACCTACAACAGCTACATTAACCATAAATGATACTCCTGCAACTGTAATTACAACAGAAATAAAAACTGAAACTTTTGGTTATAGTGGAGAAGAAATAAATAATACAGTAAGAAGAGTATTATATGGTGATAATCGTGTAACTAATGATGGTACTGGTAGTACAGAAACAGGATTTAGTTGGGGTAGACTTGGAAGTAATACATTTTCTAATAACATATCAGATGCTTATGCTTCACAATCAGTTTCAAGAACTAAAATTAAAGCTGTTGTAACTGAACCATTAGGTCATTTACATTTTGGTGCAACAAAAATCATAAATAATTTTAATTCAGATACAGGTAATAGTATATCATATAATATAACAAATGTCAATACAAGTTCAGCCTTTTTTATAGATTCAACCCAGGATTCAACTACAAATTATAAATTAGTTTCTACATATTCATCTTCATTTATAGGAACAGTTTTATCAAGTGGAACAGATTCAGATAAAATATGGACATTAACACCAACAGTAAACCATTCACCATCTTCTGAAAATGGAAATACTAATACTCCAACAACTTCACAAATAACAATTAAAGACACTTTACCTACTGAAATAACTGAAATTGAATTTATAACTGAAACTTCTGGTTATAGTGGAGAAGAAACAGATAACACAACAAGAACAGTATTATATGGTGATGCACGAGTAACTAATAATGGTACTGGTAGTGGAGAAAGTGGTTTTAATTGGGGTAGACTTGCAAGTAATAATATTAGTGATAATCTTTCTGATTTATATGCTAATAATTCAGTTTCAAGATTTAAAACTAAATTAAGAGTTACTGAACCTATAGGACATGCTCATCATAATACTACAATTAATAAAGATTTTAATGCAACAAGTAAATCTCCAATTAATGAAACTATAACAATAGATAAAGATAATAGTAGAGTTACAGATGAAGATTATAATGCTAATAATCAATTAACTTATACTTTTGATTCTGATTTTATAGGTACTATATTATCTTCAAACAATAATGCATCAGCACAATGGACATATAATGGGAGTGTAACTCATAATTCTCCTGGTACTGAAAATGGTTTTAATACAACTAATGGTATTACAAACCAATCAATAATAACGGTAAATGATACTGCCCCTACTCAAATTAAAAATGTTGTTACAAAAACAGAAACTTTTGGATACAGTGGAATAGAAACTAATTCAACTATAAGAAATATATTATATGGTGATGTTAATGTAACAAATGATGGAACAGGTAGTGGTGAAACAGGGGCACAATGGGCTACATATCCACATTTATCAGCATCTTTTGCTTCTCATTCAGTTACAAGAGCTAGAACAACCCTTCAAGTAATAGAACCAATTGGTCATCTTCATAGTAATACTAGTATCTCTACAACATTATCATCTAATGCAGATGATGTTACAAAAACAATTAATTTTAATACTTCATCAGAGGGTGCAGGAACTCCTACTTATGTTAGTAATAGACTAACTTACACATTTACTCAACCTTTTGAAGGTTATATATTAACTAGTACTAATCGAACTTCTGGTGAAACTTACACAACTACACCAACAATTACTCATAATCCTTCAAATGAAAATAGTTTTACATTAATAGGGGGTACTACCACAGCTGAAATAATAGTAAAAGATACGGGTCAAGTTTTAGTTACAGTAGGAACACCTGAAATAGAAACATTTGGTGATTCAAATGTAGGTGTACAAAATAGAGAAGAAGGCCCTGATGATAATTTCTTAACTCTTGATTCAGATTTTTCTTTACAATCAAGAACAATTGCATCAGGAGATACGACCACTAGAGAAAATAGTGATGGATTATCTAGTGGAGTTATAGCTTCATCAGTTTTAAGAGTAAGACAACTCCTAAAAATCCAAGAACCATTAGGATTTATTCATCAAAATGTATCTCAAAATGCATTAAATTTTCTAAATCGATTTGATGCATCAGGGGATGAGAGTGCAGTATCCTTTAATTTAGCTAAAACTTTAGATTACAATACTCAATCAGCTAATTTTGATAATAGTAACCCTAATAATAGCCCATCTCTTTTTAATAAAGATGAGATTTATTTACATACATCACTTCCTATGGGATTAATTTCTCATTACACAACAAGTTTTAATAGCGGTGGTTTAGCTTTATCAGCTGGTAATTACGATATTAATGCAGATATCACATCATATAATCTTGATACTTCAGGAAACGCATCAGGAGAATCTTCTCTTACAATATCGGGAGATTCAAATAACAATACATCTAATACTTTAATGTTTAAAGTTAATGGTACAACAACTACTGAATTTACTAATTTACAAATTCAAATAGAAGAAACATCAGGCTCAGGATATGCTGGAGTGGGTGTTATTACAGACAGAACAACAAATATTCTTCATGGTAAAGATAAATCAGAAACTAATCATACTACTAATTTAACTTATCCTGATTCTAATGATAGAGCTCAATTAGTTAGTGCAAGAGTATTAGCTACAATAATAGAACCACCAGGAGTAACTCATTTTACCCCTAATATAACAATAGGGGGAGCAAGTGTAGATAAAACATTTACTTTAAGCACAGCATCTGCAGATGAACCTGCAGGTGCTAATACAGATGTTTCTGAATCTATAATAACAATAGATTCAAATGGAACTACTATTGAATATACATCTGTTTTCTTCCCACTTCAATTTAATGCTAATCCAGGACAAACTAACACCTATACCATTACTCCAACCATTAATAGTATAGATAATGCTGGTACTTCATTTACACCTTTTTCACCTAATAGTATAACAATTACAGCTATAGGTGCGGCAGCAAGTACAGTAACTACTAACATTAGAACAGGTAGTCAATTTGAAGGAAGTTTCTTTAAATCAAGTGACACTGAAGAATCTGTGTATTATGATTATCCTGAAGGTAGTCATAATGGTTATGTAGCAAATACTCGAACAGTAAATTTATTTGCATCAACTAATGTTAATGAACCTACTTTCTCTACAACAAATAATATATCTTTTGCAAATAATAATTTAAGTTTAGCATTTAGTGAAAATCAAACCGATTTTTTCATTTCAGATAGTAATAATGATGGAACTGCAAGTTTAGTTATTAATGATCCTCATGGATTTGGAAATGTAGTAAAAAGAGCAGTAGTAACCTTAACAGCAACTGACACTTTAGCAGGTAACGGTACCGACACAGTAACTAAAGAAGTTTATGTAATACCTGCTAAACCTGCTACTATGACTGGTAATTTTGGTAGTAAAATATTTAGTGCTCACAGTGCTTCAGGATATATAGGAACTAGTAATTTATATAAAGGTACTTTACCTTCAAATATTGGCACTTTTGATTCAGGAGATGCAGGAGGAAGTGTAAAAAATAACATTTACATAACAAAAGCTCCAGGAGGAGGAAATAACTACAATATAAGATTTAATAGTCATAATAGTGCAGTTTATAGTGGTAACTATGACACATTAAATAGAGCATTTAGCCATGCTGATGAAGGTCATTTACAAGTTTTAATAAATGGCACTAAAGCTTTTTCAGGAAATGGTATTGATTTAGCTGGAACTTTTGATTCTGGTAAAAAGAATGTAGATCAAATAGGACATTCAGATCATAGTGATGCTTTTTATAATTCAGGTCAAAATAACGGAAAAAAAGAATTTGATAATGGATCTCATCCTGATTTTGATGAATTTGATGCTAATGAATATGGTTCTTTAAGAATTAATAGTGTAAAACCATTTAATAATGTTTCTCAAAGTATATCATCTTCAGGAGAAGCATATCCTAATGGATATCAATCGTTTGATTTTAGTATAACTTTAGAGAAAAAAATTCAAGAAGGCTATAATAATCTTCAAGTAAAACACACTTACACTAAAGACATCAATGATACAGAAACTACCGTAGAAAGAACCCTTAACACAGTCGAATGGTATTATGATGATGGTACAAATTTACCTACTGTATCCTCTACTGCTAATATAACTTATGAATATGATCAGTCAGTTAATGGTGGTGATAATATATCAATCATTAGTGCATCAGGTATACAATATTTTAATAAAAATCAAGAATTTTTAATTAATTTTAATAATGCTATATCTAACATTGCTCATAAAACATATAGAGATAAAACAGATGAAGTAGCTACAACTACTCATCCAATAGTAAATGTGCTTCTTATTAACACAGGTAGTAGTAGCCCAACAAATAGCTCATTATCTCATAAGTTAAATTCAGTATCAAATAAAAAAGGACTTAAATTTGATGGTTTATCTTATAGTAATTTAGTCCCATCAACTACTTCAGTAGCAAGTATAGTAAAATTAAGAGTTAAAGGTGGAAGTAGTGTATCACCAAGTTCAACTATAGGCGAATTAACATTTAATGCTTTACATAGAGATCTTAGTTTTACAGATAATTTTTCAGATCCTGCATCTTCACAAACTGTAACTGTAGGTAGATTTATAGATCCATCAGATATTAATAATAATCCTTCAACTCGTAAAGTAGAACATTTTTATCAAGAAAATAAAAGATTAAAACAAAGTGTAATTAGTTCTGACGTTCATACAGCAGGAATAGAACCAAGTCGTATATTAGATGAAGATGATGCTGGTTTTCACAGTTCATTTAAATATAATTCAAATGTAGCATTAAATTTTGTAGGTTCCAACTTTATTTCAACAGATTTACAACAAGATATAACTCAGGGTCATTTAGTATATCCAACTCAAAATTACCCTACAAATCCTAATTCAGTAAATTATACTTCTGCAGACAACCAAGGAGACAGAAAATATTATAGAGCATTCCAACTTACAGCTGATGATTTTGGAACATTTGATTTATCAAATGAACAATCTTTCTTTATATCTATATTTACTGATAGTGGTACTTCAGTAAATGATATTTTTGCTAATCCAGCTACATCTTTTTCAAGTTTACCAATTCAAATAAGAGTAAAATTTCCAGGTCCAATTGGATCTAGTCCTAGTTCTAACTCACCAGGTTCTCAATTTGGAATGGTTAATAAAGGAGGAGGAGGAGACTTCCAAACAGTGGATTGGGGTGCTTTTTCAGGTTTAAATACATCAGTTAGTAATCGTTATAAATTTGAAATATCTACTTTACAAAGTAATTTAGAAAACTCAAATGGAGTATTTATAATAGAAGTAAAATATAAAAGCAGTTATACAGGCAACATCAATAGAATTGAAGTAAGTGCTTCTTAATAATATTTATTTACAAAATAATAATAGTTTATGGCAAACTTAGATGATGAATTAGCAGCAGGTAATTTACCTTTTAATGAAACAGAAAAAAATGCAGCTGCATTTAAAGGATTATTTCAAATTCTTAATTCTTCTGCATTTAAACAAAGATTTAAGAATGAACAATTTGCTAAGTCTTATTTAGTATTTCCTGATGACATTATATCAGAAGCTAAAACCATTTTACAATCCCCTACTAGTGCTGAAATTGTAAATGTAAAGCCAGCTTTAACTAGAACTTGGTTAAATAATCAAGATCTTATTGATACTGACATAACTAGTTCATTAGTTAGAGGTAATTTTATAGATAGTCCAATTCCATCTCATGAAGAATTTAACCCTAATGTAGAATATATTGAATGTCCTTTAGTTAAAATATCAGGTACTAATAATCAACTTTACGCAGCTTATGGGAAAACAGGTATTTCTACTTCAGAATCAGAAAGTTTTTTCAGTTATAATGCACAGTATAAAGCATTTCAAGTTGGTGGTGGAAATTTATTTACATCTCAATCTCATATATTTAAAAATTTTATATCTCCTTTTAAATTTGGTCCTAATTATAGAGTTAAAATTTATCAATCAAATGAAACCTTAGATGGTGTTGGAACAGAAATTCTTGAAGATAGAACATCTAAAGATGAGTTTGGAGGTGACGTAGCAAATACACAACATGGAGGGTGGGTATTTGATTATAAAGAGGGCTTTTTATCATTTGGTGTTCAAACTAATGAAGGTTTCTTTGATGGAGAAAAAGGAGATGCACCTGACTTATCAGGATACAACCACCCACTATGGATAAGAGCCTACAGATACAATGGTCAAACAGGAAGTGCCGCAACTGATGGTGCGGGTATTACTGAAATTAATAATACTACAAATGTTACGCCTGAAGGATTTAATTTTAGTTCAGAAACATTAGATCTTAGTTTAGGTAATAGTAGTGTAAATTTAGCAGGATTAGGTACTAGTTTTGAACATTTAGTTTTTAAAAATGATTTTTCAAGATATGATATACAATTTTCATCTAGTATTGCTATTATGCATGATGCGGATGCAAATGGTGCTCCTTATGTAAAAAGTGATTACGAATCATGGTTAATGTTACATACTATACATTTAACTGATACCAATAAAAATGATTTTTCTTCACAAGATTCTACTATAGCACCTGAATTTCAAAATGGTGCACCTATTATACAATTTCCTTATGGGTTTGCTGTTGAATTTAGTAGTTCTTTAAGTCCCTCTAAATGTCCATATTTTCCAAATAAACATTATGAACCCATTCGAGAAACTTCTGGGGACTCTTTAAGCTCAACATTTTCAGATGTAACAGACGGTCAATACCAAGAACATAGAGCTCATACTCATGGTTTTAATTGGGGATATGTTACCCAAAGTAATGGAAATAATTTTTATTATGATCCTTCAAATAAAACTTCAGGGTCAATAGCTGAAGGTTTAAGAGATTTTATCAATACAAGTTGTTCTGCCCACTTAACAGCTTCAGTATCAATAGAAACTTCAGTAAATGGAAACACTAATGTACCTATACTTACAGTAGAACAATTATATTCAGGTATGCCCTCTTGGTATTATACAAATTCTGATGGTGGTTTTAGGGATGGTTTCTCTACAGGTCCAGATTTTTTAGATGGAAATTCCTTTAAAAATTATACCGGAACTTTTAGGACATCTAGTGCAAATGTAAATAAAGAAACCACAGCATTTGGTGCTTCTATATATCCTTTAAGATTTACAGCTTCCAATTCTAGTGAAAATTATAGGAATAGTCATGCTGCAATAAATTTTGTTCAACACACACCTCAAACAGGTTCTGAAGAACAAGGTGATCAATTAATAGAATTCCAAAAATCATTATTTCATTTAGATGAAAAATTAAATACTGGTTCAGCTGGTACACCTAATTTTTTTAATAGTATTAGTGGTTCATTTATAAATTTATTTTGTGGTGATTTTCCTGATGGGCTATTTGAGGTTAGTGGGTTAGGTGCTGGTTCCGGAGTTTATCAAAATACAGGCTGGCAACATTTAAACACTTTCGGAAATACCTTTTTTGGTCAATATTTACCAAGTCTTATTATTGGTAATTCAGGTATTTCAAAACCTAACCATAAAGAAGGTGGACCCGCTAATTTTAGAGTAGGCTCTAGGGCAAACCACCCTTTTGGTGGTTATGGAAATCTACTATCCCTCCAATTAACAACCCATGGGTGGGGATCAGGTCCAACAGCTACAGGTATGTCTACTCATAATGGTCTAGTACAAATACAATTTGGGGGAATACTAGTTCCAACTACTTTACCTACAGGTTCTGATTCTCGATTTGGACAAATAAATAATGTTTTTTTAAAAAATGGAATATTTTCACAAAGAAATCCATCAAGAAGATCAATTATAAGAGCCTATCAACTTGAAATGTTAAGAGGAGGATTTGGAGGTGCCCAATTTGGACTTGTAGATTTTGTAGCTAATAACCAACATGCTGTCCTCCAACTTAATACAGGTATAAATTCGTTATCGGGTGAGATAATTGGTGGAACCACTCCAGTCAACAAGGACCATAGAAATACTAGCAACTCTACTGCTAATGGATTAAATTATATGTGGTCTAGTTCAATTTCTATAGTAACTACTACAGTAGCTGGTGAAGAAGTTAATATTTCTGTAAATAATGAGGGTGACTTTGCCTCAATGAATACTGTAGAATTTCGTGTAGGTCAAGCAAATGCAAGTCCATCAGAAATCGAAATTATATCAGACAATAACCCCTTTTTAGGGGGTAACTTAAATTTAAATACCCAAACTATTAATGGATTTGGTAATATAGATATTTCAGGTGACATTAATGCTGATAATATATCTTCAAACACACTTTCTATAGATGGAATAACTTTTGAAGCAGTTGAAACTTCAACACTTACAGGTAGTAATGAATTTGGTAATTCATCTGATGATACTCAATTTTTCTTTGGAAATATAACTGCATCTTCAAATATAAGCGCAAGTGGAAACATTATAGCCACTAATATTAGTGCAAGTGGTCATGTAACAGCTTCTGAATTACATATAGGAGGAGCAACATTTACATCTGCATCACTTGCATCTTCGGGAGAAGGAGCAGGTTTTCCATTTTCTGGTTCAGCAGTATTAACAGGTTCTTTACATATTTCAAGTTCAGATCCTTTTATACAATTAGATAGTGCTTCAACAAATTTAGGACCAGGAAAATTACATAATTTTGGAGGAGACTTATTTTGGGGTACCACTAATGTAGCTTCAGTAGGCTCAGGTATAACAGCTATTAATCAAGATTTTACCCCAAGTTTAGGTGGTGAATTAACAGCAGAATTTGATATATCTAGTAGTGCTGTAAAAGGTCATTATTTTACAGGTAATGAAGGTGCTTATGTAAATATAAATGGTGATAGTATTATTTTCCAAGGAAGTAAAATTACCCAATTAGGTGCAGGAGCTTCAACCCAACTTCAAGACACACAAATTACAGGAAGTTTAAATGTGTATGGTGATATAAATGCATCTAAAGCTCAACTCCAAAACACAGGAATTACAGGAAGTTTAAGAGTAGAAGGAAATGTAAGTGCAAGTGGTAATTTAACAGCTAACCTTACGGAAATTACTACAGCTAATTCTTTTAAACCAGTAGTATTAGACACAACAACAGGTCAACTATATCACACAGAAAGTTTAGGTGGTGGAGGAACAGGTACAGGTTTTCCATTTACAGGAAATGCATTAATTAATGGTACATTAAATATTGGTGGTGGATCAGTAGGTGAATTTGGATTATTAAATATAAATAATCAAACCAATAATAATTTTATTAATGTTTCTTATGAAGGAGCTCCTAATACTCCATTTACTACTGGTGATGAGTATGAAATGTTTGATGGTGATGAAAGTAGTACGAGTAATTTTACTATTTTTGCAGGGGGTAGCGATTTTAATAATATAAATACAAATATTGATTTTGATTTTAATAGTTGTATTAATTCTTCCCCAATTATTACACGAGTAGATATTTTTTTCCTACAAACATCTAATGGACATAAACAAATTGAAATTTTAGGATCTAATGATGGTTTAATATTTACTTCAATACATGAAGAATCTATCCATATAGATGGATCTAATAGAACTATAGAATTTTCTAATAATACTTCTTTTAAACATTATAGGTTAAAACTTAAAGCAGGACAATATGTAGGAACTATTTGTACAATCAACGAAATTAAATATTATGGTACTTTAACTTTAAATGGACTTTTAACTACTTCAAATATTGAAACAACATCTATCACAGGTAGTCTATTAGGTACATCAAGTCAAGCAATAAGTGCAAGTTATGCATTTAAAGCTACTTCTGCATCACAAGCAATATCATCTTCATATGCAATTTCATCATCACATGCTATATTTGCATTATCATCCTCATATGCATTACCAACTTTAACATTAACAGATGGAAGTACTACAGTTAATTCAGTAGACCAAATTACATTTAATGGTGCTACATTAGCTAATAATAATAATGGGAATACTACACTTACAATAGATTCTCAGGGTGATCAATTATGGTATAATGGAATTAGTTTTTTATCTTCCTCAGTACCAGTTGTAATACCCGATTTTATTAGAATAGATAAAACTACATTAAGTAGTCTTGGATTAGAGATAGCTAACAGTCGATCTCTTATTAATAAAGGTGATATACTCCAAATATCATCAGAACCTTATAGAAGAGTTGACATTGATTTTGGTGCACCAGTATTTACTGTATTAAACGGTGGTAATGTTGGTATAGGAAATGTAAACCCAAATAAAAAATTAGTTGTAGCTGGAACTATATCAGGTAGTGGTGAATTATATATTGAAAAAATGCCAGAAGCACCTTTAGGTTTAGAAACATCTCCTCTTGTATATGATAAAAAACAAGGTCAATTTTTCATTACTTCATCTGATGCTTTTAGTGGTACTACTTCAAATCCATTTTCAACTGATGGCACAGGAATTATTTCAAGTTCCCAACAAATTACGGGAAGTTTAAATATAGGTAGTAATAATTTTAGCACTAGTGGAGAAGTAAATACAGGTAATATATCTTCAACAGGGCAAATAGGTGCAAATAACATTATTATTGTTAATGATATTACAAGTACTTTGGGTACTATATCAGCACCAAACATTAATACAATTAATGAAACGGGTCTTATAACAAGTCCATCAGGTGCCTTTGGTCATTTATCATCTAGTTATATAACTTCAAGTAATATAGTAACAACCAACATAAGTGCAAGTGGTGGAATTTCAGCTTCAAATTTACATGTAAATGGTAATGTAGAAACAGAAACATTTACAATAAATGGTTTAAATTTTGTTGCATCTGAAACAACTACTATTTCGGGCAGTACAGCCTTTGGTACAGTTGCTAGTGCATCAAATTCAAATACTTCATTAGGATTTTTTACAGTAAAAGATATAACCCATCAATTTACAGGGTCAGTTTCTATAACTGGTTCATTAGATGTAGATGGTAGCCTTAATGCAACTGCAAGTCATGCAATTTCAGCAAGTTATGTTGAAAATGGAGATAATTTAGGTAATCATAAAGCAACTGAAAATTTACTTTTACAAGGAAATGATATTTTAAATGCTAACATAATATCAGGATCTCTTTTAGGTATAGAAAATATATTAGGAGGAAATAAAGAATCTGCAAATAAAATTTTAGAAGTAACAGGTGATAACTTAAATATAGGTTTTGGAACTGGATATACATCTTTAAATATAGGTCATAGTAAGTCTCAAATTAAAATACTTAATCATATTACCGCAAGTGGGGATATAAGTGCGAGTAGTAATTTATATGCAGATTTACCTGAAAGAAATCTTAACACTATTGTAACTTATGATACATCTTCAGGAAAATTACTTCATTATAATCTTTCTGATTTTAATGTAAATGATCCAGAAGGATTAACAGTTTCTCCTATAAATGTTCCTTATTCTAGTTCTTTAGAAGAACTTAAAGTACAAAGAGATGGTGGAGAAATTAGTACCAATAATCCTGGATCTACTACTGATAATGATATTGCAGGAAATTCTGGTTCTTTAATTGACGGAATAGAAAATTTACCTTATGATTATTTTAAAATATACCCTAAGGGTTCTGGTACTGTACAAGATGCAGCTAATATAATATTTTATTTTAAAACTCCCGTTATCATATCTGAATTTAGACAAAGATTTTATAATGATGGTAGTACTACTTATTTACCTAAAAATGTTCTTATTTATGGAAAAAACACAGAATTTGAAGCAGGAGCAGATGATGGAACTTTATTAGCCCAAGGAGTCAGACCCTCAACTGCAGCTATATATGATCAAAATCCATATGGAGATGGGACAGTTTCTTTTACAGGTGGCGAATTTGCGAACACAGGAAACTTCATTCAAGCTAATCAAAGAAGAACTTCTTCAATTGCTGAAACATCATTAACATCTTCATTTCAATATTATAGAATAAGATATTCTGGAAGCTTAAGTTTAGATAAAAGAGGAAAAGAATTAGGAATAATTTTACAAGAAATTACCCCTGTTACAAGATCATTTACTCAGGGAAGTACTACATCATTTAATAATGGTGTTATAGACAGTGAACAAGTAGTCACTAATAATTTAATAGGTACAGCAAGCCATGCAATTTTTGCTGAAACTACTAATAATGCTACAAATGGATTTCCTTTTAGTGGATCAGCAGTTATATCAGGTTCATTAAGTATAAGTGGAGGTATAGATTTTGACAATTTATCATTACATGGGAATTTAAACTTAAATAATAATTCTATAGAAAATGTCAATAACATAGATGCACTTTCAGCTAATATAGGATATTTAGAATCTAATCAAATTGTTACTACTACATTAAATACTAACACAATAGAAGTTGGAACTCTCCCATCCTCTACAGAACCATCAGGAGGTATTAGTACAACAGGTCCTATTACAGTTACTTCTATTATAACAAGTAGTACAACTCAAAATTATGATAATTTTGAAATCTTATCAGTACAAAAAAGACAAGGACTAACAGGAGTATATTGGGATAATATTCATGGTGCAGGGGGTAAATTAAAATTAACATCATCAAATTTTGCATTTACTAGTGGTAGTACTCAGTCTTTAGTAGACACTCAAACAGATACTTCTATAATAGTAAATCAAAACACATTAGGTACATATTCAGTCCCTTCACCTGGTGTGGGGCCATATCCTTTATATCCTAATTCTACAAATGATTTAGCTGTAGAAACACATCAAACAAATTCATTCTTTGTAAAATATAAATTTTCAGAACCTGTTTTAATAGATAATTTTAAAATTAATTTCTTATCACAAGGAGGAACTATTGTAGGATATGATTACTTAGAAAATTCAATGTCTCTTGATGGTACTCAAATATTTACTAATGCTAAAAATCAAGAAGATAGTCTTAATATTGGTGATTATGTTATAGATCGTATAGATGATACAAATAGTATTGTAGATCTTTATGGATTTGATCCAATTAATGATAATATTAATGTTACACCTGCTAGTTTTTGGGGTGATAGTAACCATTGGTTTAAATCTAATAAATTAGGAATTTTAGTTGATGATCATAATTTTAATTTTCTTTATGAAGGCACTATTAATTCACCATTTTCACCCTCTACAGACCTAGCATCATTTACTGAAGGATCAGGTTTAGCTGTAAATCATAGAGGTGTAGTATTTGGAAGAATTGGAGGTTCTAGTATACCCCCTCTTAATTTAAGTGACCCAGAAGCAGGTTTACATATAGGATATGATTTTGGTGAAGGAAATGAAACTATAATACACAAATATCAAATCCATCAATATAAAAATCATATGATAACAGATATGGTTTTTGAAGCTTGTAATGACACTAGTAGTGGAGATTGGACATTGATAGATGTAAATATGAACATTACAACTTATGAAAATGTTGTTAATGGTTTATATACAACAATTCAAACATTTAATCCACAAAATTCATTACAACCAATTACTACTAGAGATAATAGTAATTTCCAAAATACTACACCTTTTAGATTTTATAGATTTAGATTTTTAGGAGGTGAAACTTCTTTCTTTAAAATTGGTTTTTTCCAAGCTAATGAAATTACTGAAGGAGCGGCTGCAGGTTTTAACCCAGAATATGTTTCTATATATTCTAATCAAGAAGGAGAAGGTGACCAAGGAACAGACACTATATATGCTCCAT
>Ga0209634_1001062_pt1 | contig 20610 bp, 22 predicted proteins | sample LinPmetageLP40_FD_184043 | JGI IMG/M metagenome (GOLD analysis project Ga0209634, IMG submission 184043) | Marine viral communities from the Pacific Ocean - LP-40 (SPAdes) (version 2) | ecosystem: Environmental > Aquatic > Marine > Oceanic | place: Pacific Ocean | collected 2010-08-26 | reverse complement strand
TATTAATAGTAACTGTGGTATCTGTCTCTTCAACCGACTTTCCAACAACTGTCCTACCAATATGATCGTTAATTGTAATAATATCTGACATATGTATATATTAGCTGATTTTTTTTGGTTTTCAACTATTGTTTTTTTATTTTTTTGAACTAATTAACGTATATGAGTCCTTATAAAGGTAAGACAGTGTTTGTTCAAATAGCAGCGTATAGAGATAAGGAACTTTTACCTACTCTTAAAGATATGTTAGATAAAGCTGACGAGTCAGATACCTTACGTATCTGTATTGCTTGGCAACATAGTAAAAAAGATGAATGGGATCAACTAGATGAATACTTACTTGATGATAGGTTTACTATTATTGATTTAGACGCTGCAAAATCCAAAGGAGCGTGTTGGGCTCGTAATTTAATACAGCAAGAATACAAGAAGGAGGATTTTACGTTACAAATAGACTCACATCATAGGTTTGTAGAAGGTTGGGATACTATTCTTAAGAATACATTCTACTCTTTACAGTTATCTGGTGTTAAAAAGCCTTTACTTACAGGATACTTACCATCTTATGATCCAGAAACAGAAGAAAAGCTTGACGAGCCGTGGAGATTAAGATATCAACGCTTCGCTCCAGAAGGTCCATTACACACTATACCTGAAACTATACCTGATTGGAAAGATCACACTGGACCAGTACGTGCAAGATTCTATTCTGGCCACTTCTGCTTTACTTTAGGTAAGTTTTCAAAAGAAGTACAGCACGATCCTAAATTATATTTTCATGGTGAGGAGATAACTATCGCTGTTAGAGCATTTACACATGGTTATGATTTATTTCACATGCATAAACCTATTATGTGGCACCATTACCACAGAAGCGGAAGTTCAAAACACTGGGATGACCATAAACAGTGGGTAAAACTAAACAAAAAGTCCTATGCGCGTGTACGGAAGCTATTAGGTATTAACGGAGAAGAGTTGCAACCTAATGAAATTGGTGGTTATGGTTTAGGTGAAGTAAGATCCTTAGATGACTATGAGAGATATGCTGGAATCCGCTTTAGCGATAAGGGTGTTCAGCAATATACCCATGATAATTTTTACCCGCCCAACCCTATAATCAAAAAAGGTTATGATGAGTCTTTCTTGAACATGTTTAAGTTTTGTGTTGATGTAAATAAAAGCAGTCTTAACGGTGAGGAAGATTTTGTGTTCTGGGCTTTAGCTTTTGAAGATGAGGATGGTAATGAAATGTACAGAAAAGACGTAACTGATACAGAGATTAAAAATTCATATAATAGTGAGACTGACGCTTATCAAATTTGGCGTGAGTTTACAACAAAGGAGTTACCTTATAAATGGATCGTATGGCCACAGTCTAAAAAGAATGGTTGGCTAGATAGAATAGAAGGAATTATTAATAATGGATAAAAGAACGATTTTACTTCACCTACCCGCTTATAGAGATCCTGAGTTAATACCGACAATAAAGGATGCTTTAAACAATGCAGAGTTTCCAGAAAGAATACACTTCGGTATTTGCTTGCAATATAATCCAGATGATGGTTTTGATGATTTATCTGAATATGAGAAAGATAAGCGCTTTAAGATAAAAAAAATACACTATACAAAAGCTAAAGGTCTACCATACGCTCGAACCTTAATTAATGATAAGTTACTTACTGATGAAGATTATGTGTGTCAATTAGACTCTCATCATAGATTTAGTAAAAACTGGGATAGTACTTTAATATCTTGGCATGATGAATTAGTTAACGAAGGGTATAACCCAATTATAGGTGGTTATTCACCTATGTATAACCCATATAATGATCCTGAAGAACGAGTGAAGGAACCTTGGATGTCTTTGGCTGGTTGCTTCTACCCTTTCGGGACTATCTTTATTAGACCTGGTGGTATACCCAATTGGCAAGATCTTAAATCACCTATACCTGCAAGATTCTTAAGCGGTCATTTCGCTTTCGGAACTAATAAGTGGGCGAAGGAGGTTAGACACGATCCAAATATTTTCTTTGCGGGGGAAGAACTAAATCTTTCGGTTAGATCTTTTACTTACGGTTATGATCTATTTCATCCACATAAAGTGGTTATATGGCATGCTACTATGAGAGAAGAACGAAGTGGAATGCTAGTTTGGGATGATCAACACAAGAGGGGCGATGATCAGTGGTGGAAGGGTAATGATGTAGCACGTTCAAGAATAAGGCAGTTGTTAGGTGTAGAGGATAATGGGCATAATTTAGGTGATTATGGTCTTGGTACAAAAAGAACACTTCGCGATTATGAAGTTTACTCGGGTATAAATTTTAAAAATCGCGCATTTCAACAGCATACTATTGACAACAACCTTCCACCTAATCCTAAAGATAGTCCGTGGAAAAATTCTTATTATCATTTAGTAAATATAACACCTGATATTTTACCTGGTAAGGATTACGAGCATATTTTAGTTTCTTTTGATGATATAGAAGGTAAAGGTATACATCAAACATACATTGCTGATGATAGATTAGTACAGTTTTTACAGGGTAGCACTATTCACTATGAAGAGATGTTTTGCACACCTAATAAGCCAGTTAAAGTTGTATATTGGGGTTTTTCGAAAACAAAGGGCTGGGCAGAAAGGGTAGAATTTAGTTTATGAGTATAAAGGTAAGTAATAATAAATTAGCTGATATAGGCAGATATATAAATTTAAATAAGAGGAGAGATAGAAACGATTATTTTAAGAATCAATTACTAAATACAGGTGTAACCGGTGTTAATCGAAAATCTGCTAAGGATAGTAACTATGGGGGTGTTAGTGGTTTAATTGAAACCACGTTTGATCTCTATAAAGAATTTCTTGAGACTGGTCAAGATACTATGGTGGTTTTTGAGGATGATTGTAAGTTTTTAAAAACGTTTAAAGAAAATAGTCAACAAATATGTGCAGATATTTTAAATACAGAGTGGGATATATTTTGGCTTGGTGGCCATAACAGAAAGCCGGTAAGGTATATTGGTAATAACTGCTGTCAGGTATCATCAATTAATTACGCGCAATCGTATATTATATCTAAAAATTTCGCTGAATCATTAGTTGCAGCATTTTCAACGTTAGATAAGCAATATGTAGATATATTTGATGTTCATCATGCAGGTATCGATGAAGTTTTATGTTTATATGCATATAGTAAGGAGTTAGTTAGAGATGCTATACCAACTGGATTTTATAATTTAGATCAGCCATTAGATAAATATAAACCAAAGTATCGAGCGTTATGTTATAAAGAACCACTTACAACTCAAGTTAACGATACATCAGACATAACTCATGTAGAAACATCGCTCGATGAGTGGTTAGCTTTACCATACAATATTGAAAAATGAAAATACTTACAACAACATGGTCTTACGAGGATAAGTTTGATATAACATCTACTACTTTATGGAAATCATTTATAAAAAACAATAAAGCGGATGACTTCATACATATACACTATAATCGTAAACAATTTGATACACTAGAACAGGAATTTAAACAGCGGTTTGACTATCAGTATGAATATATCTTATATAAGATTTTTTTAATGAAGGACTTTGTTAAAAACAACGTACATGATGATATAATTTTTTGTGATGCAACTGATACTGCATGTTTATATTGTATTGATAATATTAAACCAACGGAAGACGGTATTATGTTCTCGCGAGAAATTAGTCAATACCCTAGTTCATTAGGTGATTGGGGAGATGAAGCACAATGGCAACAGAATCAAATAAATAACAAAATATTTTTAAATGCAGGGTTATTTGTATCTTCTACCGAAAATTATATAAAATTACTAGATAGCGTTATTGATAATATTTTAGTTAAAGATTTAAAATCTTTTGGCGGTGATCAGGGAGTATACACTTACCACTATTTATTAAAACATAATCCAGAAATAGTTTTAGATGAAAATAGTAATATATTCTTATCTACCTTTAATAGAAATATTGAACACTTTAAGAAAGAAGAACTACCTTGCTTTATACATGACAACGGTTTCGATTATGGCTCACCACGTTTTATAGAAAACTTTAATTTAATTTCAAATGAAAAGTAAAATAGTATTTACTATAACTGCTAAAGGTGAAAAAATAAGAGGTGATCTTTTGCATCTATTAAATGATTTAAGAAATTTAGATCTACCAGTTTTTGTTTTGACTGATTTATCTATAGACTTAGATTATTTAAGATATGATAATGTACAACTAGTTGAGTGTAAAGAGAAGTGGTCAGATTTTGATAAACATGTAATAGTAAAGTATGCTTTTAATCATACAGATGCAGAGTATGTTTATAGTTTAGATGCAGATAGTCGATTTGTAAATTACAGGCCGGAAAAATTTAACAAACAATCATTTTTAACGTTATTAGATAGTATTAGTTTTGATGTTTTATGTTCATGGGATTTAGGTGAAAAAACAAACGCGGAGTGGCATTTAAGACCTGTTAATCCAAATGAGCATCGTGAGACTGGTATGCGTTATTATAATTATGGGTTTGATTCTGTAATAAAATTTTTACGTAATGATTTACCTAATTACAATAAATCTATAAAAGAATCTAACCCACACTTACCTTTAGAAAATGCTATGATTTTTAAGCGGAGTTTAAAATTGTTTGAGTATTTGGATAATTTATTAAAACTAAATAAAATTATAGTAAAGGAGCATGAGTTATGTGGTAGAGATACCGGACCCAGCACTGGATTTGCAATGGCTTTATATGTAGATAAATATGATATCAATATACATATATCACCTATTGCTTGTCAATTTTTTTCACCTAACTTCGTAAATGAAATGCCTCTCTGGAATGTATATCCTAAAAATTATAACATATACGTATGAAAAAATATTGCTTACTTTCAACGTTTTACGGGTGGGAAATCGACAAACCCTCACTTCAAGAAATTAAAACCAAATTAAACTACGATGGTGATGTAAATGATATATATTTAAATTTCTCTAATACTTTTGACCCATGGCATACAGATCACTTAAATGTTGGATGCTCAGGTCGCGCAGATTTAATACATGGCAAAATTATAATGCTTAAGGAGTTTATAAAAAATAATATACTTAATAAGTATGAATATCTCTGCCATGTAGATTATACAGATTTAAGCTTTCATAGATCTTTCTGCGAAATGATGGTTAAATTTATAAATTCAGGAGAAGATTTTATAATTTCAACAGAGAAAACAGCGTGGCCAACTATTGATGTTATTAATACATGGGTAGATTATGATGTTAAAGAAAGTGAATTTACTTTTATAAATTCGGGTAGTATAATATCAAAAACGGAAGTTATGTATAATTACCTAACTAAATTAGAAGCATTACTATTTAGCACGAAATTAGATTTTAGGGATGATCAGGGGGTATGGCAATACTATAATTTACATATAGATTCTTTAAATAAAGATCAGGACTGTACGTATACATTTTCCACAGCCTTATTAGATGATACATATTACAATAGTATTAATGGTAAAGTAATAACTAAATTTAAAACTCACCCATATATTATACACGATAATTCTAGCTTTAGCCTTAACTTAAGAGATATAAATTAATGATTGACGATAACATACATAATAACGAAATTAGCGGTTGGTTTGGTTACAAGGGAGTAACAACTATGCAGGTACCAGCTATTAACGTACCATTTAAAGAGTTGTTTAATACAATTAAACCTCGACGTGTGCTAGAAATAGGAACTTCAAGTGGTGGTCTTACTTTAATGTTACGTGATATACTAGATGATTTAGGGTTAACTGATTGTGATCTTCGATCGTATGATACTAATCCTGATCATGATAGAACAATACTCTTTAATAGTAATTTAAATTATGATTTCCGACTTAAAAACCTGTTTAATCAACCGTACTCAGACTTATGTGATGTAAACGGTCAAGAGGTAATTGATTATATTGCTGAAGAGGGTCCGATAATTGTACTTTGCGACGGAGGTTGTAAAATAAATGAATTCAATATATTATCAAAATTTTTAAAGCCAGGGGATATAATTATGGCTCATGATTATGCGCCAACTGTGGAGTATTTTGAATCGTATAATAAAAATAAAATATGGAACTGGTGTGAGATTTTTGATAACGATGTAGCTGATGCATGTAATAATAATAACTTAATACCATATATGGCAGATGAATTTACCGCTGTTGTTTGGTTGTGTCGTAAAAAGAATTAACATGAATAATCAAACAATAGTAACTGGGTTATGGAATATTAATAGACCTGGTAGAGATTTTAATCACTATATAGAAGCGTTTAAACGGTTTCTAGATATACCTCAAAATTTATTTATTTACATACCTAAAGAGTATGAATATTTGGTATGGGAAAAACGATCACCTGATAATACTTATGTGCGTGTTTATGAACTTGAAGATGTCAAAAAATTATATGAGCCTTTTTGGGATAGGACGCGGCAAATAAGGCAGAGTGGGGAGTGGTTAGATAGTACGGGTTGGTTAAAGGATTCCCCTCAAGCGGTTTTAGAGATGTATAATCCTATTGTACAATCTAAAATGTTTATGCTTAATGATGCTTCTATTATGAATCCATTTGATACGGAATATCATTTCTGGGTTGATGCTGGTATAACAAATACAGTACCTCATGGGCATGTAGCAGATGATAATCTATTAGATAAGCTATCTGAATATAGCGAGCCCTTTCTGTTTTTAAGTTACCCATATATTGCAGATAAAGAGATACATGGGTTTAATTATGAGGCTATGAATAGAATAGCTGAGAATGAGGTTAAATATGTTTGTAGAGGGGGAATATTTGGTGGTAAAAAACAAGCTATTAATAACGCTAATGCAACATACTACTCACTACTTGATCATACACTAGCACAAGACTTAATGGGTACAGAAGAAAGTGTATTTACGTTAATGTCGTATATGGAGCCAAACATTTATAGACGATTTGAACTAGATGCGAATGGTCTTATTGGTAAGTTTACTCAAGCTATAAAAGAAAATAACGTAACATTAAGTAAGGCTTCAGCGTCTATTGTACAACAAGTTGATGAAGTAAACTATAAAGAAGTTAAAACTAATCTTTACATGTTGACGTTTAATTTTCCAGAGCAAGTACTTCACACAATAGAGTCGATGAAAAAGACACCAGAGTGGCTAACCATTCCTAATTTATTTTTACTCGATAATTCCACCGATAATACTGCCAAAATTAAAAATCAAGAAATAGCAAGAGAGTATAACTTTACATATATTGACTTAGGCGGTAATACCGGTATATGCAGGGGTAGGCAGGCCGCGGCAGATCATTTTAATAACTCAGATGCAGACTTTATGTTTTTCTTCGAGGATGATATGACATCTAACCCACCAGAACTAGAAGGTCAATTTTGTAGAAATGGGTTTAGAAAATACATACCTAATCTTTACAACACAGTACATAAAATAATGTTAGAGAAAGATTTCGACTTTTTAAAGCTCTCCTTTACTGAAGTATACTTTGATAATGATAAGCAATGTTCATGGTATAATGTACCGCAAAATATCCGTACAAGGGATTGGCCTGATTATGATAAACTACCTATAACTGGACTTGATCTTAATTGTCCTAGAACGAAATTTAATCATATATACACTAAAGATGATTTATCGTTTATAAGCGGTGAAGTTTACTACGCGAACTGGCCTATGATAGTCAGTAAAGAAGGTAATAGAAAGATGTTTATTGATACTAAGTGGGCTCATCCATTTGAACAAACTTGGATGTCACATATATACCAGTTAACAAAAGAAGAAAAAATAAGACCAGCAATATTGCTGGCCTCACCTATTTGGCATGATCGTATAAAGCACTACCAGCCAGAAGAAAGAAGGGAAAACTAAATAGTAATCTTTTTAGCTAACTCTTCACACTCTTGAATTGCTTCTTGTGCATGCTTAGACAAGTATGTAGACTTATCTGACGCGTGTATAAGTGTTTCTCTATATGTAATAAGAATACGTCGAGCGGCTTCGATAACAGGGGAGTTAATCGCACCGTCTCCTGGATCATTACCCTCTGCGACTCTCTTAACAATCCTTAAAATTTCTGCTGTTCCACGTGCTCGACCTCGCCAGTATGCTGGGTGAGCTTTTTGAGTACCATCATCTGCTGGTCTATCTAAGTAACTTGTTTCTGCCATGATACTACTTATACCCTTATGCAAATAAATCAAATAGCTCTACCTGAACATTATCAGATGGTTTACGTATAGTCCAGTTAACATTATCATAAAACCGTTGAATAGACTGGAACAGAATTTTCTCGAACATCTTTTCATAGTCCGGCTTAAAAATATCAGCAAATTCCACAGGATAATCATACTTAAAGCCAATAGTACCCAACCCAAACTTATTAGGCTGCTCAACGTACATGTAACGGACTTTGTCTCCTGAGCTGATGTCTTCATACTTATTTCCAGTATTTAGTTTCTCTAGCATCATATTGTAGTAATAAGCGGACTTAGCATGAATAGGCATACCTTTACTAGTCTCAAATCCGCGACACTTAACTGCATGCTTTTCATATCCACGTACTCCCATAACGAAAGCTAATTCTTCTGGACCTAACGACTTAAATGTATCATATGTCTCGTTCAAGACAGCATTGGTCTCCTTAAGAGACTGCGTTGTCAGCATGGTCTCGATGATCTTCTTTGCATACGGTTTGATTGCATTAGGCATGGTTGTACGTACAACCTCCACGCCTGTATACTTAAACTTATTTTCTTTAATACCCTCATCATCTAGAATATGCATCACGTATCGCTTCTTCTGCAAGAACACTCCTATATCTGCAATACATTCACGCTTGAATATAAAGCGGCTATCTTTAGTTAGTAGAGCTTTTCTTGCCCAGTTATTAATACCTTCGTTTAGAAAGTCTTCAATATTTTGAATCTCGTCATATGTCTCTTGATGTATATCTTCACCATCCCAGAACTTAACAAGATCGTTTTTAACTAGCGGTGCGATAGAGGCATACGAGCTGTCTGTATCATTATAAATAATACATTGATCTAGATCATAGTTTGATATATCAGGTAACCTGCCCTTAATATACTCTTTAATAAGTTCATTAGAGTACTTAATAACTGCTTGACCAGTTAACGTTACTGAGGCTGCAATGTCATCATCACCAATAGGCGCGCGTTTGTTACCCATATAACCGTAGCACGAGTTGATCAAAATCTTGATAACCATCTGCTCAGTATTAAGTCGCTCAACTTCATACTTAAGCTCAGTATTATTAGGATCCTTCTTAAGTTTCTGCTTACACTTGAATAGCTTCTTCTTAATAACTACTCGCTTGTTAATATAATACTCTAAGAACTCTGGTATGATACCTTTTTTCTTTTGTGAGAATAATATACCTGCTTTAGATAGTGCGCAATCTTCATCTTTAAGGAACTTTGCAAATGCAGGTCTATCTAAACTAAACTGCTTACCAGAAACATGCTGTATAACAACTTTATCTTGTAAGGTATCTATTTTACCTATCTTAGTTTCCGGTGACGTATTGAGCGATATCATAACGTTCGGATATAGTGAGTTCGCGTCGAACGATACAATATGTTCTTTAAAACCAGACTTCGGTTCTGCAACATAAGCACCTGGATTCTTACCCTCTACTTCTGCTCTTACAAACGTAGAAATAATCTCACCACGTTTTCGAGCTCGTATACAAAGCGCACCGTTAATCACTTGAATAGTGCCCATAGCACCTTCAAGCGTAGTTAACCCAACATATGATAGCATACGCAATAGAGGCATATACTGAAGTTTCTCTTCCAACCTAACTAGCAGGTTAACATCTTGAATGTTATAATCAATAAACGTATCCCAATCCTCTTCAGATAGTTGCGCGAGACTCATACCCCCGTAATCTACTTTATTCTCACCAAGCTCTAGTTCGCCGATAGCATCGAGTTTATATGACTCACGTAACTTCAAGCAAAAGCGTCTATAAATATCCAGAAAGTCTAAGCATGCAATACCGTCAATATAATAACGCTTTTTTTCTTGTCCAAACTGACCTCGCATCATTCGGAAGAATACGTTACCTACAGGGGACATACGTTTTACATATTCGTTACCTAAAATACGCTCCATTCGGTTAACGATATATGGAATATCAAAACCTTCACTGTTCCAACCAGACAAAATATCCGGATAATCAGCTTCAAGGTATTCTAGGAACTTAATAAAGAGCTCGCGCTCGCTATCACAATGTACATATATAAGATCATCACGGCCGGCCCCTGTATAGGGCTTTAACCCAAACGTGTGAAACTTCTTACTAAAGTTATCGTAACAAGTTATAACGTTTACTGTATGAGTAGGGTCATCTATATCCGGAAATGAATCAACAGAAAAGGTCTCAATATCTAAAAAACAACACTTAAGAGGTTGTTTACTAAACTCTGGATTTTCATTCTCTTGCCAAAACATATCAAGCAAGTATTGCTGTGATACAGGCGTATTCTCAAAGACTCTTTTAACTCCTGAATCAGTTAAGAACCTGCTTCGGTTATATGAGTTGCTAAACTGCTTCTTCTTAAGTTTAGTACCGAAAATTGACGTCTTATCACCTCGAGGGTCCTCTGTATAAAGGTAAGGTTCGAACGATGAGTTATACGAAATACGATTACCATCTTCATCCCACGTAAAGAGAGTAATTACACTCTCACGGTTATTGTATATTACGTTTCTATATGACATCTACGTCATTATTATAGCATAGTTCCTTATTGCCACAACGGTATATATTTTCTATTTGAGTCACCAAATTTCGTGTTTAGTGCTTCTAAATGAGAGCCAATATTTGGCTCTAATTCCAGAATACGCTTTGCACCAATATCTCTTAATGTATAAACGCTCTTATAATATTTAGAACGGTTCTTCCAATCTAAGATCGAGTCAACTTTATCAGAGAGCTCTTGTACTGAACCGAACTTCAGACTAGATGGTGCAGTATAATATGTTTCCATATCTTGACACAAACACGGTATGCCTAAATTACATGCTTCAATAAATTTAATATCTGATTTGGCTTTATTAAAGCTATTATTCTGTAACGGTGCTATCATTAACTGCGCATTAAGGTTCGCAATAAATTGAGGGTACTGTAATAAGTTTTGCCATCTATAAAATTCTATCTTACCACTAGTAACTAAATCAGCTAGCTGGGGTGGATACGCTCCTACAAAAATCCATTGATATTTATCAACAGTCGCACGTACATAGTCTCTTACACCTTCAAAGTCATCTTTGCCTCCAACCTTATTATCAACATCATAATGAGCGCCAGAACCTGTATACAATATACGCGGTTTCTTTTTATTTATATCAAAAGATTGAACAACTTTACGGCCATTGAATTTATTACCCAACCAAAAGTCTGGTACAAAATTAGGTATAACACTTATTTTATCTTGACCAGTCCGCTTCTTATATAAGTCTCTCATATATGGACAAGTAACTGTAACTTCATCAACTAAATTGATCATCTCGATACAATTAGATCTTATTTCCTCTGTATCAAAAGCAAACTTAAATTTATTATAATCAGGTATATCTTCTTTAAACACTACATCATCAACCTCATAAATAATTTTAAAACCAGCCTCTTGTTGTATTTGTTTAAGGAACTTTAAAAATTGTAATTGTGCGGATGAAGCTTGTCTTTGTAATTTAACTGCTTTAAGGTCCTTATAAAAACGAGGATCAGATACCATCGCTGTTAAAGAGTGGGATATACCAACACCTGTAGCATTTATAACTTGCTCTGGCCATAAAATACGCCAATGACCACAACCAGATAAATCCGCTAGATAATTAAGATATCTTGGCATGCCAGCCTCTCTTGGTTGAGGCTTTTTTACAGGTATTTGTGGTGATTGTGGAAATGGGGACACAAACGGTGATTGTGGGAATGGTGATGAATTAATCATTCTTATATAATTAGTTTAAATTTCAGTATAATCAATCCGATGAGTTATACCATTTTCTTTCTCAAGCCAAATGACTTCACCTGTAACCGCTTTAATAGATTCTTTTCTATGTGATATAACTATTGAGCATTCATCAAGTTCTTCAACCCGGTCTTGTAATATTTGTGTAATAAGCTCGATACCTTTTTCATCAAAAGATGAATCAAAAAGCTCATCATATATAGCAATATTATACTTAACACCTCCTTGCATACGTCTTATATCTGCGAAGGTAAACAAGCAGGCTAGATCAATAGACTTTCTTTCTGCTCCAGAAAAATTAAAGTAAGAACACACTTTATTCTTTTCATTAAGAATCTCTTCTTCAAAGTATTCGTTAAAGATACATATAGAGTTTGAATCTAGTCTACGTAAATACTGCAGCAATTTATTGTTAAGTAACTCTAGTAACTTATTAACGATGTACGACTTAACACCTTCTTCTGATACAACATACTTAACAATATCTAACTTGGCTAAACGCTCACGTAGTTCCTTTACTTTTACCTGTAGAGACTCTAAATCTTTATTTGTACTTTTTATTATTACATCTATGTCAGTTTCTGTAATGTTTACTGACTTAATATCTTCACCCAACTCTTCTTGCCACTTGGTAAGCTGACCAATCCTTAACTTAATATTTTCTTGTGCTTGTAAATCTAGTTTAATCTGGGACAACTCTTTGTTACTACCGGCTATAGCCTGGTTAACCCGTAACTTAATATTCTTAGCTTTAGTTAGCTTTTCTTGTATAGCTTTTATATCTCCAACCATCGCCTCAATCTCTTCTTTGAGGGCTTTTCTTTCGATTTCGATATATTCAGTATCATGTTCTTCAATACTTCGAAGACAAACAGGACACTTTTCATTTGATGTACCAATCTTTGCATATGTTGTTTTTGTATGAGTTACTTCTGCTTTTTTAGTGCTTATATTCTCAATAAGACCGTTTATTTTTTCGTCACAAATATTTAGTTTACCCTCATACTCTTTTATATTATCTCTAACATTATCTATATTCTTTTCATCTACAGAAACTGTCTGAGTTTTAAGATTACTCAGTTCAGATTCATTTGATCCTTTACGTTCAAGATATAACGCATGTTTTTCCTTACGACGTTCTAAAATTTTAGTACGCTGATCTTTATAGTTATTACAACTCTTACTTACTTCTTCTAGTCGGGTAAACTCTGTATCATGTTCACGCTTTATATCGTTATATTCACTTCTTAGGTGTGATAACATTTGACCAAACACTTCCATACCAAAAATATCTTCGATAAACTTACGCTTCTCAATTTTATTTTTTGCCATAAATGGTATCGCGTTGTTAACTGTCATAATAACACAGTTCTGAAAGATCGAAGGTGTGGCGCTGGTTACTTGACTAATATATTTGTTTGTATTAGATATACTATCACGGGTCTTATCAACACCTTCTTTAAATACAAAGACCTTTGATGGGTTAAGATGTCTAACTATTTTATAATTACTAACACCCTTAGTTGACTTAATTTCAAAATCCAATTCTACATGGGTTCTACCTCCAGTAATGTTATTAGGTATAAGATCTTTTTTAAGTTCGCGTAATGTATCACCGAATATAGCAAAATAAATAGAATCAGCTACTGTACTCTTACCAATAGCATTTCGACGATCCGGTTTATCACGATTTGTACCTGTAATAACATGTAAACCTTTTGTAAACTCTACTGTTACAGGGTCTTCACCTACAGATAGAAAATTTATTATACTTACCTTTTTAAAGTTTACTTCTTTCATATAGACCGAGAGTATAATCAATTATATCTTTTTTATTGTCAATATCAAGCATGTTTACAAACTCTTCAATAGCTTGCTCTACATCAATACCTGATAAGTCTTCTTTATCTTCTGTATTTTCTAGTAAACGATTAAAGTTAATATCATAGTCAACTGTTAAACCTTCGGGTTTAAGCTTGACGAGTACGCCAAGGAGTACGTCCAGATCTTCTTGCGATATATTCATATCAACCTTTAGTTTAACTATGTTATTAGTAACACTCTGTATTACATAAGATGTAATTTCACCTTCCTCTACCAATTCACTTAAAGCTATCTTTTTATAGCAGGGTGATATATGATTAGGTTTAAATTCATACTCTAAAGTATCTAGATCTAGAATATGGTAGCCTTTCTGGTTACCAGCATCACCGAAGTCCATTTGAAAGGGATTACCAACATATAAAATAGTACCTGAACCGAAAGTCTTTTCATGCCTTGTATGGAAGTGTCCTGATATAATCAAACTAGACTTCTTCAAAAGATCTTTTACCTTTACACCCTCCTCACATACCTTGTAGGTATTCATTTTAAACGTCTCAATTTCAAAATGACCGAATATAATATCACTCTCTTCGATATTTTTAACGTTTGTATTCCAAGGACAAAATGATAACATACGATCGTATGCTTCTAAAGTCTGATACTGCTCTAGAACAGTTACATTTTTTCTATTCTTAAATATAGAAAGGGAATTTACATCCGTTCTATGCTTGTAGTAGATATCATGATTGCCAGTTATTGCAATAACGTTAAACTCCGATAAGATGTCCAATATATCGGCAGATATTTGTAACGTATTGACTGATATTTCACTTCTATTATGATGCCAGTCACCACAAAATATAATGTCCTCGATCTTATTACGGACACATTCTTCTTTAAACCAATTAGCCCACTCTAAGGCATAATTATGCCATTCTGTACTATTAGAATGAACCCCTAGGTGAAGATCGGATATAATAGCTACTTTAGGCTTTCTAAGCGTCGGGATCATCATCACCATCAACAGGTTTTACATAAACATGACCATGGGTATTGTTAGGATCGGACATATAGTCTTCGTAAACCTGCTCTTTATAAGATGTAATAGCTTCATGATGCTTTTTCTCTTTCTTAATTCGATTAATAAAGGCATGATAAGCTATTGTAGTAAAATATGAAAATGGGTTAGAGTTATTCTCAAATTTATACTTCTTATATTTGAGAGCCGAATACATCTTAATCAATGCATCACCAATCATATCATCTTTGTATGAATAATTAATAAATGACGAGTTATAACTTAAACCGTAAGCAATCTTCTTAATATTCTCGGCGAGATCATCCGTCAAGATATCAGAGTCATAATACTTCCTTAAACTCGCTTTAAAGACTTTAGGTTCTATATAATATTCAGCTTTCTTCTCTTTGGACATTTAATATATTATAAAGTATCTATGATATAAGTCAAGTTAAATTTACAGTTGATTCTGTATAGCGTATTTTTTCAGACTCATAGATTTCCTTACGTTTTTCATTGTGTTTTATACCATATGGCAGATTGTCGCATATATCAATAATAACTAACTTGTTTTTACTATGATGCTTACGTAATCCGCGGCCGATTGATTGAACTGTACGTACAAACGACTTACCACCTGCGGCAAATACAATGTTATGAAGATTTTTAATGTTAACACCAGTAGAAAAGATAGCACTAATAGCAACACATATAACATTATGTTCCTTTTCCATTATACCTTTAATTTTATCACGTTCTTCTACATCTACCTCACCTCTAATGAAGTAAACTTGTTTATCCTCTAGAGTACTAAGGTAATTCATTAAAGCCTCACCATGTTTTATGTGATTAACCAATATCAGAGTGTTATTTGGTAGTTTACCTACCAACTTGCTTAAGAACGTGTTACGATCAAAGGATTCGTATATAAAGTTAAGCTCTTCTCTATATCTATCTTGTGTTTCATAACGTATTTTGTCTTTATAGTTAAGATTAAGTATCTTAACGTTAACATTAGCTAGATAATCCTCCATTCTAAGCTCATAACTCGTTTTTTCATAGATAACCGGTCCTAGTTTACCAATAATAGACCATTTATCTATCTGTTTCTCAGGTAAAGTACCCGTAAATCCATATTTGTTAGGTGTTTTTATCTTCTTTACTATCTTAGATATCTTATTGCCTGATGTTATCTTGTGACACTCATCTACTATTAGTAAATCTATATGCTTTATCCAATCATTATCTTCAAACCTACTCTGTATAATGCCTATATTAGCAATAATTACATTTGCAGTAAAGTCTGGCTTTGTTTTACCGGTCCATTTAGTTAATTTGTATGTTGTTCCACAGTTTACAAACTCTTCATAAGTCTGCTTAACCAATCCTAGATCAGGTACAAGCACAATACACTTAAATGTATCTCTATCTGGACTATACCTAAAGTAATTTTCTATTAATGCTGCCGTTGTAAATGTCTTACCAGCACCTGTACCAAGAACACATGTACCTCTACCAAGTCTCATAGCCTTACCTATAACTTCTTCTTGATATTCACGCAAGTCAAAAGCAAAATCTTTATGCATCGGCTTATCTAAACCAACATCTATAGCTTTCTGAAGTGCAGGTGTTATGTTAACCTGTATATTAATCTGATTCTTAATAAGATACTGTCGAATATCCCAGTATAACCCAAGCTCACATGAGCCTAAGTTACTAATCACATACTTACGACGAGGAGCAAACCTATTAAACCTTCTAGCGAACCTAGCGCCATCATTTTCCACGCTAAAATGCTCACGCATTCGATCGTATAACGACGAATCATCACATTTAATATGAAGTTTGCCGGATGACTTTATATAATCAAAGTGTATCATACTATAACTGCTCCATCTTCTGAACATCTATAATGTTCTTAATATCAAATCCCATTTGACCCATAACTTTTTCTACTTTCTCGAGATATTCAATGATCATATTACATTCATATATCTTTGATGTAAGTTCCTGCACGGCATCATGCCGTTCAGCTGCTGATTCAGCAGCTGCTTGACTTATTTTAACAGGTGAAGTTTCAATTACTCCTTTCGTTAAAGTCTTCTTAAGAGTCTTTTTCTTATTAAGTAGCTCACCTCGCTTTATTTTAGCCTCCATCAATCTAGCCACCCAAAAATGCTTACGAGCAGGTAGTCTCATTTGAGCTTCCTTAAGATTGAAATCATCAAGTACAAGATCTTTACCGACATCTTCAATAAATTTTTTAAGCAATTCCACAAACTTAGTATAAATATAAATATGCAAGAATCAAGAGGTAAATTTGAATCTCAGTTCTTTAAGTTGTTATCAGAAGATTTAGCTGAAGAAAATATATCTGTAGGTGGTGGAGCTCTTGGAACAGCGGCGCAAGGCGGTACTATCTTTAATCCAGATAGTCAGATTAACTCAGCAGATACATATGCGCCTGGTGATGCAAGAAAACCAAAGATGTTAGGTGGTGTTCAAACAAGAAGTGGTTCCGCATCTAAGAAAAAGAAAGATAAAAAGAAGAAAGGTGTAGATGGAGTATTCTTAACCGGGGAAGAAGACGAAGAGGGTATGTGTCCAGATGCTTGTTGTGGAATGCCGATAAAAGAGTGTAAGTGTGGTCCAGAATGTGAACATTGTAATTGTTACGAGATCAACAATGGCTGATTTAGGACACTGGCAAGGATTGCTTACAGAAGATGTAATTCCTTATGGATTTATTTACGAGATAACAAATCTCACTAATAAACGTAAGTATATTGGTAAAAAACAGTGCCAATCGGTACGTAAACGACCACCTCTTAAGGGTAAGAAGAATAAACGGCATCAAATCGTTGAAACAGATTGGAGAACTTACACTTCTTCATCAAATGAGCTAAATAAGGACATAGTTGAGCTGGGAAAAGATAAATTTAAGTTTGAAATACTTATAAGTTGTGATAGTAAATGGGAACTCTCATATAATGAGATGAAGCTACAGGTAGAACGTGAGGTTTTACTGAAAGATGAGTATTACAATGGAATTATCAACGTTCGAATTGGAAAAAGAAGAAGATAACGTCAGAGGTTATGTTTTTATTAACTTAAATCGACTGTTAGAGGCCTCTTACAATGAATATACGTGGTATATTACGGAGAATGAACTAAAACTCAGTAGAAAAGACAAGAATAAGCTTGGTATACACTTTATAACAAAGAAGCTTATTAGTATTTGCTCAAAAGACCGTAAGAAGAAGTGGTTTTACTACCAAATCAATGAAAAAATAGAGAATACTCTTGTTAAGCGTATATTTAACGCACTTCCCACTAATATAACGTATGGAGATGATACCTTTAAGTCGTTTTTGAGTGAGAGAGACTACTTAACCTTTGCAAATGTTGATGCATCAGCTGTTAGTTTCCGTAAGTTTCGTAATTTTTTGAAAAGATATGAGTTACAACAACTAGAGGTTGAACTTATGAAGAATATCAATATAAAATTATCACTCCTTCCATAAATATATACATGAGCAAATTTCTTAAACTGGTAGAAGAGAGCACGCCGAATGAAGGTAGAGGTCCTTTCAAAGTAGAATACAAAGATGTTGATGGTAACTTAATGGCTACAGCTACTATACCAGATAACGTCAGTTCTTCCTATGAAAATTTTATTAAGTTCGTTGAAATGTCTAATGGTAAGTTACATGTTGTTGATAATGCTCCTCCTGTAGAAGATGCAGAAAATATGAAAGACTCAATAAAAGCTATAACTGCAATTGCTAGTTTACCAGATCAAAGTTTAGGAGGACAACTGGTAAGTTCAACTTCTAGAAAACTGGGAATGGCAAAGCGTAAAATGGCCAAAGCAGCTTTAAATATTGCAAAGTCGTTTGAAAAAGCTTCACAATCATCATAAGCCTACAAAAAAACTTAAACAAATATTAACAAAAGCAGCACAATGAAAACTAATAGATTATTCGAAAAATATATGAAGGCACTCATCGAGCAAGATGAGCTAGAGCCAGTCGATGCTACTGATGCTGCCGAACAGCCACCTGCACCTGAACCTGAAGTACTTACTTCAGAAGGAGAAAGGTTTCTTATTGAGTTAGTAATAAAAGCCTTCTTACATAAGCCTGATGAAACAGAAGCCAACATTGTTAAAGAGTTACAAGCTACCCTTCTACAGGATAGACCAAAAGATGTTCTAGAAAATATAAAAAATATGCTTGAAATAAGCCCGATTGATACTAAAACATCGTTAGGTTTAACTACAGATATTAATTCATGAACTATAATAGAAAAGATTTAGCTAATTTATATGGTCAGGTAAGAGGTAATAAAGTACCCCCACACAGATACTTAAGTGAAGCGAAAGTTACTTTTGAGTATGAAGAAGGAGAACCTCAAACACTTGAAGGTATAAGTGATAAGACAGCATATAGAGTAGCTGATTATTTACAAGACAAAGCTGAAGGATCCTTTATACTTAAAGAAGATTATAAAGTTATTCAAAAACTAGCTGAAAAGAGTGGATTTAAAACTGAAGATAGGTTCTTGAAAATATTATTTCAAGCGTTTAATAATGTCAACTATGATGGATTAAGAGAACTAGTTGATAAAAAAGACGGGCTTAATGTATTGTTACCAGAATTTTCTCAAAAGGTAGGTAGTATGGAATTATATACTATTTGTAAACCTCAACTTGCGATGTTTTTACCGGAGGAAGATCATGTACAATTTTATAATATGCTTTGGGCTAGAGATTTTAAAGAAGGTAACGTAAGTGTAGGTAATGGAGAATTAGCTTTAGCTCTCTTAACTGAAGCTACAAAAGGTAACGTCGGTGATTTAGAGATAGGTGGTACTAGTATAGAATTAAAGACTGGTAAAGGCAGAGTTATAAGTGCACGTGGTCAGAATTTTGCTGATGATAAAGCAAAAATTAACCAAATAGCGGTGTATGGTGGGATAAAAACAGGAGATGGTAGCTATACTCTCGACGGCATTAATGCTAGTACTTGGAACAGTACCTTTTGTAAGCAGGGTCTAACAAAGCAAGTCTTAGAAGAAATCGTTAACAAATACCCTGTAGATGAAAGCGGTGCTAAGTCTAAAGCGGATGAGGGTATTGTTGCACGAATACAGTATATATGCGGCCACTTACTTCACGCGTATGGAAACGGGGCTCCAGATGATGAAAATGAGGATGAAGGAGGTCATAAGTTTGACATATGGTTAGGAGTTTATCAGCACGGTAAGAAGGCATCTAAAACAGGGCCAGCTAGGTTTGCAGAAGGTACATGGGATAAAGCTAACTATATAAATGTAAAGACTCAAGAAATCATTAATCAAGCTATTGATCAAGGTTTAATTAAGTTTAGTATCGACGGTGACGGTGTTTATGGCTACTTTCCTGGTAGTAGTTCAACTGCATCTGGTGATGCAAAAGAAACAGGAGGAATGAAATTAATTAACTAAGTAATGAAAAACTTTAAACTATATTACGAGCAATATCAGCTCATAGAAGAAAACGCTAAGGGGCACTTAACTCACTTAGAAGAACTCTTACTTACAAAAGGTGAGCAGGGGTATGATCAAGCTCGTCAATTTCTTGTTGATATGTTAGGTAAGCTTCAAGGTAAGCATAAAAGAAAAATTAAGATGTCTGTTAAATGGGACGGAGCAC
>Ga0209634_1001059_pt1 | contig 20658 bp, 27 predicted proteins | sample LinPmetageLP40_FD_184043 | JGI IMG/M metagenome (GOLD analysis project Ga0209634, IMG submission 184043) | Marine viral communities from the Pacific Ocean - LP-40 (SPAdes) (version 2) | ecosystem: Environmental > Aquatic > Marine > Oceanic | place: Pacific Ocean | collected 2010-08-26 | reverse complement strand
AGATTCAACAAATTGTACTAGAAAAACAACATACAAGATATGTTAGAAGTGCCACAATAGTAAACATTGCATACTTTCTATGCTTGTACTTCTTTAAAGAACTAAACAATATTCCAATGTCAACTACTTGGGTATTTGTTGGACTACTATGTGGACGTGAACTTGCTATTAGTACAATGAGCAATGGATCATATAGATTAAAGAATGTGTTTCCGATTATTGGTAAGGACTTTATGAAGATGATGATTGGTTTAGGTGCAAGTTTAGGCATCGTACTAGCAATACATTATATTATAGTTCCAAACGGATTATAAGAATCAGAAAGAGCACCTCCGGGTGCTCTTTTGATAAATAAACAGATGAACAAATAGAAGACCCAATTTTTTTTGGGCAAATTTTTTTTAGGTTAAAAAAGGAAAAATCGATGACGCAATTAATAAACCCCCAAAAATTTACGGATACAGTTGGCCTATTAAGGTCATTTTTTTTGGATAAAGGATTCTTAGAAGTACACACACAAAACAGACTTTCAATATTAGCCGCATGTGAAGATCCATTCAATGTAGCAACTTACAACTATGCAGGCAATGTTTGGCCCTTACCGCAAACAGGCCAGATGTGGTTAGAACATGAATTATTAAGTAGCCCTTCTAGTAAAGGGTTTTTTTGTGTTTCGACTTCCTATAGACAAGAGCCTAATGCAATACCAGGTAGACACGATATAATATTTCCAATGTTTGAATTTGAGATGCCAGGAGATGTTGATGATTTAAAAGCAATGGAATATGAGTTATGTGAATACTTGGGTTTTGGTGCTCTTACAGAAAAAACTTATGCAGAGTGGCAACAACATTATGGACTAAGTGCTGATACAGAAATGGAAGCACAACAAGAACTAGATATGGAAAAAGAGTTTGGACAAACTATTATTACAAACTTTCCTGAACTAACAAGTCCTTTCTGGAACATGGCTAGAAACGATGATGGCAATACTGCAAAGAAGATGGACGTTATACTAGGTGGTATGGAAACTATCGGAAGTGCAGAACGTAGTTGTGATGTTGATATGATGAGAAATACATTCCATAGTATTACAGATGGTGCTTATAGTGAATTACTATTCAAACTATTTGGCAAGGAACGTGTACAAGCAGAACTAGAAGAATTCTTAAAGTTTGACTTTTTCCAAAGAGTAGGTGGAGGCATTGGCATTACACGAATGATTCCTGCACTAGAAAAGATCAACAAGATATAGTTATAATCTGGGGTGACGAAATAGGTAGACGTGCATGACTGTTAATCATGTGATGAATTATGCTGGAACATATATTTATCGTGGAGGTTCGATTCCTTCCCCCAGAGCCAACTAAATACTATTATGAAAATATATTATAGATTAATTATTAGACAAACTAATCAAACAAGACTGCGTATTGCTGAAGTAAACGAAGATAAGAAATATCTCGAGGACAAAGCAAAAGCATTGGAAGCCGAACATCCAGATTGGCAAGTGTTTGTAGTAAGAGAAAATTATAACGTATCATGACAGAACGTACAAAAGAAGAAATAATGGAAAACATTGATCATATTATTGATCAATATGTCCAACCTGCAGTAGCAAGCCACGGTGGTATGATAAGACTTGAGGACTTTCATATGGAGTCAGGTCGTGTACTTGTGATGTTACAAGGTAGTTGCAGTGGTTGTTCTAGTAGCACAATTACACTTAAAATGGGTGTAGAGAACATGCTAAAGCATTATGTACCAGAAGTAACTGCCGTAGATGGCATAGACGATCCTAACTACAACGATCCATTTTACCCATAAAAAATACATATTTCCTAAAAAATAGGTTGACTTATTGTGTATAGATGCTATTATATAATAGTAAGTTAAACAAAAAGGAAAAATATGTACGTTAATAAAAATAAAACAATTTTAGTCGACTGTGATGGTGTATTGCTTGATTGGGAATACAGTTTCCATGCTTGGATGTGTAGACATGGATATAAGATAATTGAAAACGGATTTGACATTTACAAAGTAAATGAGAGATATGGTATTGAATATGCTGAAGGTAAAAAACTTGTAAGAATGTTCAATGAAAGTGCCGCAATTAGGAAACTTCCTCCACTAAGAGATGCGATGAAGTACGTTAAGAAACTACATGAAGAACATGGTTATATATTCCATGCTGTTACTAGTTTGTCAAACGATACTTACTCACAGTATTTGAGAACAAAAAACTTAATAGAGTTGTTTGGTAAAACTGCTTTTGAAAAGTATACTTACTTGGATACTGGTGCTGATAAAGATGAAGCACTTGCAGAGTACGAAGGTAGCGGATGTTACTGGGTTGAAGATAAGCCTGAAAATGCAGAGTGCGGATTGAGGTTTGGACTTAATCCAATACTAGTCAACCATAAGCACAATGAAAATGCAGAGTTGTCAACTGGTATTGCTAGAGCAAACAACTGGGCTTTTATATATAGAATGATTACACAGTAATCAAAATAAAGAAACTAGGGTATTGTTTCAACCCTAGAATCACATCGAAATTAGTCTTTGTCGCCGTAAATCGATAGCACCTCCACTACTGCTGGGTGACGTTCAATATCAGTGTGTTGAAACTGAACCCCTTCCACAAATTTACTATTTTCGTAACTTTCAACAAGTTTTGAGAAATCAAGTAGACCGTTGTCTGCTTCTTTTCTATCTGTTTGTCGTATGTCACCTGTAACAACAATTTTACTTCCTTCACCTAAGCGAGTTAATAACATCTTCATCTGATTTGGTGTTGCGTTTTGCATCTCGTCTGCTACGATCCATGCATTTTTAAAAGTTCGGCCTCGCATAAATGCTAGGGGTGATATTTCGATGATTTGTTCTTCTAGCATTTTAGTGGTTTCGTTAGGAGAGTAATATTCGTGAAAAACATCGAACAATGGACGAGTCCATGGTTCCATCTTTTGATTTAGATCACCGGGGAGAAATCCATGCTTTTCATCATCAACACCGACCGCTGGTCTGGTTAAAACAATCTTATCACATAATCCATTCTTATATGCTTTTATGCCGGCTAATACGCCAAGCATGGTCTTTCCGGTTCCGGCTGGACCACTAGCAAGTACTATTAATTTACTCTCGTTCGTAAGTGCATCAATATATGCTTCTTGTCTACGAGAACGTGGAATTAGGTTGATTGTTTTAGGTTTTGAGTGCTGATACTGTTTTAACGACTTGTTTTTAGACGTATACATGTATTCTTCACGTTGTTTTCTTTTCTTTCCCAAGTTAAACCTCCTGGTTTGTTTAGTTTATGTAGTATGCTCATCATATCTACAAAAATATTTAAGACAATTATATCAGAAATAAGTAATAATAAGTTCATAGAGAGAAAAAGGATAAATAATGTATAATCAAAGAGTAGAGATAAAATGCAATCACTAGATATTATAACTAACTTAAATGAACTATACAAAGCAGACAGTTTCGTTGAAACATTATCTGACTTTGAACGTGTGCTAGATACTGTACATTTGTATGCATACGAGAACTGGAACAAAGGTGAGTTAGTACATGGCCCTGAAATAGCACGGCATTGGGTTACATGTTCATTTATGTGGCCACACAAAGCAATGCCTGATCCAGTAGGCGCCAAACGTTTACTTGATTACAACATTCATGTAAGTTACAAAAAAGACATACTTGAAGCACCAGTAAAAGTAAAAACTGCAGAAGACTTGCAACCTGGAACACAGTTTGCCAAAGTTGCATCAAATCCTATTTGGATAGTACAGATTAAGATGCCAAAAACAATTATGCAAGATGTACAACGTGGATCAATGGAAGTTGAAGGCGAAACAATAGATCGTGAATCAATTGATAGTGCATATGAACAAAACTTAGATCTAGGCGGAGTAAAAGATGACAACACAGATGAAGAAATCTAAACTCGTTGAAGGCTTAGTAGCCGGTGATCTTAAAGACTTAGTTAACTCTAATATAAGTATCGACCGTTACCAAAGTAAGATGGGCGAAGATGATCAGATATTAGTTATTGCTTTTAAAGTACAAGATACAAAGTCAGCCGCAGATTTAGTAGAATTTATTGAATCAGGATATGACTGGGTATTAGATGCAAATGCAAGTCCTTCTACTGATGAAAAAGGTAAAGTTACAGTATTTGTTGAGTTTGAAAGACGTACTACTTTAGTACAACGTATAATAACATTAACAGATGAAATTAACAGATTAACTGTAGACACAGAATGGACATTCACATACTACAAAGGTGAAGCACCTATTCCGTTAACTGCAGAAGAACTAGAAATGATTCCTGATAGTCCAAGGAAGTATAGACAAAGACTTATGCAGGAACAAGAACTAGATAACGTAATGGTGACGGCTGGACTAGATCCAACAAATCGCTATAAGAAAACTCCACAAGACAAAGATATGTCATTTCTTCAAGGCCTTGCTGGAGTTAAATAATTTAACAAGAGGCAATCTAATGCAACAAAATTACGAAACGTGTTTAGAGATGATTCTACATCACGAAGGTGGATATGTTAACCACCCAAAAGACCCTGGTGGTGAAACTAACTTAGGTGTAACCAAGCGAGTTTACGAAGACTGGGGTGGCGACAAAGACATGAGAGACTTAACAGTTGAAGACGTGGCGCCTATTTACAAAAAGAATTACTGGGACAGAATGAAATGCGATCAAATTCCTAATGGATTAGATCTATGTTGTTTTGACTTTGGTGTTAATGCAGGTACAGGCAGAAGTGCAAAGTATCTACAAACTATGATTGGTACAGTTGCTGATGGTGGTATTGGTCCTAACACATTAAAGTGTTTAGATGAGTATATTGAAGAACACGGACTAGAAGCATCAATTGAAAACTTTCAAAGTGCAAGACAAGAGTACTACGAAAGTTTAAGTACATTTGAAACGTTTGGTAGAGGCTGGACAAGACGTGTTGAAGAAACTACTGCATCTGCGTTGGACATGATCTAATGGGTTTGAAACTAGCGGCAATGATGGCAGTTGTACTAGCAGTAGTATGTGGAGGCTTTTATTGGTATTATCAAGATACACAAAAAGCCATGGCAGTATTTGCTGAGAACAATGCCAAACTCAGTGTTGCAGTAAAGACCAGTGAACAAGCAGTTGCAAGTTTACAAAAAGATATAAAGATAGCAAATGCTACAGTTAGCAAAGTTAATAAAGAAATGCAAAATATACGTGGGCAAAACAAACAATTAAACAAACGTTTATCAGAACATGAGATTGCTTTTCTTGGAGCAAATAAACCCGGACCAGTTGGTAAGATATTAACCGGTGCTACTAAAAAAGTAAATCGTTGTTTTGAAATATTAAGTGGAGCGACTAATTATACAGAAGCAGAGAGGAAAGCAAAAAATGGCAAAGCATTCAATAGCGAGTGTCCTTGGTTGTGGCCTGGCACTACTGCTACTAAGTAGTTGTTCTAGTGTACCACAACAAATAAACATAAGTGCAAAACCTATCGAGCGTCCTCAACTTGTTTTACCAGAAATAGATAAACTTGAATTACGTGATGTAACATGGATAGTAATTACTCCTGAAACAAGTAAAGCAGAGTTTGAAAAATTAAGAAAAGATGGAAAGCCAATAGCATTTTTTGCCATGGACGAAAAGGCATATAATGCATTAGGTTTAAACATTAGTGATATACGAGCAATGGTTCAGCAACAACAAACTATTATAGATGCTTACAAGCAGTATTACGAAAACGCAGAAAAGCAGATAGATACTGCAAATAAACGTATTAAAGAAACTAACGAAAAAGCAGACTTTGCCACAGGCGTAAGAAAGCAAAACTCGAATGTGTTAGATAAACTTAACCCGTTCAAATAAGGAAAAACAAATGTGGGAAATGATACAAAATATGGCAAGCGATCGCTTGTGGATTTATACAGGAATAGCAGGTAGTTTATTTGGTGCGGCATTTTTGTTTTGGTTTAAAGATACAAAAATGGCAATATGGGCAGTTGGTAAATTTGACCAATTTTTAGAGTATCTAGCAGTACGTTGGGGTTGGACATGGTTACAAAGTGATCCAGACGCATGGCGTAACAAGTATCCACACGTTACTAAAAAGATTGATGAACTTGAATCTCGTATTAAGCAACTAGAAGAAAAATAACAGTTTTTGATAAGTACTACTATTAAAGGAGTACTCATCAATGGCAGAAGAAATCAAAGCATCTGGTCATCATCCAGCAGATACAAATGGCGATGGCAAGGTAACACCAAAAGAAGAAGCAATGTACTTAGAGTTCAAACGTAAAGAACTTGAAGATGCAGATGCAATGCGTGACGCTCAAAGAGCAATGGCATGGTTTTCACTAGCAGGTATGTTACTATATCCTGTATTAGTAATACTTGCAATAGTTACTGGACTTGATCAAGCCGCTAAAATATTAGGCGACATGGCTGGTGTATACTTTATTGCAGTTGCTGGTATTGTTGCAGCCTTCTTTGGAGCACAAGCACTTTCTAAAAAGAAATAAGTTGACATTCACACACAAACTATAGTATAATAAACTATGAATTATTACAACGTACTCGGTGTATCACCATCTGCGAGCGAAAAAGAAATCAAAGATGCTTACAGACAGAAAGCTCGTACAACACATCCTGACCAGGGTGGTGATGTAAAAGAGTTTCAAAAGATACAAGAAGCATACGACACATTAAAAGACAATACAAAACGTTATCAGTATGATAATCCTGGACCGCGTGTTAGTGTAAATGCACAACACATGAACGAAGGACATTTTGCAGATGTATTTGCTAGTATGTTTGGACAACAAAGTTTTCGAAACAAGCAAAGACAACGTGGAGGTGACGTACAATTACGAATGCCACTAACACTAGAAGAAATGGCAGCCGGTGTTAGCAAAACTATTAGTGTTGAAGTAGGTAACGAAACAGAAATACTTGATATTAATGTTCCTAAAGGTGTTAAACATGGTGGGCGTATTAAGTATGGTGGTAGAGGTAGTTTTCCTGCCAGTCCGGCTTTTCCAAGAGGTGACTTATTCTTGTTAATTGAACAAGAACCACATGCTTTGTTTGAACGCAAAGGTAATGATATATATAGTATGCAAGAAATAAGTGTATGGCAAGCAATAAAAGGTTGTACTAAAAAAATAATAACAGTTAATGGTAGAGAACTTAGTTACAACATACCAAGTGGCACACAAAGTGATGCTAGAATAAGATTAAACGAACAAGGTATAAATGGTGGTCATCACTACATTATTGCAATAGTTAAAATACCTAAATACGAAGACATGACAGCCGTAGATCGAGTACTTTTAAGCAAAGTAGACAGATAAATAATATTACGTTCAGCCTTGTAGGGCCGGAAGTAGCATAAAAGCGAAGGAACGCATTATCATATCGTTCATCCCATGGTGGGACGGAAGTAGGTAATGAGGTGTACCGAAGGAACGCACTCAACTTTAAGAAGAGGAGAGTGTTATGTATTACACACTAAAGTTCGCTCATCAAAAAGAGCAGACTCGCAAAGCTCATTTAGCATTAATTTACAAAACTTTTAGTATGTTGAAACCTAATAAAAAGGTTGACATTTCTTTAAGAAGTGCTATATTAGTAAAGTAAGTAAAGACAAAGGATAAAGATGATAAGCACACTACAGATACAACGTACAAGTTTTAAGTCATTAAAGACAGAGTGCGACAAAGTTGAATTTGGAAATCCTATAGGACTACAGAAGATCGGCGTTGAACTTATGAATTTGCTAGTTGGTACTAAGTATCATTCACTTAGTGCAAATCAATGTGGACTTACATCTAGTATTTTTTGTATCAGGGTTAATAATACTTTCACAACGTATTTTAACCCTGAACTTATTGATATTCAACGTGATGACGATGAAGTTTGTTTAATTGAGGATAAGGAAGTATGTCAAAACTTTCCGACTATGCAATACACAATAAAAAGACCAAATACTATTAGAGTAAAATATCAAGACTATATGGGTAACGACAAGATGACTTGGTTATATAACTTACCTGCTAGATTTTGGTTAAAAGGCTACGATCACGTAAACGCCATTACTGCTTACGATAGAGATAATAAGACAACAACAAAACTTCCAGAGGAACATTTATATGTTAAAAACTAATCCTGAAATAGATCTAATAGTTGAAAAGGCAAGTGAATTTGCGGCTACATGTGGACACTCATATGTAACAGTCGATCATCTTACGTTTGCACTGATTAACTATAACAACTTCAAGATTATGTTAACTGAATATGGTGCTGATTGGGAAGGCTTTAATAATGATCTTCGTAAGTATCTTGAAGCCGCTGAATACTTTAAACAGAATCCAGCAAACAAAACTGAAGATAAGCCAACAAGAACACATGCACTAGAACGTGTTTTTAATCGTGCTTATACACAAGTACTATTTGGTGGCAGAGCTCACATACAAACTATTGATGTATTCTTGGCTATACTTGTAGAAGATAAAAGTTACAGTACGTTCTTGTTTGACAAGTATGGAGTAAAGAAAGAACAGTTACTACAGTTCTTTAACGAAACATATGTTGACGAACTACCTATGCCAGCATTAACACCAGAAGAAGCAGATAAAGTATTAGCAGAACATTGTGAAAACTTAAATGCTGAGGCTAAACGTGGTACTATTGATCCTGTAATAGGACGTGAAGAAGAAACAAATGAATTATGTCAAATACTAGGTAAACGTAACAAAGCAAACGTAATACTAGTAGGTGATCCGGGTGTAGGTAAAACTGCTATTGCAGAAGGACTTGCACTAAAAATTAATGATGGTGATGTACCTGAGTACTTAAAAGATGCAACAGTTTATAGTTTAGATATTGGTAGTTTACTAGCAGGTTCAAAGTATAGAGGTGAGTTTGAGGAAAAACTAAAAGATGTTATGCAAAGTTTAAGTTCAAAGCCTAATACTATTTGCTTTATTGATGAAGCACACACTATGCGAGGAGCAGGTGCTAGTGGTAGCAGTAGTGGACCAGATTTTGCAAATATGGTAAAGCCTTATATTGCTAAAGGACAACTAAGAATTGTAGCCAGTACAACTTGGGAAGAATACAATCAAAGTTTTGAAAAAGATCGTGCTTTGATGAGACGTTTTTATAGACTTGCAATCGATGAGCCAACACCAAAAGTTGCTAAAGATATTCTTAAAGGACTTAAGAAATACTTTGAAGATTTTCACAGTGCAAAAATTACACCAGAGGCATGCGAGGCAGCCGTTGATTTAAGTGTACGTTATCAAACTGATAAACGTTTACCTGACAAAGCAATAGACTTAATTGATACTGCTTGTGCAAAACAGAAACTATTAAACAGAAAAAACTTTACTATTACTAAAGCAGAAGTAGTTGAAGAATTAAGTAAAGCAGTTAAAATTCCAACTGATCAGTTAGGCAGTAGTACTAAGCCAGATGATACAAAGAGTATTGAGGCAATTGAACAAACAATTAAAAAGCATTTATTTGGACAAGACGAAGCAGTTGATACTGTTATGGATGCAATTACAGTTGCAAGAGCAGGCTTAAAGTCGCATACTAAACCAATTGGTACTTACTTAATGGTAGGTCCAACAGGTACAGGTAAAACAGAACTTGCTAAACTATTAAGCGAAAACTTACACATGAAACTGTTACGTTTTGATATGGGTGAATATCAAGAGAAACATACAGTTGCAAGACTTATTGGTGCACCTCCAGGATATGTTGGCTATGATGATGGACAACTTAGTGGTGGAATGTTAGTAAGTCAAATTGAAAAGAACCCTAATGCAGTATTACTATTTGATGAGATTGAAAAAGCACATCCAGATGTAACTAATGTACTATTAAGTTTGATGGATGAAGGTTTTGTTACAAGTACAAATGGTAAAAAAGCAGATGCTAGAAACTGTGTTGTATTATTAACTAGTAACTTAGGTGCCACTGAAAACGAAAAGAATAACATTGGCTTTAATCAATCGTTAGAAAAAAGCAATGAAGAAGATGGTGCAGTTAAGCAACACTTTAAGCCAGAGTTTAGAAACAGACTTAACGGTGTAATTAAGTTTAAGAAACTTGATCAAAGCATTATGAGAAAGATTGTTTACAAGTTTGTTAACGACATTAATGACTTATTACAAGAGAAGAAGTTGCATGTTAGTTTAAGTGAAAGTGCAGTTGAGGAACTTGCTAAAAGAGGCTACGATCCATTAATGGGTGCAAGGCCACTAGGTAGAATTATTGAAAATGAAATTAAGATTCCACTTAGTAAGAGCATACTAAAAGATGCACCAATTAACGGTACAACAATCTTAGTAATATTTAGGAACGATAAGTTTGAATTTGAGTACAAGAACAATACTACAATGAAAGCCATTGCTAATAACGTTGAAGTACCAAATGTAAACGAAAAAGGCATGATTATATTGGACAAGTTTAAACCTAAATAAATATTAACATGTTTACTAATGAAAGACTTTTTTATAATAAGTTTAAATTTAGAATACGGTTTCATCTACGAAAAGGCTTATCCTTACTTCGTAACTGTTCCAACTATACCGATACCCAACACTTACTTGACGAACTAGAAAGAATTAGAAAATTCTGGTTAGAGCGAGAAATTAGTGCATCATACAAATTTGTTTCTAGTGACCAGTGGACCTTTGATGGATCAGAAAAAGATGATCTTATTCGTATATTCCACTATAGAGAAGAGTTCAATCAACAACCCTTAAAACAAGTAAGAGTAGAAGTACCGTTAATAGACTTTTACACTTGTGATTTAGATTATGTAAAGAAAGCAGAAGATACAGGTTTAGAACCTGAAGTTCGTGTTGCTTTTCCTGATGATCCAAATGTTATTGCAGTTAAAAAACTTCCTTTTAAGGATTTTGGACTAAAATGCATTACTCGTTACCATCTTATAGATAGACAAGTTGCTGATAGCCTGCTCGCGTACGAAAATGCAGGCGAAATAAAGTTTCCTTGGACTTGGCAGACTAGACGCATGTATGTTGATCGAAATCATGTGCCATTACCTGAGTACATTTATGCACAAAATAACGACAGTATTACATTTATAAATCTTATTGCTGGCGATATCATATCTACCGTGTATTCATACAAAATTATATAAATATACATACATTACAAGGAGTTTCGGTATGGCAAAACTAAATGAAACAGTTTTGGTAATTAAAGTTAGTGAGTTACTAAGAGACGAAGCAACAGCACAACCAGTGTTCAGTCAAGAAACAGTAGAACAAATCCAAATAGTGTTAGAAGAACTAGCCGGCCCCGGTAAATTAGTTGAACTCACAACAACAAAGCAACAAGAGATTACACATGACTCAGCAACTACTTAGCAGTACAACTTTTGGTACCGCTGGTGGTAACTATGATGGGTCTGCAACTACTTTCAATAGTAAGCAGATTAAAGCAAGTGGACACGAGGGCTACACAAATGGTCTCCATACTCTAGTTGGTGTTGTAAAGGACTTTGTTGGAATAATAACTATACAGGCGACTCTTGCTACTGCACCATCTCTTGACGAAGATTGGTTTGATTTATCAGTCTTAATGGGGGATGGTAGTACCATAACCAGTGATGGTGCAGTAAGTAATGTCACAGTAAGTGCAACTTACATTAGATTAAAAATATCCAGTTTTACTGCTGGTAACATCACACAAGTACAAATCAGATATTAAAATAAACATATGTTTACTGAAAATCAAGCGTCTATAATTAGACAAAGTAAAGTTTGCTACCTTATACCTTGTTTTGGTGGTGCAATTTTTGAGAAGTTCTTTGTTAGTTTTATGCAGGCAACGATTGACTTTCAAAAAAATGGATTATCGTTTGGACTTGAAACAGTTAGTAACGAAAGTTTAGTTACAAGAGCAAGAAACACTCTTATTGCTAAAGCAATGTCAAATAAATCTAATACACATTTTATGTTTATTGATGCTGATGTCAGTTTTAAATCTGAAGATATTTTTAGACTTATTAGTGCAGATAAAGACGTTATAGGCGGAATGTATCCTAAAAAGTCTTATCCTATTGAATACGTTTTTAACCCAATAGGAGATGATGTACCTAATGAGCATGGACTACAACCGGTAAGACATGTAGGCACAGGCTTTATGCTAATAAAGAGAACAGTAATTGAGCAGATGTTTGCACACTACAGAGATTTATGGTATCAAAGTGATTTAGGATTAGACCCAGCATTTGATACATACATGTATTCACTATTTGATACAGAAGTTATTAACAAAAAGTATCTAAGTGAAGACTGGACATTTTGTAATAGATGGCGTGCTACAGGTGGTGAAATTTGGATAGATACTAAAGTAAAATTAGGGCATTCGGGTTATCATACATTTAATTAATCAAGCATAAATACATTATATTATTACGGAGACTATTACATTGAAAACGGCAGTATTTGCATTTGGACGTATGAATCCACCAACAATAGGACACAAGAAACTTGTAGATAAAGTTTCAAGTATACCCGGTGATCACTTTGTATTCTTAAGCCATGCAAGTGGTAACAAGACACAAAAACCAGGTACTAAGCAATACGAAAACAAAGACCCGTTACCGTTTAGTGATAAGTTAGCATTTGTTGATGTTAGTTTTCCTACAGTTACAGTCGGACATGAGAGTGTAAAAACTGTTATGGACGCAATGAAAAAACTACAGGCAGATGGTTATACTGATGTTGTAATGGTTGCTGGTAGTGATAGAGTAAATGACTTTACAGAGTTACTTAACAAGTATCAAGGACAAGAATACGACTTTAATACTATTGAAGTTGTTAGTGCAGGTGAACGTGATCCTGACGCCGAAGGTGCTGATGGTATGAGTGCAAGTAAAATGAGAGCCGCAGTAAGAGCCGGAGATTTTGAAAGTTTTAAACAAGGAGCCGCAAGTCCACAAATTGCAAAACCTATGTTTGACATGCTTACTAAAATATTAAAACAAAACCCAATGCCGGGAGATGCATTTAACGAGGAAGTACTAGAAATGGTAACGAAAAAACAAATCGATGATCTTGAAGATCAAAATCACCATAGTGAAGTTGCAACATTACTTGCAAAGCATTTTGGTACTGACAAAGAACAAAAATTAGTTGCTAAAATAAATGCATTACACTCCAAGCGAGGAAACATCGAACACGATGAGCAGATTGCTAGGGATAAAATTATTAAAAAGTATTATTCTAAAGTAACTGAGGCACAAGCAGTTGAAGGATTGTCAAAGCAAGATTCATTAATGGGAGTCAAAGATCCAGTTATTTCAATTAGTGATAAAAACGGTAAGCCTGTAGATAGATTAAAGATGAGTGATGCGGCAAAGAAATATAAATTCAATATGAATACTATTAGACCGCAGTTTCAACATCAAGATAAAGTTAAGCATGGACAGTTTACATTGAGTGCTCCGATGAACGGACAACCAATGGAAAGTGCTAGTGAACTTGATAAGATGCATACTTATACTAATCCAGGTATGTCAGGTAAACAAGCAATAACAGATATGTCTGGAACTGCTAAAGAACTTGATGTTACTATTGATGCCAATGCTAGTGACGAACTTACACTTAGAGGCACAAAAAGAAACATTGAAAGATTGTTTTCTAAGATGGCATACCCAAGTGGACATGTAGCACACAATGGAGAATATAAATTGGCAGAAAACCTTGATGAAATGGATATGACTCATGTATTAATTAACATGCATGGTAAAGTTCAAGGTTATACATCTAATGAAAAAGATGCAAAAGAGATGTCAAGAAGAACCAAGTCAACTATACATCCTATCAAAAAGAAAGTTACTGATAAGACATTAGAAAAGATGAACGCTCTTAATAAAACACCTAAAGAATTAAAAGACTTGGGTATTATTGAAGAAGGAATGGATACACATTGTTCAGACAAGTGTTGCGGTTCAGATGTTACAAGAGAAGATTGTACTTGTTCTTCAGATTGTGATCACTGTAACTGTAATAGTGTTAACGAAAGTAAAGAAGAATTTAAGCCACATACAATGTATGATAAAAATGGCAAGGCGCATGATGCTAAAACTGAAAAGCAACATTTAGACATGAAAGCCAAAGGTTGGTCACATGATAAGCCTAAAGAAGAAGTAACAGAAGATGAATTCAGAGATGGACATGACTTAGAGTTACTCAAACAAGTATCAGCTCAGATTGCACAAGACGTAGCAAACAATGACTATACTGCAATAGATGACTTATTAAAGAATGTTAGTGAAGCAGAAATGAGAGGCTTTCTAAGTGAAATGGAAAGTACAGTTAACGAACTAATAATTAGTAAGCCTGCTAAAAGAAGCAAAGATGATGACGAATACGAAGTTGATTCAAAGTTTCCTAATTTAAAAACAAAGAAAAGACCTTCACACTTTGATAGAAGAAAAGCATTGGCAAGAATGGTTCCAAAGATGCAAAATATACTTTCAAATGTTGGAGAGATGGATTTAACAAAAGAACAGTTACATGGAGTGTTAAGCAAGGCTTCAAAACTGATGATTGAAATTGCTATTGCACAAAAACAGGAAGTTGTAGAAAACTTATACAGTTTAAATAAAGATGATGTTATGAAAAGCGAGATACTTGTAAAAGGTGTTGGGCGTTATAGCGTCGAAGGACTAATGAAAAACATTAGTGAGAAGTTACAAGACTTATCCAATGAATCAAATTCAATGGAACCTTTTAACTATAAAAATATTAAATCAAAATTAGATAGCGGCATTGTTAATGTTATGCTAGATAGTTTAATTCAAGCATATGATGATTTGGAAAATGCACGACGCAAAGGGGGTGCCGCAAGCCGTAGTATACCAAAAGACATCTTTGATGATGTAATGTTACAAGAGTTAGAAATAACTCAAGGAACTGCATTAAAAGTATTAGACAATGTCGCTAACCGTTCAGATAAAAAGCCATTTCCAATTAGAATGAAAGACGGTACTGTTATTGATGTTTCGCCTGCACTAGCAAATGAAATAATCAACATGTACGACAGTGGAGGAGATGTTATGCAGAAGAAGATAATGGGATTACTTTCCTCTGGTCTTGGATTTAAGAAACTCATTGATGCCGCAAAGCAAAAAAACAGAACTTTGAGATAAAATAAATGAGCAGATACGGATGGCTTACAGAGAGTCCTGAGTCAGCACCCATAACACAAGGTGACTTGGACCAAATTGAAAACTATGCAGATCGTATATTTGCAAAGTTAGGCATCGACGTTGAGTTTACACGACATTTTTTAGATAGAGTTAATGATGCTAGAAATCAAAAACAAATATCTATGGCTGAACTTACTAGACTGTTCAAGCAACAGTATAAAAAGAATGGTAAGAAAATTGCACAACTAGGTCCTGGTGCAGAAGCAGTAATGAAGGACATGCAAACAGATGTTAATATGCCGTTTGCACTTGTTTGGGACAAACAATCACAAGAATTAGATTTAATTGCAAAAACTGTAATGCGAAAGAAAAACTTTGGCACTAGTAATCCTGTGGTTGCAGTTGAAAACAAAATTAAAAAGCATCCTACAGAAGATGGTACATACTTACTAGACTACAAAGGCAAAGAATACAAAATTGCTAAATTTTATAATGATAATTTAAGACATGCCGGCGAGTGGAGTATTTTTCAATTAGAAAATAACGAATGGGAATGGGTAGACACAGTTTACGGCAGAAACTATGCTATTGACAGAATACGCCAAATAAACGAAAGTCTAAACGAAGCATTTAATAATCCTTATCCAATTAATTGGTTTCAGAAAACACAAGAAGTATGGGAAGGATCTGCTCAACTACCCGATGGCAGTAAACTGTTTATAGACATTACTGAGTCTGATGAAGGATATTATGCTATAGAGTTTGCAAAGTCAGACACAAAAGGTATGGGTGCTACAATGAAAGCAACCGGTACTGGTGATGAATTTAGAATATTTGCTACAGTACAAGCAGGTATACTTGAATGGTGGAAATCAGTAGATGAAGATGATGTACAAAAGATAACATTCAATGCATCTAAACAAGCAGATGATAGTAAGAATAGACATAAGTTATATGCCAGGTTTGCTAAACAATGGGCAAGTAAAATTGGTTGGGTTGCAACATCACGTGAAGAAGATGGAGGTATAAGTTTCGTTCTTATGCGACCAGCCGCGGCTAAGTTTGCAAAAGATCAAGACTTAGAAGTAATGGAAGATGTCAATGTAAACTATGTCAAGCCACAATTTGATGTAGAATGGGAAGAAGCAAATCGTTACTCATACTTTGATAAACTAGGACAAGCAGGTTGGGAACAACTTGCAAGTAAAGGTAAAGTTATTACAGTTGATAAAAATGCTGTAAAGAAAATAGGTAATACTGGTGCTGACGGAAGCGAAAGTTTAGATGACTTAGAGCCAGACAAAGTTGCAAGACTACAAAAAGCAATGGATAGTGGCACAGTCGAAATGCCAATAGTAGTAAAACAACCAGATGGAAGTTTAGACTTAGTAGCAGGTAACACTAGACTAATAGGACTTATTAGCACACAAGGTATAGCGAAAGTTTGGTTAGTAGATGCTAGTGAGTTATCAGAAAGTGTATACGAAGATATTGACGTAAACACACAACGTGGTAGACTATCATATTATCTAAAGCAACCTCAAATTAAAAAAGGTATGGCAGTACACTTAGGAAAGTTACCTAAATATCATGACGGTACAGATGAACTTGCAGATATGGTTCCAGATCGTGCTGGAGTATTTGCACTACATCCTGATGCTTGGGAAAGCACATTCTACAGTTTAACAAATAAAGATTTTAAGAAAATTACATTTTATAAACCAGCAATAGTAAAAATACCACCTAATAGTATAGTAGGTGATATGGCTATTGCAAATAAGTTTTATAGAACTAATGATGCCGAAGAAAAACAAACACATGCAGAAGCATACAGGGACAGTATCGTTCCATACGGCAGCGACACTAGTCATATTAAAATGCCAGAAATAATTATGCCGAGATTAATTGAATCAGCAGGTGTTGGCATTGTAACAAAACAAAATGCAACAAAAGATAGCCCTGTTGGCAGCGAGTATGCAAACGTTAAGAAGTTTTTTAAAGGTAAACACAAGCAAAAGCATTTAACACAAGTAGAGACACTTGAAGAAATGTTTGAAAAAGCAAAAGCAAGAGTACACGAAGATATACTTAAACCAACAATCCCTCAATTAAGTGGATACACAAAGTACACACCAGTTCAATTAGCAATCATGGAAGGTGGCCATACACTCGAAGAGGAGGATCCTGCAGTAAGGAAACTTCGAATCAAGTTGAAAGGACAATTAGATGAAAGCATTAGCGAAGAATTGACTGAAGGATTTTTCAGCAATCTTGTTGTTGGTACTGGAATAGCACTTGCGGCCTTTGGCGCAGGTTCTTTCTTTACTAAAGATATTTCTAAGCCTGAAGTTGCTAAAGAAATAGTTGTAGTACAACAAACAGAAGTACAACCAGGTGATACTATATACTCACTTGCAAGAGAATTAAAAATTGATCCAAAAGTTTTATACAAGTTGAATGGATACAACCATACTACCGAATTACAAGTAGGTGAGAAGATTAAAATTCCTGACTTTACTGTAAAACCAAAGACAGTTAAAAAGATACCAACTAATTTTGTAGACAAAGCACCAATTCCAAAGCCTAAGGCTGAAATTGTACCTATTACAAATAAAAAACTTGAGAGAGTATTGTTAGTAGTTGCTAAAAAGGCAGGACTAGAGTCAGATGAGTTAGCGGCATTTATGGCTCAGTGTGCTCATGAAAGTAATCAGTTCAGAACACTTACAGAGTACGGTGGTAGTTTAGATTTTAGAAAGTATGATCCTCGTTATGCTCCAAAAAAAGCACGAGCATTAGGCAACACTAAACGTGGTGATGGTGCAAAGTATAAGGGCAGAGGGTACATTCAAATAACAGGTAAGTACAACTATACAGTTGCTGGAAAGGCCATTGGAATAGACTTAGTTAACAGTCCTGAGAAGGCAGCAGAACCATTAATAGCAGCCAAAATTGCATTGTGGTACTGGAGTAAAAGAGTTGCACCTAAAGTAAACGATTTTACTAATACTAAAGAAGTTACAAAGCCAATTAATCCCGGCATGCGAGGTTTAGAACAACGTATTGAATATCATGATAGTTATAAAAAACTAGCAATGGCATCTTTAAGTAAAGGATCTGAAGGATGAAAATAAACGAAGTACATCAAGAAATAACAGAAGAGCAATTTGATGAAAAAGCAGGCGAAAAAGATGCTTGTTATCATAAAGTTAAAAGCCGTTATAAAGTATGGCCAAGTGCATATGCAAGTGGCGCCTTAACTAAGTGTCGCAAAGTTGGTGCAGCCAACTGGGGAAAAAGTAAAAGCAAATGAGATTCTTTGAATTCAAGGAAGCAAAACAAGACATAGGTTATGATAATTGGGATCATCCACAACCTGTAGATTATAGTAAGCAGTTGGAAAAAACATTTGGTGCTCCAGATGAAATAACTAACGAGCAAACTGTTTGGCACTACATCGATGGATTTAAACGTGTGGTATGTAGAGATGAATATATCTTACATGGATCACCAGCACCGCATTATGACTTTGTATACTGTTATGTTGACTTAGAAGTACCAGAAGAACTAAGTGACGAACTAGCAAAGTGTAGTGGTAGTATACTAATTGATCATTTAAAGAATGAAGTAGGCGCACGTTGTGGAAGTTTAACTGCAAACGCAACTACACTAAATTTTGTAATGGATGTAGTAGCAGGTAGAGTAAAACCAGTTAAAGAAGAATACGAAGCTCGTATACTCGGAATGAAGGGTATGTTTGCAGATGGTGAACACTATAAATTAGATTGGTGGCCCGATGAGTCCGGAGATGCAGATCCAGAAAATCCTTACTATGCAGAAGGTATTGAAGAGGATCTTAAAGCCTGGTTTGGCAAAGGCAAAAAAGGCGGTGCTGGCGGCGGCGGATGGGATCGTTATAACACCAAAGGTGAACGCATAGGTAAATGCGGTGATAGAAGCAAAGGTGAAGGTAAACCCAAGTGTTTAAGCAAAAGCAGAGCCGCAAGTTTAAGAGCCAAAGGTGGCAAAAAAGCAATAGCAGCCGCAGTAAACAAAAAACGTAGAGATGATCCAAGTAAGAATCGTAAAGGCAAGGCTAAGAACGTTAGCAACACAGTAAAAAAATGAGATTAGAAGAATTTAAAATAGTTAAGCCTAAACCAGAAGATACATTAGGTATTACTCGTGACAAAATGCCACAAGTAGCAGAAAAAGACTATCCACAGTTTTTTAAATATTTACAAGATGCAGGTGCTACTCTTAAAAAAGAAACAATAAACCCTAAAACACTAAAAGCAATACAAGGTGAGTTTAGTGACTTTGGAATGATTAATGCTATTAACAAAGGTAAACTAAAAAAGCCAATTATAGCAAGTAGCGACAATTATATTATTGATGGACACCACAGATGGTTGGCCTCAACAAACATAAGACAAGATGTAAACATAATCAGAGTTAGTTTACCAATGAAACAATTACTTAAACTAACAAATGAATTTCCTTTGACTACATACAAGTCAATGTATGAATATGGTAAGAAGAAAAAGTCAAAGGCTCAGACACCTAATACACTTTTTAATCTAGGAATTACTTAATGACTAGAACTTCACAGGAGACAACACAATGGCAGACCCTATTAAGCTCAAATGGATACATCATCAACTTGACGAACTCTTGGAAGACTTTACCGGCAAAGCCAAAGCAGGCAGCCGACCTGGTAGTTTAAAACGTAAAGCCGCACAATACTTAGGTAAAGGTGCTGGCGACAAACTAAGTAAAACAGATCTAAAACGTTTGCGAGCTAAAGCAAACAAGATGAAAAAATCCACCAAAAAAGCCGAACGTGATAGAGGCAACCAACTTATTAAACAAGTTAATTGGGCTAACAATTTCGGCGTAACAAAAAAATAAAGGACATACATGGCATACAAAGATGAAGAATTTGCCCCTTCAGGGCATAAGATTGACTGGATTGCACCTAACGGTCAAATTAACTATGTTAAAGGTGTAGGCATTGATGTACCGATGCCCGATATTAATGATGTAATGTGCGAGTTACAATTACAGGCACTAGGAGACTTTGTTCCACTTAGTCATTTAATAAATGTACAGGACTTTAAACGTGAAATTAAAGCATGGGACGACAAGTGGGTTCCGTACTTAAGAACAGAAGGCGTTACTAACGATAGAGAAGGCTTGATGTTAATAGGCATGGAAGGCGATACTGTCGGAGATAGTTTAAGTATGCCTGAAATCCGTAAACGTGTAGGACGTAAGTTACTAGAAAGTGAAATTAATGTTCCTACTGAATTGTACAATGCAATGCCAAGTTTACATCCGTTGTTAAACACGTTTGACGTACTAGGTAGAACTATGTTAGTTAAACTAAACAAAGGTGGCTGGTTTCCACCACACAGAG
>Ga0209634_1001057_pt1 | contig 20669 bp, 26 predicted proteins | sample LinPmetageLP40_FD_184043 | JGI IMG/M metagenome (GOLD analysis project Ga0209634, IMG submission 184043) | Marine viral communities from the Pacific Ocean - LP-40 (SPAdes) (version 2) | ecosystem: Environmental > Aquatic > Marine > Oceanic | place: Pacific Ocean | collected 2010-08-26 | reverse complement strand
ATTATTAATTATTATTCACAGTCAATTAGAGGCAAAGCCCCTATTATAAGATGAGATTTTAATGCTGAGATTTTTGAGAAATTAACCGCATCTTAAGGAATTACCCTTTTTTTGCTTTTATGGTCTCAATCCTTATAATTACACTAAGCAAATTTCATGTTAAGACCATAAATGATAAGAGACTAGGTGAGACCTCGCAATGTAGCCGCAGATCTGTTAAAAGATTTGAGTTAAAATTCGTTAAAAATTAAACTCAAATTTGATTAAAATTAAACTCAAATTTGATTAAAATTAAACTCAAATTTGATTAAAATTAAACTCAGTTAAACTCAGTTAAAAAATTAAACTCAAATGTTATTAAAAAATTATTAAAAAAATTTAACTCAAATGTTAATTAAAAAAATAAGACACATAGACAACAAATTTTAATTAATTCTTTAATAATTTGTGGCCATTTGTTTTTTAAAAAAAAAAAAAAAAAAAAAGAAATTATATTAAACTTTTTATCATGTCTTGCTGTCTTGCTGTCTATTTTTATTTTTTCGCAATATCAACTAAATATTCAATACCTTTTTTAAAAAAAGAATTTACATGGCCACAATCTCGTGTATCCATCTCATAATAATTAATTAATAAATTTTTAATTAAACCTTTTTTAGTAATTTTTCCATTGCGCGATTGTTTTAGATTCATTCCATCATAATAACACGCATCGTTTTTATTATTTTTAATTTCTTTTTTTAATTTTTTAACATCTAATTTCATTAAACTTTTGATATTATCATAAATATTCATATATTCATATTCTTCTAATATTTTAAGACTTTTTTGTAGTGCAATATCATCAAGCCATTCTTGTGGCGGTGGCGGCAAATTGTTAATCTCGTGTTGTGTAATTTGTTTATATTGTGGGGTCATTTTTTTTTCTTCTTACATATACTATATCAAATAACTTTAAGTAGAGACAAAAAAAAACATTTGTTTTTAATATTTAAATAATTAATAATTTTAGTGCTGAAGATAGTACAGACGATAATGTATTATACAATTGAGTAAAGGCATGGCCAATATAATATCTTTGTTGTTCAAAGAAATCTTCCATTATAAATAAGTATATATAAAAAAAATAAAATTAAAGTTCGTCCAGATCCCCAGTTAAATCCAGTTCTAATGTGTTAATTTCTTCTAAATCATCATAAGGCTGAATTTTGTATTGTTCAACCATTTCCTTTTTGAGAAATTCAATGTCTAACTCATATACTCTAGTTTGTTTTCCATTAAGAGAAACTCTTGTTGCATTACTTCCTAAATCGCATAATATAGATTTATTAGTTTTTGCATTACTTTCAATATGGTGATAATCATTTTCAATTAACCAGCCTTTGTATCCGATTTCAAAATCTTTTGAAGTTATAATGTCTTTTTGTTTATGATTAATAATATTGTATTCATCTTTTTTACATGTTAAATGATAGATAAATTCATAAATCGGATTTGTATTTTGTTGCTGGATACTTTTATAATAACTTGTCTCAACTCTATGAATATGTGGGCAAAATTTTCCTAAATTAAATTTCATTAAAAAAGTGTAAATTTCATCAATAGCGTTTTCATCATTTAGAATCTCGGCTAATGTAATATAATATTTTTTTGTTTTAGGTTTTCCAGTTTTAAAACATAAATATCTTCTATTATCAGCGCTTATAGAAATAGGGTTTAAATTATTAGTAAATAAAAATATACGCAAAAAGTTCGGAACTTCAAAAGTATCTTTTCCCTTATATGTAATATTAAGTCTTTCTGCTGTTATTAAATCTTTTAATCCATCTTTTTTCTCATGACCGACTTTTCCATTAATTTCATTAATTTGTAATAACATTTTATTCATTAATGAACTATTAAAATTTCCTAAAATATTGTTCATGTTTTCTTCTTTTTTAATTAAATCTAAACCTAATATTTTTCCTATAAAATTAGTTAAAAAATCTTTTCCCACCCCTTCATAACTTTTAAATAATAAGGCTGTTTGTGGTAGATCCGTAGGTTTTTGAAATAAATGAGCAAGATATTTTAATAAATATTTTCCCGCTTCTTCTTCATCATTAGTTAAAAGTCTCAAATGATATAAAAATTTAATAACATTATTACTTTTTATTAAATCATCATAATTAGTATCAAGTAATTTAGCCTTAAAACCAGTAAAAGTGTTAAATATTTGTTCATCATTGAAGTTTTCATCTGGAATCCATGAAAGTTCTTTATAACATCTTTTGTTTTCATCTATAATCCATTCATGGTAAAAATCATAGTTTTTTCCATCTGCATCTTTTAACTGATATGGTTTAATTAATGTTCTAAAATGGCTTTCATTATATAAAACAGTTTTAATTGTTCCTTGTGTAGTTGTATATTGAGAGCCGAATGTTAAAGGATTTTCAATCATAAAGTATTTTTTTTCAAAGTCTAATTTCATTTTTAAATATTGTTGAGTTTTTTTCTGTTCATCTTCTTCATAAGAAGGCAAACTATCATCATCATGTATATTTATATTATCAAAAGTTTTATTAACAAACTCAACTCCATATTTTTCGCCTAATTTATTACATTTAATAACAACTGTTTCTAAATCTAAATCAACATCAAGAACAACGCCATCAAATTTAGGTGTAATAGAATTTTTTTTATACACTTTTAATACATCTTGTAATAAATCATTTTCTAAATGATAAATAATAGTTGATAATTTAGAGCCAGTGTGTTTCTCTTCTTTAAAATCAATGTTAAATAATTCTAAATTATCTTTTACTAATTGTTTAAAAATATCAATTTCTAAAATTAATCTATTAAATTCATTATCGTATTTATCTTTATTAATGTAAGATTTGCTATTTTTACAAAATAAAATCTCAATAAATTTCATTTTATTAAAACCATATTTAAAATATTTTTCTCGGTTTTTTTGATAATCCAAAAGTTTATTAAAATTAGAAATATCATCTTTAAAATGTGTTTCAATAATGTATTTAACAAATGTAAAAGAGGCATTTTTCATGTCTATATCATAAGCCTCATTATTTAAAATAAATCCTAATAAATTGTTTGATATACTTTGCATAGTTGTTTTACAGCCATACATTCTCCCACAATCATCAATACTATATTTGTCTTTGATTGTATAATCATTAGACTTAACATTATTAAAAAATCGTTTTAATTTTTGATAATAATTTTCATCAAATTTAAATTTATTTTTAATTAATTTAGGTGATGATTTCAAAAAAAAATTAATTTTTTCTTGTTGCGATAATGTAAAATTATAATTATAAGTTTGCGAGATGGCTGAATTCATTTTGTATATACATATATAATATATATTATCTTTAAATAGGGACAATAAAAAACATTTTGTATATATATTAATATCCCATGATCCCATGAGGCTATAGACAATAAATAATTAATTTTTCTTTACTTAAACATTTATATATGTATATTATATAGCAATGAACTCAATAGTAAATAACGAGCATCAAACTTATTACAAATATAAAATTACACGAAAAGAAGACAATGAAACAAAACTATTTTTTAAATATAATGAATTAAAAGAATATTGTGGGATACCAAGAAGTACATTATATAAAATTTTTAATGGAGCAAAACCAACTTCATGGGTTTCACGATATACATTTGAAAAAGTTAAACTCCCACGATTTCAAGTTAAGCCTATTGAATATTAAACTTCTGTCCCCATATCATTATCTATATTTAAAACATATTTATCCATACAATCACTTAATAAACCCCTTAAGGTTTCAACAATGACCATGACTTCATTATCATAACCTATATGAGACGAAGATATTAAATGGTCTAATAATCTGACTACACCATAACCAGTCATTAAATCTTTTTTTAATTCAATTTCTAATAATGATATTTTATGTAATTTATTAGTTATCTCATCATATTTTTCTTTTAACTGATTAGCCATATCCAGATATTCGCCTTCTAACATATACAAATTAAATTTATATATTTTTTAACTTTCAAACATAATCAATTGACCATGAGTGTCCAGCATCATTTGCAGTAAATACAAATCGCCAATATGGAGATATAACATCAAACTCAATGATCTGGTGTGTATCTGCTGAAGCATTAATATTTGATATTGTATCTTTCCAATTAGTTCCATCAACACTAAACCCTATAACACATGTCCAGTTTGTATTACCAGTCGTACATCTTACAGATAAAGTTAGTTTTCGCCTTCCGAAATCGCCGAGAGTTGAGTTAAATTGATATGATCCATTAATAGCCACATTATTTTTTAATGAAATCGGTGTGTTAAATAATTGTTCTGTTGATATAGTCGTTGAGAGAAGGTTTTGTGCTGGAGAATTTTTGATTTTTCTTTCTATTTTACCCATATATATAGTTAATATATATTAAAAAAATACTTTTAAAAAATTTAAATAGATGCTGAAGCGTAAAAATACATATACACATTAACTGGATAAGTATTATCAACAGCCGATTGAATTTGTGCTGTAAAACGATTTACAGATAAATCAGTCGGTTCATCAAATTTTAAGCCCATGCCCCAGCCACCATTTGCTCTGAATTTATCAATAGAAACTTGATTATGCGAAGTATCTTCTATAGCATCAATAAATCGTTGTAAGATTTCGGTGTAATCACTTAATACATAAGTTATCATACTATTGCTAACACTTTCATTCATCATAAATTGAACTTCATTAAAACCCTTAATGTTTTCTAATTTATATGAATTAAACACCTGCGCACTATCATGAGCCACTGGAATAAAATTCATAGCAACGGAATCGCAAACTGCTGGAACATTTACTGAGATAGTTGCTGCTCCAGATAAAATGTTAGATTTAACATTATGTACAACTTTCATATTTACAGGGCTATCTATTTTAGGATCTGGGATGGATTTGAATGTTAATTTAATATTTCTTAATTCATAATGTGTCGCAGCATCATCGGCTTGACCGAAAATAGCATCAATATTACGAGCGAGATTAGCGCTCACTGTAATAAGGCCAGACTTACTGAAAGGCAAATCCCTATCCATTTTATTAAGGCACATCAAGGGTTTTATAGAAAAATCTGCGTCTTTAGCAACCGCTGTCCCAGTTCCGAGTGTTGGTGTAAATCCTTGGCAATAATCAGTTGATATGGATTGATTAGTTGCTTTTAATTCACATTGATGTTTGCTATCTAATAAATCATATTCATTTAATGATGCTATACTATCTTGAGCAACCATACGAGGATAATTTTGCGAATTTTCTAGCAAACCTTGATTTTGCGTTGAGACCGACATATTGGAAAAGAATGCATGTCCGCCGACATTTCTATCAAATGTTCTATGCGCTGTTGAGACTGTGTCTGGGGCACTTAAAACTCGCAAATCAGCACAAATTCTAACTGAATTTTCAACTAAAGACCGTCCTTCACCCACCGAAATGAGAAAATCAACAGCATTGAACTGATTGTATTTACTCTGTACTGAAACTGGTTCGCTTTGATGATAAAGCACTCGTTGTTGTAAATCACTTGCCATTTTTATAATATTATAAAATATAATAAATTTAAAATTAAAAAGAAAAATTAAATAGTTTTTGTAATACTTTTATATAAAATTAATTTTTGAAGTTGTTGTGCGCATTCAATATTAAGATTCAACATTTTACTATCTTGTGTTGTTTCACATGTTTCAGCAATAACAGACACAATAGCATCATAAGCATTTGCTTGTGTTGTTGTATCGTTTCTATAATACCTAAGTTGAGCATTCCTAAATGTTGTTCCGATTTGACCTTCTAAACATCTCTGTAATCGTTCATAATATAATGGCGAACCTTGTGGCCGTGCATTATGTGGTAATGATACATCACGATTTCCAGTTTGTTCAACATTATCAATAGCATATCTATAACTTTCACATATTCTTGCTGGTAAAATTGTGTTATTTTTACACATGGCCACAATGAAGGCTTTTGCTTCTGGTTCTAACATATAACCTTTATTAAAACTTGTTAAAGAATTTCCATTATCTTCTTGAACTGAAAAAGTTTCAAATTGTAGGCTTTGTGGCGATTGTTCATTAGTAAGATGTAAAACTAAATCCGCACGATTAACAACATTAGTTAATGTTTGATCTATCTTTGATTTAATAGTAATAGCACTAACATTTACCGGACCGCCTTGATTATTAGTGTACCATGGTGTTGCGGTTGTTATAAATACTTTAGCCGTTCCAGTCGGTGGAGCAGCCGTGTTATCAGTTTGATATCTAATACCACTAATAACAACTTCAGCATCTGCTGGAGATGGCCCAGCCCCAGCCGTTCCAGTAACTAGGATAGATTGCCCAACAAAGAATGGGAATGTGTATTGCCAATCTCCATAACTAACAGAACTTTCTAATTCAGTAGCACCAGCCCCTGCTGCAACACCCATTACAGTCTCCATAGCACCCCATTTAGTCGCACCGTCAAAACTATTGCTAACATTTTCAGCACCACCGAGCATACGAGATTTTAAGTTGATCATGTTAGTTTCTAAATGGATACGAGTTTCTCCGAAGATATCTGTTGAATAAGCATCAGTATCACAACAGCCGAAAATATCATTAAGTGGAACTTTAATGTCTCTTGCTATGTTTCTTGAAGTGTTAGTAGTATCAATAGTTGCCCCATCATTAGATGTGTTATTAGTTACACAATCTAAAAAATATGATGTTTGATTACCAACTCCACGACCATTTGTGTATTGAGCAAAAGTGTTTAAATTATTTTTTCTAGTTTCAGCATCATGTTCTAAACCGTGCATAGCACATTTTAAAGTATCAACTCGTCTGATACTTTCAACCAGCCCCCTATCATTTTCAAGCCGACAGTTTCTTATCAAGGCAGAAGTAGGCAAATTAAAATACTCACCATCTCGTGCGTCAAAACACATAGTAGCATTAACTGGTTGTGCGCTATCATTATCGATCTGGGCATTTATAGCCACATAACTCTCAGCAAGATTTACATTATAACCACGCGGGATTGTAAAGTCTAGGAGATTTAAATTAGATGGCGTACCAGCATTAAGCCAAGTATCGCTAAAACCTTGTTTAGAAGATATACGAATAACTTTATCACTCATTTTATAAATTATAATTATAAAATTAAATTAAAAAATTAATAAAAATACACAAATAATTACCACAATATTTTATGAGACCACCATTTAGCAGAATTTTTATCATTTGTATCACCATGTCTTTTAAAATAATTCTTTTGTCTTTTCTTATCATTATGGTCTAAATTACTATAATGTCCTAATTTATCTTTAAATTGCCCATAGCGACTATCGCCAAAATGAATTAATTTTTTACCACTTTTATTATCACTTTTAACATAAACAGAATACTTTTTATTTTTAGCCTTTGATACAAAAGGTTTATACAAGGGTTTATCCATTATGATATAATAATATATTTTATTTACCTATTTTTTTCATTGTTATATCATGGGCTTGTTGAAAACAATATCCCATTAACATTAATTCTTTCATCATTTTTAAATGTTCTTTAGTATGATGTTTTTTGTGTTCATTCATTAATCTTTTTTGTAGAATTGATAGAGCCTTTTTCGGTTTATACATAGGTTTTTTATTCATAACTTTTTTTTTAGATCCATACATTTTATAGTATAATAATATATTTTAAAAAAATATTTTACATTCCGACTCCACTTTGAAAACTATAGTTGTCTTCATTTTGAGCCATTGCATTCGGAAGTTTAGGCTCACCACGGTTGCTTTCTCCTAAAGCAATTCCACCGATTCCCAATAATAATCCGATAGGGGCAAGAATACCAGTATCGTCTAAAGCCGCTCCTATACCTTCCATAATACCAGTTCCAGCCTCTTCGCCCGCACCTTCAGCCGCCGCTGTCCCCGCTGCCGCTGCTCCCGCTGCTTCAGCACCAGAAACACTAGGCACTGCTTCAATCTCAGCGGTTTCACTTGCTGCTGCTGCCGCATGTGCGCCTTCTAAAGTTTCTTTAGCGGCAAGAGCATCTGTAGATGCTGCTGACGCTGCTGACTGATCTGCTTGTAGTCCCGCTAAATTTTGCTCACTTTCGCCAAGTTCTTGTGCTTCATTAGCCCTTGCTGCTTCATTAGCAGACGATATTTTAGTAAAATTTGATACGGCTTCTTGACTTGCTTGTTCTGCTTCTTCAGTACTTTTTCCAGCATCTAAAGCATCTTGTCCAGATTTTTCAATCGCTTCTTGTGCTTCGTCTTCTGCTTGAGTTCTGGCTTCTTCGGCTGCAGCATGTTCGGCTGGGAGTGCGGCATTTTTCGCTTGAGCCACGGCAACAGCCTCATCGGCTTCATCTGATGTCGCTTGCGTTTCTGCGACTTTATCTTCGGCCTCACTCATTTCTCTTGCTCTTTGTGCTTCATTTGTTTCTGTTTTTTGTCTTAATGAATTTCTTAAATTATTGTTAGCCTTTTCATTCCATTTATTTTTAAAGTTATTCCAACCTTTTTTTACACTATTTTTTATAACTGGTTTTAATCTTTTTCCAAACGCTTCTGCTATTTTTTTTCCAGTAACTGTTGCCTTTAATGTTCCTAATTGAGTTTCTAATAATTTTCCCTTATCAACAGCCTCTTTTTTTTTTGTGTATTCATCCATGAGAGCCTGCGTGTTAAGCATTGCTCCTTCATTTAATCTTCCAACATTAACATTGCGAAAGGCTTGAGACATTTATATTATAAACTTATATAAAAAATATTATATAATAATAAATATGCCTAAAATTTTAAAAATTAAAGATAAAACTGATAATTACCATAAAAAACATAAACTATTTGATTTACCCTTTAAATTGCTTATAAATTCAAAATCACAAATAGGACTGGGTAAAACAACATTAATTATAAATTTATTACTTAACCCAGAATTCGGCTATGATAAAATTTTTAAAGGGGAAAATATTTATATAGTCAGTAATAATTCATTAGATCAAAAGTTAAAAATGTTAGCAGAATATAAAGAAATACCAGAACAAAATATCATGGAGTTTAATGAAAATGATTTAAAACATTTATATACAGAAATAGAAGAAGAAGTAGAACAAGAATTAAACGACAAAAATGTACAACAAAGATTAATTATTTTTGATGACTGTGTGGGCGGAGGCCAAATGAAAAAAGTATCATCAATCATGACTAAATTAGTAACTCAAGGTCGTCATTTAATGTTATCGCAGATCTACACTTGCCAAAGGTTCAGTTTATTATCAACAATAATTAGAAGTAATATCACTGGGGCTGTTTTAGGCTCAACATCAATGAAAGAATTAGAATTGATTGCTGAAGATTACAACTATTTGAAAAGTAAAAGAGAATTCATTAACTTATTTAGAGAAAACACTAATGATTCTGATGGTCGTGGGTTTTTAGTCATTAATTTTTCAAACCCAGATGGATTATACATGGATAGAAATTTTAAAACTATAAAAATGTTAAAATAAAAATAAAATTATTAAGTATGTTCGGAAAATTATTAAAAAGATTAGTGTGTAAAATGACTATTTGCTGCAAATCCAATTGTAGTTTAGAGCCAGATATTCATAGTCAATTAGTTAAATCAAAAAGCACAATTTAAAAATATTTATTAATTTTATAATGGTTTTAACTAATAAACAAAAATTTAATCGTAAATATGGTCAAAAACTTAATGAACCCAATTCAAAAAAAGATATAAACAAACTTACTGGAGTATCTATGAAAATTCTAGATGAAGTATATGATAGAGCATTAGCGGCAAGAATAAATAATCCCCAGTCAGTTCGTTCGTTAAGTGGGAAAAAAGTGGGTGGGACAAGTCTTAAAGGCAAAATGTCTGGCGCACAATGGGGCTTTAGTAGAATTTATAGTTTCGTGGTAGGGGGTAAAACACAAAAAACAGCCGATGCTGATTTATGGGAAAAACATTTGAAAAATATGAAGAGAAAAAAAGTTAAAAAATAACTATAGTAAAAAAGTATCAAAAAATTCATTTTTCTTTTTAATGGTTTTCCATTTACATTCACTATTAACTGGCGTTGTTCCATCCCAGCCAAATTCATCAATCAAATCAATATAATTCCCAAAAAAAAAATTATTAATCCCGCCTTGATATTCTATGTAATTAAATAAATGATAAAATACATCAACATCACTCACAAGGCCATCTTCAGTCGTCCAGTTTTCTTCTTTTTTCCATTTATTAATTTTTTTTCGTTCTTTGTTAATAATCATAACAATAAGATTTTTAATCTGAGTTTTGTATTGTTCAATCGTAAGCATTTTCTTCTTACATATACTATATCAAATATCTTTAAGTAGGGACAAAAAAAAACATTTGTCTAAATAATATTAAAAAACTTTTCAATTACTTTTTGTGGTATTCTATATTTTTGTAATAAATTAGTTCCATGATTTAAATGACCTAATGCTAATTTATGTTTTTTATGATTACATTTATTAAATTGTAAGCCTTCAATATTAGTCCAAAATCGTGTTGTTTTTCTATAACCAAAATCACTATACATACAATAATCAACATCATAATAAGGTATCAGATCATTAATGTATTCTTTCATTTTTCCACTTCTAGGGTTTTCAATAATATAATAGTCTGGGTTAAAATAATCTAGAATCTCAAATACTTTATCAACCATCGGTACGCCATATTTTTCTATATCTTGATTTAGTATATCACTAGTTATGATGGTATCACCATGTGCTTTTATTTTCCGACCTATCCAACTTCTTCTTAAATGAGACCACCACATACACACTGGCGATGCGGTAATTATTTTAAAAAACCCCCTATCAAATTGTTTATAATCCCAAGTCATTATATCTTGTTTAAAATGATTTTGCGATTGATATTCAGTAAAAGGGCATTTATCACCTAAATCTCTATCAAGACTATAAACATTATAACCTAATTTACTTGATACTTTACCAAAACTATGAGTCCCACTGAATAATTCTAAATGATTCATGTATTATTAAACAATATCTATATTTTGCCCAAAATACGCATTAGACAGAAAATAGACAGATAGACAGCAAAAATTCAAAAAAATACTCAATTAATCTGATATTATTTTTTTTTTAAAAAAAAAAAAAAAGTTCAAAATAAATCTCTATGAAAACATCTGTCTTGCTGTCTTGCTGTCTAATTTATCACTCATATACAATATAAATAATATGTCTCCACAAATACGCACAAAATTCTTAATTAATTATCTGTGTAATATTTATAGCAAATGTCCGAGATTACAGAACCAGAACTTAAAATTGAAATTAAAGATGACCAAAAAGATGTAAGCGATATTATAGATGAACCACCATCTAAACCTAAAAAGGAAAGAAAAAAAAAGAAGCCCATGAGCGAACACCACAAAAAAAAATGCATTGAGAGTCTAAAGAAGGCGCGTGAGGCTTCAGCCCTTAAACGAAAAGAAAAAGCCGAATATAAAAAAATTATGAAGCAAAAAGACGATGAAGAAATGAAAGAAATTATACGGAAATCAAGAGCGAAAGATAAAGAAGATAATGAAGAAAAAGACAAAATTATTTTGAGATTACAAAAACAATTAAATAATTTAACATTACAAGATGTTATCCCTAAACCTAAAAAAAAACCTAAACAAATGATAACAATTATAGAAGATGAACACGAAGAACCACCATCAAATCAAACAAAAGCACCAGATCCAAAACCTATTGAACCAAACCCCGCTCCCATACAAAAACCAAAACCCATGATACAAAACAATATGGCTGTTAATACAAATATAATATCTAATAAGCCAAAGGCCTATATATGTAAAAGAAAATCTAAGGCTTTTCAATATTTTTAGATTTATTACTACGAGTTGTTCTTTTTAAATAACTATCATCATCTGTTCCTTTACTTTCAATATCATTATTAACTATTTTTTTAATCTCTTGTTGTACTTTATAATTGATTTGTGTATCATCTCTTGTTAATGTTCTTTTTAAAATATCAATACATTTTTGAGGCTCATATATTAGGAGAAGCCTTCTTAAATTAGCACAATCTTCACACCAGTTGCTCCAATATCCAGTCCTATCTTTCTCTTCGCAAAAATAGCATTTAAATCCCATTGTATATTTATAGTATTACATAATATTTTAATAAATCAACTTTTTTTTATAAATCTATTATATATGTATGGTAAAAAGTATTTTTATGGTAATGAACCAGTTGAAAAGAAAAAAAAACCTAAAATAACTCTTAAGAAAATATTTCAAAAACTAGGAATTAAGAAAAAAAACCCTAAAAAGAATAAAAAAAAATAAACATGTATAATATAAATGGTTAAATTAGTAAGATTAACAAGTAATGATAACTGCAAATTTAACGCAGATTTAGATGCTGGTATTAATGTTGAAGAAAAAACGCAAATAGCAGTTCAGAATTTAACGGCTCAAACTATTTTCCCTACATTAAATATAACACCAGATAATCATATTGTAAGGTCTAATCTTGATACTACACAATACAGTCATATAACATCTAAATTATTAACTAAACAATATACATCAGCAAATCATAATGAATTTTTTTTAGATTTAGAACAAACTTTAAATGATACTATGAGAACAAGTGCGCAGGCTGCGACACCAGTGCAACAAACAACGATTGATAATGGTGGTGATGTCTTTAGATCTGTTGAAATTGAATATCCAGACAAATCAAGTGAAAGCAATGACCTTGTTGAATTAGAAATGAGATATACACCAGTTATTAATCCATGGGTTTATAATGAAAATTTAGCCCCAAGATATGATGAAGATGGAACAACTATTTTTAATCATTTCGGTGATGTTCAAGTATTAACAACAAGTGATGTGCTTTATAATATAAGTAATTTACACCAAGACGGTGCTGCGACCGATGCAAGAACTAATTTTTTTGCTCCGATAGCAGACGATATGATGTTATCTCGTGGCTCTGGGATCTGGGAATGTCGGCTACAAAATCTAGTTGATAATACTGGGGCAGCAAATACAAATGGATATGCTATAGGATTATCATTTACACGAACAACTAATTTAGCCACAGAAATTGCGAACAATACAAGAGATTTTGAATTAAGAGTTAAACGACCCACCGATAATTATGTTTATATTACACCAGATAATCCATATACAGAGATAGACACTGGTTTAGCACCAGCGAGTTATACCTATTATAGTTCAAATCCCGGACCCGCCAATGATAACATGGTATTCTGGAAAAATGGTACTAAATTACATATACAAGTATGGAATAATTTAGGAGCGGTCAGTGGGAAGGTTGCCTTTGAACATATTTACACATTAAGTAAGGCTGATGCTCAGAAACCATTATATCCATATATCTATATTTGTGGTAATTCATCAAATGCTGGTGATACACAAGCGACAGATAATATTATAGGGCAACCTTTATTAACTATTGACCCATTTGTTAATGGAAATAATGATTATGGAATAACTGGACAAGTTCAAAATATTAATGGAACATCTAACAACTGGTTTGATTTAGTGGGTGGTGTCGGTTTATCAAAAGAAGCAGTAATCCCTTTATTAGATAATAACAGATTTGAAAGAACACAAATCATGACTAATTATCAATGGCGAATGGACGCTGAAGTATGGAGACAACTGGGATTTTCAACTGGTTCAACAGTTCAAGGTCATTATGATTTTAAACCGATTCCTAATGTAACCGCTGGTGAAGATGAAGGCGTTAATCAATTTTTAAGAATATTACTCCAAGCAAAAAATATTTATGCATTAGTATTAAGTGATAATTTTATAGTAGTTTTAGATAGCAACCCAGTTTTTAGTTATGACGCAAGTAGATTTGATTATGGATCGGCTATTACAGCGCCATCGGCTTCAAACATACATCGTGGGAGAAGACAAAATATTTTAGCAACAATTCCAGTTAATGATAATAATGGTATATTAGAATTTAGAGCAAATGAATTAGTTTATATAGATTTAGACAATAGGTTTCCACAAACTTTAAAAAATTTACGATTAAGAGTATTAAATAAAAATTTTGATGAAATACAAACCACTGGATTATCAGTCATGACTTTACTTATTAAAGGTTAAAGATTATTTGTGATTTTAATTATTATTTTAATTTAAATTTATTTTATTAATTTATAAAATGAGTTATGCAAATGGTAGTATCCGTACACAATATTTAGACCCAGTTTCATTTGTTCCGAATGGACGATGTGCTTTTGAATTAGATGGCGACAAAATGGCTTATTTAACTAATATGCGACTTTTAGATATAGGCTGTGTGGGTGATGGTGCTGATACATACAATAGGGGATTAGGGGCTTTAGCATGTATTAAATCAATGAGGCTTTTAGATGGTCGTAGTGAATTATCAGCCATCAGAAACCCAGCCCCATATATATTTTTTAAAAATGCTAACAGAAGTAATGCAATTAATAAATCAAATGATAGTTATTTAAAAAGAAATGAATTAGGACTTGAGATAGATAGTTTAGATAATGATTTAAACCATATTTACGCATCTGGTGGCGTTACAACATCGGCTGCAACAACTAATCTTGCATACCTTGATTTAAGAATGGTTTTCCCCCTATTAAATGCTATTCAGTATCTCCCAGTTCAAATCTTTCCGAATTTAAGAATTGAAATAGAGTTTGATGCAAATGGGGCTAATCAAGTTTTAAATGATATTACGACCGCTATTACAATTCAGCGACCAGTTTTAGCAGTGGATCATATAGACAATCAGCCTTTAGTTGAGGGATTTATTGATGAATTAAATGGATCTGGAATTACATGGCAAGAAATCGAGTGGGACAATTTTAATATTCCAGCAGTTGATACTTCGGCATTCGCTGTGGCCGCTGTGGCCACACAACAGACCTCAAATCAATCATTAGGTTATAAAGGTAAAATAGTTGAGCGATTGCTTACATGTAAAACCGCCGTAAATAAAGCCAAAGAACTAAACACTAATGTTGTTTTAGGCTTCGGTGCTCCCGCTTCAAGTCAAGCCGTTTGCGATTCTAAAATTCAATACAGATTGAACGGTAAAAATGTGCTTCCGGGTTTCGGTGGTGCTACTAAAGATAATGAACGACTTGCTCTTGTTAGTGATGAATGGGGGTCTGTAACATGTTATCCCGGAGCCAATATCTATCAATGGGCAAATCAAGCCGCAAACATGGAGAGTGGAGCGGACTTCGGAGGTCAAATGGCGTGGGATTGTATCAGAATAGGTGCGAGAGTGGCTGATTTACAACTCAATTTAAGTCGTACAAATAATAGAGATACTGGGAAAGCAATGACTAATGAAAGTCTCCAAGTTAATATGTATGCTGAAGTTATGAAACAGATAGTATTTTCAAAGGGACGATATGATATTACTTATGCTTAAGCGTTCATTTTATTTATAATTTTTAATACTTATTATTAATGAGTTTTACTAATGATAAAGATAGCGACAATTACGCCACCGATAAAAATGGCTGGGAAATTATAAAAGATTATATCCCAAATGATAAACAAATATGGTCGCCGTTTTATTGTGATGGAAAACAAAAAGAATATTTTGCCGAGATGGGCTTTAATATTATACATGAAGATGAAGACTTTTTTTTACATAATAAAGGCGATATTGTAATAGATAATCCACCATTTTCTAAAATGAAAGATATTTGTTTAAGATTAAAAGAATTAGAAAAACCTTTTATATTAGTGGCGTTTTCAAAAGTAATTTTAATGAAATGGTTTCAAAAACTTTTTAAAAATGATTTACAAGTTATAATCCCATTTAAAAGACCGACATTTACACACTTAACTAATCCAAAAAAAGGTTATACTCCACCATTCGGTGTAATGTATTATTGTTATAAAATGGATCTACCCAAAGATTTAATATTTATATAGCGTTTGTTTTATTTATAATTTTTATTAAATCTTATTAATGGAGAATACTTTAACAAAAAAGCAATTATATAAAAAGCGATGGCGACATAGCGAAAAAGGTTACAAGAGCCATAGGATTGACCAGTGGAAAAATAAATATGGAATAATATGTGATTATGAAAAAATCTATGAAATATTTATGAATACAGCAAATTGTGATTGTTGTGGCTGTGAATTACAATCAATAACACAAAAAAAAGTTAGTCGTACTTCAAGATGTTTAGACCATTGCCACACATGTGGTTGTGTTAGGGGTATTTTATGCAATGTTTGTAATTTACAAAATAGATTAAAGTGTGAATTGTGTGATTAATAAAGTTTAATTTTTTTTAATATATTCTGTTATATTATATATAATGAGTTCTACAACAGTGTTGCAATTGTCTCAAGCCTTCAGCGATGATGTATCGCAAAATGGAGTTTATCATGTTAAGTTAGATACTCCCCAAGAACTTTCGGCTGGTGATGTCGTGTCGGTAAAATCAGTGTATCTTGATACATCAGCAGTGGGATCTGGAACTATTAATTTAGAAAATGATGTCCCAGTTACTTTAGAGATTGCTATGTATGTTCAAAATTATAATATAGACCAACAATTTGAGTTTAATTCTGGTAATGCTGATTTAAAACTTTATCCAAATAATGTCCGAACAGTTGATGAACTCGGTGATAATAATTTATGGTGGTTAAGTGAAGCCGTTGAACTAACTGAAGATTACTGGGAAGTTAGTGGATTTGATGTTATCCCATCTAATAAAACAAGTGGAACAAAAAGATTCGGAAACGCTGACCTTACTTTTACTTATGACGGCTTAACGCCCGGACAAACTAAACAAAAATCAACAACAGTTCATGTTAAAAGTTATATAGATAAAACATGGCAACGACATAATCCCCACTCATTAAATATTCAATGTAAAGGCACAGCAACGCAGCCAAGTTTGTTTTTAAATGTCCCACAAGCATATCTAGCGGAACAAGGAATAGAGAAAATAGATTTTGAACCTTACCAAAAACGAGTTAGTCCGGGCGCTGGAAAATCTAATATACAACTACAAACATTTCCATTAACTTTTACTGTACCACAAGGTAATTATACACCTACAGAACTAGTGGCTTTTATGAATAATGAAGTCGCAAGTCTTCGTAAAACTGGGTTTGTTTCTGAAGATTATGGAGTGAGTAGTGCATCAACTCCGACCACAAAAACAAACTGGCCAGTTATGTCTCCATGTTTAACTACAATTTTAAAAAATGAAAGAGAGTTATATTTACAAGGTCAAGCCACAACACCAGCATCAACTATTACGCAAATTTTAGTTAATGCCGAGACTGGGCAAATCGCAAATGGTGGGGCTTTTGATGGGAAGGATATTGCTGGTAAATATTACATGACTTATGATATTGCAGCGATGAAGGCTGATTTTGCTGCTGGCGGTGGTGATCCAAGGACTGGATATAGACCGCCAGTTGATAGATATATAGGAGCAAATGAGTTAAATTTCGGATATGATGAAGCCCAAAACAAAATAACAATTGAAACAATGCACTTTCCTATTTATGTTAATGATAGTTCATCTAAACCCGGAGTATCCCCAGTTACAGTTGTTAATGATGCCGTGCCCGGAGTTGAGTATAATAGTGTTTTCGGTCTTGATAGTAATTATGTTAAATTAAAGGGCATGGCTACACGATATGCTGGGATAGCATTTACATCTATGCAACCAGCCAATTTCTGGGTTAATCAACTCGGTTTTACTGATACATGTATTAATCCACAATATAATGCTTTCATGCAATATCCTAATGCTGGAACAGCAGTCCCAGATAATCCTAATTCATTTACTATAGATTGTATTGATGGTAAAAACATAACTGGAGCATATCCCGGATTAGATTTAGGTGTTCAACATCATAGTTCTTTTTTTCAGAGACCAGTGTTTGAAGATTTTAACGGAGCAGTAACAGCCACGGTCGCTGATACTAAAATAAGTACAAGTGATACAACATCAATATTTAGTAATAGAATATGGAACACAAGTCTTGCTGACTATGGTTATTTCTTAATAGATATAGCAACTAATTTTAGTCAAAATTTAGTAGCGAATGATACGACGACAAGTAATACACAAAGTATTGTATCAAGATATTACACGGCTAATTCATTTACGAGTGATGATGGGGCTGGATCTATCGCATATATACATCAAGGCGAACCCCAGATGTTATCATCATTTGATGTTAGAGTAAGAAACCCAGACAGAACATTTGTTAGCGACCATGTATTAGGAAAAAGAAACACAATCTTTGTTAATGTTGAGAAATCTAATCCCATGAAACGATAAATCTAGATGGATCTACTGGTTCTTTTTTTTTAACTTTAGGATTCGGATTAAATTTATATTTATAACTTTTTTTATAATTTTTAACTTTTATGAAATAGCCTTTATTAACTAGTGATAAAAATATTTTTCTAATAAAATATTCATGGTAGCAATCAAGAATATAGGCTATAATTCTTTTAAAAAAACCATATTTAAGGTAACCTCTATTTTGAATATTTTTAAATTTAAAATAGCCTATGACTGATTTTTCTGCATTCATTAATATTAATATATTTTATTTTTTCATTAATAAAACATATTGTATTTTTATAATGGTTAGTGCAGAAGTTTTAAACAGTCATACTATGAAAACCTTAAGGGGTGAAATTTCAAAACAGAACATTAAAGGATTCTGGAAAAAGGGAATGACTAAGCCAGAACTTGTTGCTTTGATGATGAAGCCAGAACATGTGGCCAGATTTAATTATATTAAAATGAGAGAAGCAAAACCAAAGAAAGAAAAAGCACCACCAAAACCAAAGAAAGAAAAAGCACCACCAAAACCTAAAAAAGAAAAAGCACCACCAAAGGTTACTTCTCTTAAAAAATTATCAACAGAACAAAAAGAAGAAAAAAAAGAGCAGGCATTTCTTTATGGAGAATATTTAGACGCTAGAATGGGAAACATGAAAAAATATTTAAAAGGCGATATAACAAAGGAAAAACTTGATGATATGCTTGATAAAAACCAACAACAATATTTAGAATTAAGTGGAAGAAAAAGCCTCCCAGCCAAATCAAACCTTATAGCAAAAGATAATTCAAATAGATTAGAAGCATTAAGAAAATTAATATTAGATGTAAAAAACCAACCATCAGTACAATCTAAGAAATCAAAAAAAGAAAAAGCACCATCAAAAGCAAAGAAGCCACGAACGACTAAACAAAAGGTAAATGATAAAAAATTCGGTGAAGCATCGAGAGCAAGAGCCAAGGCAGCGAGAGAAGCAAAAAAAAATTAATATAAAAATAATTTAATAATATGGGAAATGTATTTGAAAAAACTAAAAAAATTAATAATAAAGATTTATACAAAAGTTTAATAGAAACAAATTTAAATGAAAGATTAATGTATCTTGAAAATAAAATAGATAATTTAGATGCTAAAATATGGGCTTTAGAAGGAAACACAGAAGCAAACTTAAAAGTCATGTCTGCTGATATTCACACATTACATTTAAAACTAAAATAATATTTTTGTCTAATTTTTAATAATTTGTTGATGAATACATTTTATGTTCATTAAAGTAAATTTTTGATTTGAATGTTTTATCATTATTTTTATAATCGCAGTGTTCATGTTGATCCATTTGTAATTGTTCTTTTAATTCTCTTAATTTATCAATTTGATTATTAAATGTAATACTATCCATCCATTTCTGGTCTATATCTGTCCATATATAACCCATTGAAGCCTCTTTAATCAAGAAATTCATATTAAGGCCACCGACATTTACAGCATTTTTATGTTCTTGTATAAGCCCAACCATTTTATTTTGATTATCTGTAATAATGGTTTCCATAATTCCATTAAACCAGTCAATACTTTTTCTTCGTGGGCATTTTTGATTAAGATATTTAATCATTTTCTTTACTGTTTCGCCAAATGCTGCTGTCGTTCGGCCATTTTTATAAATAAAATCAATAAACTTTTCTTGATATTTCATTTTATTACCTAAGTATGTTCTTTCGCCCACTTCGTAATTATCGTCCCAGTTCATTTTAATAGATTTAAAATGAAATGTTTTATTACAGTTATTAAGAAAAAACATACGACTATCAAGTGTTAATTGTTCAATGGCTACATGACTTTCAGTAATTTTTTTTTTTAAATCATGATAATCTTTTGTTTCCATAGCGGATTTAATATCATAAATTTTATCCCATATCTCAATCGGTAATAAACCATAATCTCCGTTTTGTGTTCTATCAGCAAATTGAAGCGGTGGAGGTAAAGGGTTTTTAATAAATTTGTTAATTTCTTCAATAGTGAGTTTTGTGTTCATGTTTTCTTCTTACATATACTATATCAAATATCTTTAAGTAGAGACAAAAAAATACAATTGTTTTTATTATTATTTAAGTTATTATCATAAAAATAGACAGCAAGACAGCAAGACATGATAAAAAGTTTAATATAATTTCTTTTTTTTTTTTTTTTTTTTTAAAAAACAAATGGCCACAAATTAT
>Ga0209634_1001055_pt1 | contig 20689 bp, 24 predicted proteins | sample LinPmetageLP40_FD_184043 | JGI IMG/M metagenome (GOLD analysis project Ga0209634, IMG submission 184043) | Marine viral communities from the Pacific Ocean - LP-40 (SPAdes) (version 2) | ecosystem: Environmental > Aquatic > Marine > Oceanic | place: Pacific Ocean | collected 2010-08-26 | reverse complement strand
CTCATTCTTACATAGATGATGTGGGTACTGGTAATCTACGTTTAAGAGCAACAAATCTTTTTTTACAAAATAGCGATAATTCAAAACAGTATATTACAATGGTTGATGGTGGTGCTGTTAGTATTCACCATGATGGTGTTGCAAAAGTTACTACTAGTTCAAGTGGTGTTACTGTTAGTGGTAACATTGAACTCTATAATGATGACGTAGACGGATACATCTGGTTTCATGATAGTGGCACAAGAAGCTGGTCTGTGGGGAGTGACCAATCAACAGGTAACTTTGTAATCACACACGCACAAGGCATTACCTCTGCTCCCAAACTTTCGTTAGATAGCTCAGGCAACATAACAGCAACAGGTGATATTACAGCCTATTCAGATGAAAGATTAAAAGATAACATACAAACAATTGACGGTGCTTTGGGCAAAGTTAATAGTATGCGAGGAGTAACATACACAAAAGATGGCTTAGAAAGCTCGGGTGTTATTGCACAAGAAATTGAAAAGATTGCTCCAGAACTTGTTAAAGATGGTGAATATAAATCCGTTGCATATGGCAACCTAGTTGGATATTTAATTGAAGCAATCAAAGAACAACAAATACAGATTGAGCAATCCAAAACAGAGATTGACAATCTTAAAAAATTGATAGGGGAATAAAAAATGGCTTTTAAGTTAGGAAACCAAACAGTTTTAGAGCTAGATGCAGCGGGCTCAACACAGATCAGTAGTGCTTCTGGAAAAGATGTTGCATTGTATCCAGACCAGAACGTTTGGATAAAACAGGATACTAAACTAATATTTGAAGGAACTACACCAGATGATTTTGAAGCAAAATTACAAGCAACAACAGTAACAGCAGATCGAGATCTAATTATACCAGATGAAGATGGCACACTAGCCACTCAAGCATATGTTACTACACAAGTAGGAGCAGTAGATCTATCAACAAAAGTTAGCCTAGCAGGCGATACTATGACAGGTATCCTCACATTAAGTGGCGCACCAACTGCCACAAATCATGCCGCAACCAAGGCATATGTAGATTCAGCAATAGTAAGTGGTGGATTATCAGATACAGATGCATTGTCAGAAGGTTCAAGTAATTTATATTATACAGATGCAAGAGTATATACCACACTTTCTGGAAGTGGCAACGTTACTATTGGCGGAAACTTAACTGTTCAAGGTACAACTACAACTGTTGATTCAAATACAGTTAATATTGGTGATAGTATTATTACATTAAATAGTGATGAAACAGGTACTCCTAGTCAGAACGGTGGTATTGAAATTGAACGTGGTACTAGTACTAACGTAACGTTTGTTTGGGATGAAACAAATGATATGTGGACAACAAGTGCCCAGACATTAAAAACTGGACATATGTTGCCAGAGACAGATGTTACATATGATTTAGGTTCAACTTCATTGGCATGGCGTGACTTATACCTAAGTGGTAGTACAATTAAGTTAGGCGGAGCAACGCTTAGTGCAAGTGGTTCAAATTTAAGTATGGGATCAGGATCATTTGACTTATCTAATAGCACAACTGCCAACCTAGCTGAACACACAGATTATAAGTATTATACGCAGGCAAGATTCGATACGGCATTTACTGCCAAATCAACTAATGACTTATCAGAAAATACAAACTTATATTATACAGATGCAAGGGTGCGTACACATATACAAGGCGCAGATCTAGACATGACTACAAATAAAATTTTGTACTCAAATGTTTACGCCGCAACTGGTGATTTGCCAACTGCGTCAAGTTACCATGGAATGTTTGCTCATGTACATGCAGAAGGCAAAGGGTATTTTGCACATGGTGGTGCATGGAAAGAATTAGTTGATACATCATCTAGTAGTGGAGTTAATCTACAGCTAAATAGTATTGGTGCAGGAACGGCAGCCAGTGGTACAACAGGCGATATTCGTGCAACAGCAGATGTTACAGCGTATTATTCATCAGACGCAACGCTAAAAGAAAACGTTGTAGAAATAGAAAATGCATTAGACAAAGTTAAGAAAATTAGAGGTGTTGAATTTGATTGGACACCTGAATACATTGATGAAAAAGGCGGAGAGGATGGTTATTTTGTTCGCAAACATGATGTAGGTGTTATAGCACAAGAGGTAGAAGCAGTATTACCTGAAGTAGTAGGCACCAGAGATAATGGGATAAAAGCAGTACGCTATGACAGAATTGTAGCCTTGTTAATAGAAGCCATAAAAGAACAACAAACACAGATTGATGAGCTAATAGACTTAGTAGATCAAAAAAATAATAAATAACTATGTAATCAAATAAGGAGAGTATTACAATGGCATTACCAGCAACCGGGGCCACAATAAGTATTGGCACTATAAGAACATATTTCAGCCTGTCAGGGACTCAGTCACTACAGAGCTTAGGAGCACACATTTCACCTAACGTAACCAGTAACATTAGATTATCAGCCACATTTGGTGGATGGCAGAATCCTAATATTTATGGTACAAGTTCAGGCGTTGCACCACATCTAGATGAATATGGTTCATCTAACTACTAAGATTTAAGAATACATTTAGAGTCTGTTGTTTTTTACTTGACAACAGACTCTAATAATGTATAATATAAGAAGAGAAACCTCACAGTAAATTCACACAGGAGAAAAATAAATGAGTATTCGTACACGTTTCGAAATTGAAACATTTGTATTGGGATCACACCCAACACTAGAAAGAAAAGCACACGCTATTAAAGTTGAATATGAAGCAGCAAAGGCATCTGGACATCCAGACTTACCAGTGTTAGAAGCAGTATATAACAACTTTGCATTAACAAATGATATTGATGCATTAATTGCCAACATTGAAACTACAGAAGAGACATATTGGGTAGAACGTTTAGCACGTTTGGCTGCAATTGATATCTTAACTATTGGTAAAGTACAACCTGAAACTATGCACCACATGGCATCACTAAGTGATGAGGCCTTCTCAGCAAGTGTAAAGAGTGCCACTGTACTAGCTAAAACACTTAATGATTCAGTACGTGATATTGAAATCGAATTAGGTACTGACCTAGTCCAAGACTAAATGGTAAGTATACCTAAGTTCCATTATTCATTGGATACCAACGCCAAAGTTGCAATATGCGTACCTGTGCGTGATACTGTAACGGCAATATTCACACAAAGCCTTGCTATGCTTACTAAAAAGTGTGGTGAGACTAAACAAAAGATGTCATTACATATGGTAATGGGTAGTGAAGTTGCAATGCAACGACAACAACTAGTAGACGAAGCAATGGAAACCGATTGTACTCACATACTATGGTTAGATAGTGATATGTCATTTCCAACAAATACACTACAAGCATTATTATCACATAATAAAGATATCATTGCTTGTAATTACTGCACAAGAGTAGCACCACACCGTCCAGTAGCTTTTAGAAGTGAACATGATTTAGATGCAAGAGTTGAAGGTGGTACAGGACTACAAAAGATATTTGCAGTAGGAATGGGTTGTATGTTAGTAAAACGCCAAGTATATGAAGTAGTGGCCAGGCCACATTTCAGTGTCACTTGGAACGATGATTATACCAACTTAGTTGGTGAAGATATATACCATTGTAATAAGGCAAAAGAAGCTGGATTTGATATCTGGTTAGAGAATGATTTAAGTGAGAATATAGCCCACATTGGAACAAGGGCGTTTACTATTAAGGGTGATTGTTAATGTTAGAATTTAAAAATGCAAAATCAAGTTTATTTGATTTTAAAGGACAGTCAGTCATCACTCCATGGGATAGACTAAAAAAGTTTATATTCCAAAGTTATCCAGTAATTGAGATTGAAGAAGATCTAAAAACACTAGACGAACAACTTGATGTAGCATTAGCCCATCAACAAGAGAGTGATATGATATGGCTAAAAAATAAAAATACGGTTGTCAGAGAAGATTTTCCTTGGCATTATAAACCCAGTGATATCGGAAGACAGTTTGTACATGAATTTCCAAGAGTAGGAAAACGTAGTAGACGAGCAGTTAGATGGGGAGAGCTAAAACTAATCCCAACTACTGGTTTCGCTCATGGTAGATACCAAAACAGAATTAATTCAAGTTACCACGATGCAGATTTTGAAATATTCATGATCAGCTTCCATGAAGCAGAAGCAGACAGTAACTTTGCAAAACTAAAAGCACAGTATCCTGATGCAAAACATGTTAAAAATATTGAAGGCATTGGTAATGCACACAGAGAAGTTGGTGAACAATCAACTACAGAAATGGTTTATATCGTTGATGCAGATGCAGAACTACTTGAGAAATTTAACTTTGATTTTATTCCCCCAATGTCAAAACGTCACAATACAACATATGTATGGAGTGCAAGAAATCCTATTAACGGATTAGAATATGGTTATGGTGGAGTTAAACTATTCCCTCGTTCACAATTATTGGAATTGGGTCATGAATTACCTGACTACACAACAGGCGTTGCATTTTATCAACCAATTGGTGATGTATCAAATGTAACCTACTTTAACAAAGATCCATATAGAACATGGCGTAGTGCATTCCGTGAGTGTGTTAAATTATCATCACAAATTAATCCAAATTCTCCTAAACAGGAAACAATTGATAGATTAGAAACATGGTGTACAGTTGACAATGGCGGACGTTTCGGACGTTATTGTATTAAAGGTGCATTAGAAGGCAAAGCCTATGGAGAAGCAAACATAGGTAACGTAGAAGAATTAAACAAGATCAATGATTTTGATTGGCTACGTGAACAGTTTGTTGCTAGTATGAAGAAACGTATTACTGCGGACTAATCTACTAAAGTATCTAACCAATTAGAACCATCTGCGATACTAGTCTCGTGGATGGTTTTTATTTTCTTGATTATATCTTTATTGTATAATTGTGCTTTAGCACCATTGTGTAATGGCCGAGGCCAGTTACCCATCTTAACCCAACAAAATCCATTGCTTTCGTCATTTAGTTGTGGTACAAACTCATCATAAACTGTTACAACAAAAGTATTGTATACAAAGTTTTTATCCGGACTAGTGAATTTGTTTAGTGGATATACTTTTTGTATATCAGGTAATAGTCCAATCTCTTCTTCTAATTCTCTTAATAGTGTTTGTAGTGGTCGCTCATCTTTTTCAGCCTTACCTCCAAAGAATCCCCAAGTACGTGGATGGCTTGTATCACCACTTCTTTGTTGTAGCATGATTCTACCTGTGTCCATAGCAAGCACTAGGCAACCACTAGCGTTCATAATCTAATTCTCTACTAATAGTGTCTTTAACTTTTGGATAGTCTACTAGTTCTTTTGTTATCATATCGTGAAACTCATCTATTCTGTATAACTTGTTGTAACTGTGCAACACCTTAAATAGTCTGTAATAAAAAGAAGGATTGAACTTATCTGTTTCAAAGTACAAATGTTCTTCTCCGTCCCTACACCAAAACAACTTTCGTATATGCTGAAATGCTAGACTCCATGCTATTCTAGACATTGTGGGTTCTTTTTCTACATACATATCCACAAACTCTACTTCAATTGGTAAATCAGTAATAGTTGTTTTCCATTTATTAAACTTTTCAATAACATTCAATGATGAGTAGTTTGGGTTTAGATATTCTTTTCTTGACCTGTACACTAATACATGTTCTATATTTGGATGATCTCTATGTAGCTCTTCAATAAATCCAGATGAGAGCATTTGTAAGTTTAGGAATGATGCCTCAAAGCACACACTATCAGCTAGTCTAAGTCGAGAGTTTATAACCCTAACAGTTTCTAGAGCACTCCCTTTTTTATTATTTAAGAATTCATGAATACATTCATGACCGTCATATCGTATCATACTAGATATAGATCCGCCAAAAGCCTGCTTTGTACATACCTTCATGGCTGTTAAACCAATCAGTACCGTTCCATTCCAACTGATCAGTGGATGAAACATTTGTTACATATTTTTGATCACTTACAGTACTACTATCAAAACTTACAACCCATGCAGTACCGTTATATTCAATAATATCATTGATGCCTGCAACTGCACTAGTCCAGTTTGTTGATATAGGTAAGTCCTGAGTTATTAGGTATCGTTGTCCTATTGCCGCCGCTGTCACAGTACCATCACCTGGATAGTTTGATTGTGGATTAATAACGGCATCAATTGCTGATAAACTATTTGCTGGCAATGTACCAACATCTACAGTAACAACTAGAGCATTTTTATCAACTGAATCAAACTCAAGTCTACCAATAATATCGTTATCACTATCACCTGGATTGTTTGACTTGCGTAGTCTAATTTGACTTATGCCTTCTCTAAGATCACCAAATGGTTTAAGTTCTTTTGCCCACTCTAATTTATTTCCACTAGCATCTAACTGTGTGCCTTGTTCGTTATATAAGTATGCTTTACCATTTTCATACTTTAGTTTTCTATTGTCAAGAGTAATTACTGTATACTGTAATGTAGTTTTATCGAAACTTTCATTTGCAATGAAGGCATCTAAATCCTCATCATCTAAACTGTATAGTTCATTAATAATATTGTATATAAGTTTTTGTTGTTTAACTTTAGCAGGTGGATTAATGAATACAGGCATATTAAACGATAGGGTAGCAACATCAACAATATCATCTACACTTGAACCTACACTACGGCTACTCCATATACTGTTTGTCATTTCAACATAACTTAATGCTGACCAATCAAAAGGATTGTTACTTGTTCTAATATTAAGAGTAGGGTTAAACAATACCATAATCTGTTCCAACAACTGTAATTTTTGATCTGTATTTGAAGTCCAGATATCACAGTTCATAACCAAGTTATAAGGAACCGGAGCATGTCTTTCGATAGTGTATCTATTACCCACTTCATTTTTATAATTGCCAGTAACACTATCTATCTTCTTCTCATATACTTGTACTTTTTCTTCATACTCTTGATAAGTTCTACGATCAGCGGCTAGGTTAAGTTCAGTAACATAACAACTAATAAACGGAACAGTATTAATAATGTTCTCTGAATTCTCACGAGTAATGTGTGCGGCCATACGATTTACATCACCATAACGTACAGGAGTTAGCTGGTATATAGGTAACTTGTCATCATTAATACCCATTTGTACATTAAAGCCACTAAACAATCTTATGAACTGTTGAATGTATCTTCTTATCTGTTTATCGTAAAAGTATTGTTGTGCCATTATTCAAAATCACTCTTTGGTTTAATAACATTGCTGAGTGGTTGTCTTTCATTAAATTCTTCATTGTTAACAATTGTTGTTGAATCATTGTTAATGTAAGAACTTGCATTGTAAGTCTTATCACTCCATGTGACATCAGCTACATTATCATATAGTCTATTCCATCTGCTACCACGATAAACAAAAAGTCTATTTGGTTTAAAGTCATTACGGACAAAGTAATCACCATCATTTGGTAATGTTGGAAACTGATCACCTGTTGATAATGTTTCTCCATGCTCATATACTTCCGAAGTATCCGGTTGTCCAAATAAATGGTCAGTTAATGGTAAGCCTAATGGATCGGCTTCTTCAGCACTCTTTACAATAGCATTACTAATATTAAGTTCTGTTTTGTAAGCACTAAGATCGTTCTTAAGACTTCCTGGATCATTTGCGGTACCAAGTATATCTGAGTATTCTTGTGTATCTGTAAGTGGCGAAACTTTAACACGCCAAATATGACTGTACCAAGTTTGACTAAAGCCTTCACTTCCACGGTTAGCATCTTGTACTACATAAAATTTATTAACAGCATCTCTGTCATGATCCAATAATAGATCATCTCTAAGATGTGGCAATTCTAATACATCGCCGGGCATAAGTTTACGACCCAGTTTCTCGACCATATCATTTGTATGGAATGTAATAAACAATGTATCGTTAGTTAAAAATAATCCAAACTGACTTAGATCAAAATCATTATCACTTACATTGTATACGCCTCGTAATTCAAATACATCTGGATCATACTTGCGATCTCTGTTTTCCATGAATAACAAGTCTTGTATTTTTGTTTCGTTAATAAAGCCTTCTGGATTTGTTTCATCACCAGTAATTAAATCCTTTTCTAAACCACTACCATAGTTAGGCTCACTAGGATCTTCTGCATCTAGTTGTTGTTTAGGTCCCAAGTATTTGTGTACATGTACACCAGTTCCACCAATGTCAAACTGTTCACGGACATTCCAGTCCATAAATTTGTAATCGTTACCCTTATAATTTCTGTATAAACTTAGTCGCGGCATATCAGTTCCTCTTATAATGTATTTATGCAAAAAATAATAGGTTGACAAGCACCTAAAAGATGTTATACTGTATAAGTATTAATTATTAGGAGTTATCGAATGGCTAAAATTTCAGTACCCAAGAAGTCACGTAAAACAAAGAACCGTGCTGCCGCAAGGCGTAAGACTGGTATCATTACTATTAATTGGGATGGTGCATTAGATATGTCAGGGCAAGAGTTTGGTAAAAAGCGAAGACTAGCAACTGACGAACTGTATCAAACAGTTAAGCATGTTGAGATAATCCCTTTCCTTCACACATGGATGAAGAAAGAAGAGTATAGTAAAGAAGACATTAGAGCAGTTAAGGCGGCTCCACATGTGCCAATCAATGCGGCCATTAATGCTAAGTTACTATTAGATGGCATGCCAGATTTACATCAAGGACATGTAGACTATTGGACTGCATTACCGGGCACTGGTGATACACTAGCACCAGCAAGTGACTATATAAAGAGAATTATTGTAACTGCTATTCAAGAAGGTTCTCCTTTAGTAGAAGCAAAGGCTGAAGCTGATAGAATACAACGAGAAAAGAACTTAAAGTACTATAAGCCTACAATACAAGAAGTTATGAAAGAAGCAAGCCTTCGTATGACGGAAGAGATTGAAGAGTTTGTGGAAAACTTTATTGTTGATTCTGATCCTGCAACTGTTAAGAACTTTGAACCACATAAAGTATTGGTAAAAGTAGGAGCAAAAGCAAATCATGCTCGTGTTATTAGATCACTCTATGAAGGAGAGTTCGCTGAGTTTACAGAACTTATGAACTTACCCAATGCTACACAACGTAAAAAGTTAAGTGAGTATGAATTAGATATGGTTGAACAATTGGAAGAAGGTTTTTCACACTACAGTACTGCCCAGAAGAAGGCGGCATTGGAAATGTACAAGAAGATTCTTGATGCTTGTGATATGATTATTACTACACAGAAGGCAACTAAAAAGCCTCGTAAAGTAAAAGAGAAGTCAGCTGATCAATTAGTTGCTAAGATGAAGTACAAGAAGCTTGATAGTGATTATGGTATTGCTAGTGTAAGCCCTAGTGGTTTAATTGGCGCCGTATGTGCAGTAGTGTTTAATACTAAAAACCGTAAGTTGGGTGTATACGTTAGTGTAGATGAGGACGGCTTCAAAGCAAGAGGCACAACTCTACTAAGGTATAACGAAGATACAAGTCTACAAAAGACACTCCGTAAACCACAAGAGCAACTAAACATCTTTAAGAAGACAACGAAAGTTAGAACTATTAAAGAGTTTGAGTCCACTAAGACAACTGAAACAAAGCTCAATGGTAGGTTTAATGATGAAACTGTTATTCTGGCTGTATTTAAATAAATACAGTTAAGGAGAATAACATGAGTGCAAAAAGCGATCTAATTAAAGAAATGGAACTACGCCTCGGTGGTGGCATGGTTGATGTTGAACTAGACCCAGAACATTATGAACTGGCAGTTAACAAAAGCCTACAAAAATACCGCCAACGAGCAGAGAATTCTGTAGAGGAAAGTTTTGTATTTCTCAACCTACAACAAGATCAAAATGAATATACTCTTCCAGTAGAAATTGTTGAAGTAAGAGATATATTTAGACGTACTACTGGAGTAAGTAGTGGTACAGGAAATGATATTGAACCTTTCCAAGCCGCATTTATGAATACATATCTTCTAAATGCACAAGGCAGTGGTGGTCTTGCAATGTTTGATTTTATGCATCAGTATAGAGAAACAATGGGAAGACTATTTGGTGCTGAAATGATGTTTACTTGGCGTCCACAGGATCATAAGCTTCTAATACATCGTAAGGTAAAGGCGGCAGATACTTGTATTTTGCATTGCTACAACCATCGTCCAGATCAAAACATTCTTGTTGATACATATGCAGGACCCTGGGTCAAGGATTATGCATTTGCACACGTTAGACTAATGTTAGCAGAAGCACGTGGTAAATTTACACAGATTGCAGGTCCACAAGGCGGAACTACAATGAATGCAGATCAACTTCGTACAGATGCAATGGGTGAAATTGATAAACTTGAACAAGAGCTAACACTATATAGTGAAGGTTCAACAGGTTTAAGTTTTGTAATTGGCTAAACGTATACATTGACAAATCACAAATAAGAGCATATAATAATATTATGAAAAAAGTAATCGGTATATGTGGCCTAATAGGTCACGGCAAAGATACTGCCGCAGGCTTTCTGATCTCAGAGGGCTTTCAACGTATCAGCTTCGCAGGTGTATTGAAAGATGCATGTGCTAATATATTTGGATGGGATCGTATCCTATTAGAAGGTAACACACCTGAAAGCAGAGTATTCAGGGAATCAGTGGATACTTGGTGGGCTAAACGTTTGGACATGCCAGACTTTACTCCAAGACTAGCATTACAGGTAGTTGGTACAGATGTTTTAAGAACACATTTTCATCCAGACATCTGGGTTGCGGCCTGTGAACGCCAAATTGAAATGACAGACAACAACGTTGTTATTAGTGACTGTAGATTCTTTAATGAACTAGAAGTTATTAAACGACTAGGTGGATCAACTGCCGTAGTATGGCGTGATAACCGACCAATGTGGTGGACTACTGCTAGTAGTATTAATACATGTGGACATAAAGTTCCAGAACACAACAGTATGTCAGTAGTTTTCCCAGAAGTACACAAAAGTGAATGGAGTTGGGCAGGGTGGAATTTCGATTATGTGATAAATAACACCACTTCGCTTGAAGATCTAAAAACTCAAGTCCTAGATAACCTTAATTAACTACATATATAACTCTATAACAAGCACTATTCCGGCGTATCCTATAAATACGAGTAGAACAAAAATGTTTCTACAAACGTTATTTTTAAAGGAGAATTCCAAATGGCAAATCTTGTTTCACCTGGCGTACAGGTTTCAGTAACAGACGAGTCAGTATACGGTCCTGCAGGCGCTGGCACAGTCCCAATGTTGTTTATTGCAACTGGGCAAAATAAAACAGATCCTACGGGCACAGAAACTGACGGTATTGCAAAATATACCAAAAGTGCCAATGCAGGTAAACCTATCCTAGTAACATCACAGAGAGAACTAACACAGTACTTCGGTAATATTGATTTCCGTACAGTAAGTGGCACAGTTCAACAAGGTGATGAAACTAACGATTATGGTCTACTAGCGGCATATAGTTTCTTGGGTCAAAGTGCAGCGGCTTACATTGTTAATGCAAACGTAAACACTACACAACTTCGTCCAAGTTCAGCTGCACCGGTTGGTCCAGCGGCTAATCTAACATATTGGGTAAACCCAACACTATCAAAATACGGCATTTACGAATATAGTGCGGCAAGTATTTGGGTAGCACAAACACCAACAGTTGAAATTGTAACAACTGCCGGTAGTGCGACAGCGGCTGTTGTTAACGACACATACCTAGTAGAAGTTGTTAATAGTGCCACTAATACACAGATCATCTACTATAAAGGGACATCAGGTTCATGGGTAGCACTAACAACGTCAACTAATGCAACGTATAGTCCACACTACACAGTTCCAGGTTCACCAAGTACAGGTGATATTTGGGTAAAGACAACAACACCAGGCGCAGGCTTAGATGTTGATATTTCACTTTACTTAACTTCAACTGCATCATTTGTAGCAAAGACACCAGTTTATGCTAATGATCATGCAACTGCTCCAACAGGCGTTGTGGGAGATATTCAACAGGATGGTACTGCAGGCGTAGCCAATAGTAACTTATCTGATGGAGAGATTTGGCTATCAATTAATGATGGTACTGGCGTAATTGAAATTAAACGTTGGGACGATACAGCGGCTCAAGAGTGGGACGACATTGCAACTAGTTCAGCTATTGCAACTGGCGGATACATTATGAGTGTATCAACAACAATGCCAGTAGGTGCACCAGTAAACGGTACACTATGGTTTGACCCAGATGTAAACGACTTAGACATTTATGAAGCGGCTCTAGATAGTGGCGTACAAAAATGGCTTAAAGTAAGTGACATTCAGTACGTTAGTACTGCTCCACTAACAAACAAAAGTGGCGGATCTCTAGGAGATGGCGACTATTGGATTGATACAGATGCAGCCGGTTATCCTGTAATTTACAGACATAACGGAACAGCATGGGTTGTCAAAGACAAAACAGATCAAAGTACAAGTGCAGGTGTTGTATTCGGTGATATCACTGATCTAGCAAGTGCAGGCGGTGCCTTTATAGCGGCCGCGGGTGTACTAGCAGGCGGACCTAATCCACTAGTATATCCAGTGGGCATGTCAGCAATTAACATGTGTCGTTCAGCAAGTACTGTTAAAAAATATGACAGTTCACTAGCAACTGCATGGAAATGGCGTAACTTTGCTGGTAATCAAGCAAATGGTTCGGGATCATTTGGTAGACTAGCACAACGTAGAGTTATTACTAATGCTATGCAGGCAAGTGCAGCGGCAACAGAACTTCGTGAAGAGAATGTTCAATTCCGCTTAATTGCAGCTCCGGCATATCCAGAAATGTTTGATGAAATGGTTACACTAAACAGTGATCGTAATGAAACAGCATTTATTATTGTCGATACACCATTCCGTATTAATGCCACAGAAGCAGTTAATTGGATTGATGGCGTAGGTGCAACAGAGAACGGTGAAACAGGACTAGTAGGAAAGAATACTTATTCAGCAGCCTATTACCCAAGTGTATTAACAACTGATCCAGTAAGTGGTAAGAGCGTTGTTGCTCCTGCATCACATTCAGTACTATACACATATGCATATAACGACAACGTTAGTTTCCAGTGGTTTGCTCCAGCAGGACTAACACGTGGTGTTGTACAAAACGCAACAAACGTTGGTCACCTAAATAGTGAAGGCGAGTTTACTCCAATATCACTAACACAAGGATCACGTGATGCAATGTATGTTAAAAAACTTAACCCAATTGCAAGATTTCCTGCAGAAGGAATTGTTGTATTTGGACAGAAGTCATTACACTCAGGTGCAAGTGCATTAGATAGAGTTAACGTAGCACGTTTAACAGCATATCTAAGAGAACGATTTGCAGTTATTGGCAGACCTTACTTGTTTGAGCCAAATGATGCAAACACACGTTCTAACGCTAAAGGTACATTTGAAGGATTTATGTCAAATATCCTAGCACAACGTGGTGTGTATGACTATGCAGTAGTTTGTGATACAACAAACAACACTCCTGCGAGAATCGATGCTAATGAATTGTATATTGATGTAGCAATTGAGCCAACTAAAGCGGCTGAATTTATCTACATACCAATTCGTATCGTTAACACAGGCGAACTTAGTTAATAAACATATACTTAACTATAAGAACGGAGTCTAAAATTAGGCTCCGTTCTTTTTTGACTGTTTTGCATAAATAATACTATAGACAAACACTTTTAAAAGGAGATTTAAGATGGCTGTAATTGCAAATTTTGGTGTACCGGTTGCCGGTGGTGGTGAAGCCACATTAATGCCGAAGCTACAATATCGTTTCCGTGTCAAGTTCACAAACTTGGGAAACAGTAACAATGGAGCTCTAGTAACTAAGAATGTTATTAGTGTTACCCGTCCAGCACTAGACCATGAAGATGTTACAATTGATGTATACAACTCAAAGATTCGTTTAGCTGGAAAACATACATGGCAGGATATTACACTCGTTGTTCGTGACGATGTAAACAGTGATGTAATTAAAGAATTAGGCAATCAAATTGCTAACCAAGTTAACCATGCTGACCAGAGTGCTCAAAAGAGTGGCTCAGCTTACAAATTCAAAATGATAATCGAAACACTAGACGGTGCTCACGATGAAGGTGATGCTGGCGTACTAGATAGTTGGGACGTTACAGGATGTTTTATTCCTAGTATCCAATATGGAGACCTAAACTATAGTTCAAGTGAATTTGTTCAGTGTACTATAACTGTTCGTTATGACAACGCAGCTCATAATATTGCCGGCGCAGATGTACTAAGTAGTAGTTCAATTCTATCTTCTTACGGTGATACAGCAGCAGTAACAACGTAAGAAGATAGAAAATGGGATTAGGTAAATATCTAGGTGATGCCGCTACCACTCTATACAATACTGAAGGCAATCAGATACAGTCATTTATACCCAGATCTAAATTTAATTTTGGTGTTATTCTAACTCTTGTTGGTACTGATGGTGCTGACAAGAGTCTTTCTCTTACTAAAATTGCAGGTGTAACAATGCCTAGTTATTCAACTAGAACACAGACACTAAATCAATACAATAAGAAACGTGTAGTACAAGTTGGTGTAGATTATCAGCCAATCCAACTTACTGCTTATGATGACACCAGTGGCGAATTTGAGGAGTTTCTTAAAAACTATAGTAGATATTATTTCGGACAAACACTAACAGTAGATGATGCAGGTTCATTTGATTATGATTTACTTAATGATTCATTTGCTAGTAATAGTGGATACAGTCAAGCAGGTCTAAAAATAAGAGAAACTAAAAACTATATTAAAAATATAAGAATTATAAGAACATCTAGTAAAGAAGATGTTAATGTTATTACAATATACAATCCTTTTATACAAAGTATTACACCATCTGACTTAAATTATTCAGATAGTGCACCAGTCAGTTATAGTCTAAGCTTCATGTACGAAGGGTTTGACATAAGAAGTGGTTCACAAAGCCAAGATTTCTTCAATGAATATTACAATTTAGTTAACGACTAAATACTATTATGGCGCCCAAGTTCCAGCAAGGAGTTTATACTCTAACTAACCCAAAAAAGTATATAGGTAAAAGTCAGCCTAGATATCGTAGTGGGTGGGAATTAGCAGTATTTAGAATGTGTGATGCACACCCAAGTATAGTTGCCTGGGGTAGTGAAACACATAGAATTCCATATAAGAATCCCTTAACAGGAAAGAATACAAACTATGTTCCTGATCTGTTATTAGTATATAATGATAGAAAAAATGAAAGACATGCAGAAATTGTTGAGATTAAACCAAGTAAACAAATACTAGGTGAAGCAAAGACTCAGGATCAAATGGCGGCGGCTGTTGTTAACCATGCTAAATGGGAAGCGGCCAGAGCCTGGTGTAAGAGTCAAGGCTTGGGTTTTAGAGTTATTACTGAAAATGAGATTTTTAACAAACCTCAAACCTCAAGTAAACGAAGGAAGAAGAAATGACAAAGAAACTAGAAGAAGAATTTAACTTACCACCTATTGAAGATATTTCATTATTTGGTGAAGAGGCAATACCTATTGAAGCTGGTGAGTCAACTATTGAAACCTCAAAACAAGATATAGCATTAACACAAAGTACGTTAGAAGTAACACAACGTATAGATAGTGCTTTGCCAATTGTACAGGGATTAGAACAATTGGACAGAGAGATGGATGAATATGCAACAAAGGCAATGACTACATTTGAAGACTTAGTTGATCTAGGTAAAAATGTTGAAGATAGACATGCGGCACCTATATTTGATAGTGCAGCCAAAATGATAACGGCGGCTTTACAGGCAAAACAAGCCAAAATGGATAAAAAGATGAAGATGATTGAACTACAAATGCGTAAAGCAAAGTTAGATCTTGATACCCGTAAGGTAGATGCTAGTCTAGAAGGCAAAGAAGATGCTCCCGAAGAGATCGAGGGCAAGTTTATTGGAGATCGCAGTAGTATGTTAGCAGAGATCATGAATAAAATGAAAGAAAACGATAAATAATAGTAGCGGAGAAATGTTATGAAATCTTATAAAGAATATCTAAAAGAATCTAAACAATCTTATAAGTTTCGTGTGAAATTGGCCCAAGAGCTTTCAGATGAACAAATAGATAAGATTGAACGTCATCTTGGAAAGTATGATGTAAAGAGCGTGAGTGCTCCTAAAAAATTAATGCTACAAAGCACACCTTATGATTTTCCCACCCTGCGTGGCTATGAAATCATTGTTATGGAATTTGAAACAGACAGAGTTGCAAGTGCCTATCAAATACAGGTGGAGCTTAGTAATTTATTAGGTCTTGGAGAGGGTCTAATGAAAGTTCGTAGTGAACACGAACCATTAGAAAAACAAGAACAATCTGCAATGGAAACAAAAGGTGTCGACAAAGGCAGTGAATCACTTCTTGCAGACGGTGACTATAGTGAAACCACAAAGATTGACGGCGAAGATTACTATGGTGATAAGTACAACACTAAGTTCGTACAGGAATTATTAGCTCTCCGAAAAACTAAAGAGAAGGAAAGCAAATGAGCGACTTAGACAGAATTTTAAAACTATCTGGTTTGGTACAAGGTAATGGCTTTGCACAACCAGTAGAAGAAAGCAAGATGTCCGATCTAGACATTGAAGCACAAGACATGAGCAGAGACGAATTTATTGCGGCACATTCAGGTACACTAGGTGGTGCTGAAGCGGCTGGTAACTTTTGGGACGAATCTAAAGAATCAAGGGATTCAAATGAAGGTATTGAAACAGAAGCAGTAGGTTCTTTTGCAGATCCAATTTTGGATTTATGTGATGAAGTGGGTTGTGATCCAGATCATCCAGTTTTAGCTGATCTAATTAGATATTTAGATGGTGATACTATTGCAGACTTTGTAAAAGAATTCCGTAGTAATCATGAATACGATAACGGAATGGAATATGAATCAGCAGAAGTTGACGAAGCATCATGTGGTTCTAAGAAAAAACACAAGCATGAATCAACAGAAGTAGTAGAAGCTGAAGGCATGAGAACAATAGAAGTGAATAAAGACATTCAACTAGCAGGTGATAGTATCTGGGATAAACGCAATGAGAACATGACACAAATGGTTCACGTTAAGGAAGTTAGTATTTCCGAAGATGAAGATGGTTACCTAAGTGTTGAAGTTGAACATGATGGACCTTGGGAAATTTATACTGATACAGCATTTCCAGAAGCAATTAGTGAAATATGCGGATGTGAAGTTGACTGGTCAGAACAAGGAATGCAAGACGAAGGAATGGCACACCTTGAAGGCGAATTAATGGAAGCATACGAAAGTATTAGTGAGACATTTCATACAGAACTTATGAGAGAACTAAAAGACTAACTGTCCAAGAGGGTAGTTGAATTGATTTTTGAAGGAGATCAAACAAATGAATGAACTAGAAAGAATTCTTAATCTAGCAGGAGTAAGTTATGAGGCTCCAAAGAAGATTGAAGAAACAACAGAAATTGCTGAAGAGCAAAGCAAAGCACAAAAAGACGCATTCGCAGCTATGTTAGCCAAGAAAAAAGGCAAAAAGGGTCCTACAACAGACCATGAAGAAGAGCATGTTAAAGAAGATGCAGGATTTGAAGATGATGCGAGAATTGCCAAAAGAAACCAACAAGATGATGACCAACTAGAAAAAGAATACCAGTCTAATAGACAACGTAAAAAACGTCTAATAAAAGATTTAATATCAAACAATCCAGCTAGTGAATTTAGTCATATGTATAAAGAAGATGATCTTGATGAGGCACCAAACGAAGGTAACGAATTCTCAGGCAATCGTAAGGCGGCTATTGATGCTGGCGAAGATGAGTTTGAAGTAGACGGAAAGAAATACAAAGTCTCCGGTAACAAAAACGAATCAATCGAAGAAGCTGAAGATCCAGACTTTAGTAAAGATAACTTAGAGCTATGTGATCATTGTGATATGCCTAAAGACGACTGCGAATGTGATCATACAAATGAATCACTAGAAGTTGTTGAAGAATCACCTACAATGGATACTACACAGTTAATTACCCTACTTAAAAACTCAGGCATTAGTGAAGATCAAATTGCTAATCGTTTAAAAGTTATTGAGGAAGAGTTTGGAAACACTCCTGAAGGCGTTGGTGAAACAGAGCCTACAGTACATGGTAGTGATGACAACTATAACTTTGCACAAGCAGTAAACCTAAGTCTAAAAAGATATTTGGATGCAGCTGATATGAAAGTACAAGTATCAGAGCATACAAAAGAAGACTTAACAGCGAAGTATCTAGCATCTAAAAAGTAAAATGCAAGGATTAAACTGGTCACTTAACGGTGATACGAGAAGATTGAATATTGATTCTAGCAGTAGATGTAACTTATCATGTCCTGGATGTGGTAGAACACATGACGTTACTGCTGGAACCAATGGTTCAATTGAAGACATGCCAATGGAATACTTCAAAGCACTAGTACGCCCAGAAAACAGAATCACCAATTTAACATACAATTTTGCACTAAGTGATCCCATTTATAGTGGTGTTATTTTAGATCAAATAGAACATATCAACACATTAGATGATAGACCCATAATTAATTTTAGTACTAATGCAAGTGGTCGTAAACCCAGATGGTGGATCAAGTTTGCAGGACTATTGCGAGGACGAGATAGAGTAGAGTTTGCAATAGATGGTCTAGAAGATACAAATCACATTTATAGAGTTAATTCAAAATGGGATAGTATTATGCTGGGTGCTAAAACTCTAAGAGAACATTGGAACCCACCACATGGTGGAATGATGTGGCGTTATGTTATATTTGAACACAACTATCATCAAGTAGCTGAAGCACAAAAATTAGCAAAAGAACTAGGCTTTAATAGATTTAGAGCTATCGTAGGTGACAAAAGAACACCCAAACACATGATATTAAAAAGTAAAATATGGGAAGAAATAGAACATGATCTATCCTAAATGCAAACATAAACCAAACCAAGTACCAGCAATAAGGTATGATGGCTATGTAGTTCCTTGTTGTCACTTCGGACAATGGCAAGATATCGATAGATTTAGAGAACGTATGGGAGATCTTGTGGAAACAATGCATATAACTAATGGTACTCTGGATGAGATCAACAACAGTCCAGCCTGGAAGTATATTGAAGACAGTTTTGTTAATGAACCGTTTGCTAGATGTATTAAGCATTGTAGTGGTGGTGAGGAAAATTATAGTACGAAGAAAACAAACGCAGAATCAGACTTTAAGTTAATCGATTTATAAAAATGATTTGGGAGACATTTATATTATGTTTGGTATTATTGTTAGTTATCATGGCGGCCATGAGTATAGGCCTCCTGAGAGGCCGACGTGTAAAAGGGAGTTGCGGTGGTGCTACCGGCGTTTGCTCTGTATGTGGCGAAGACAATGCAAAAGAAAAGACAGTTATCAAAGGTGAAGAACATTTAAAACGTCCTGAACCAACACGTTACGGAACGTGGGAAAGTAAAGGCACAGATGTCGACTTTTGATAAATATGTAGGTAACGCTTAGGACCCGCTGTTACAGGCGAACAGGCGTCAAGGTTACTGTTTATCCTTAAAGACATGGTTCGCTACTCTTGTCTTTTAAAAAACAGACTTTCCAACAGATAAATACTAGTATGAAGAAATTATTTGCATTTGGTTGTAGTATGACAAGAGGAGATGCATTAGATGATATATGGGATTTTGAACTAAAGCAAACAGATCCAAATGCAGGACCAAGCAAGTATTCTTGGCCACAACTCCTAGCAAACAATATGAATTTAGAGTGTGCTAACTTGGGAGAAAGCGGTGCTAGTAATAAACAGATTTGGTATAGATTGGTAACTACACATATGACAGAAGGCGATACAGCATTTGTACAATGGACATCAACAAATAGATGGTGTCTAATAGATAACAAAATAAAGCAGATTAATTCGTTTCGTACAGACAAACAATCCCAAGCATATTATGAGAATCTACATACTGATATTGATTCAGATTATGATGTAAATTTAAGAATAAGTCATGCAGATTACTATGCTAAAAGTATTGGTGTTAAGTTATATCATCTAACATATGATAAAACAAGTTTATCTGATAACTTACAGTTCAACACAGTAACACCACTTAATAGTGATATACATAAAATACAAGTGGATAACGGAATATATGCCAATGATAATGCTCATCCTTGTGCTATTACACATCAGTTACATGCATACAATATATACGAGGAGGTTGCCCAATGGCAGTAGATACCAAACTAACTAAAAGTCCATATAAGAGAGAAGAATACACAAGTGATCAATTGGTTGAACTTGCCAGGTGTGCGGCTGATCCCAAACACTTTATGTTGAACTACTGTTATATTCAGCACCCTGTTAAAGGAAGACTGTTGTTTACATTGTATGACTATCAAGTTGGACTAGTTGATACATATCACAATAATAGATATAGTATTAGTATGCTTGCACGACAAACAGGTAAAAGTACCTGTGCGGCAGGATACTTACTATGGTATGCAATGTTTAACCCTGACCAGACTATTCTTATAGCGGCTCACAAATATAGTGGTGCTCAAGAGATTATGCA
>Ga0209634_1001054_pt1 | contig 20704 bp, 26 predicted proteins | sample LinPmetageLP40_FD_184043 | JGI IMG/M metagenome (GOLD analysis project Ga0209634, IMG submission 184043) | Marine viral communities from the Pacific Ocean - LP-40 (SPAdes) (version 2) | ecosystem: Environmental > Aquatic > Marine > Oceanic | place: Pacific Ocean | collected 2010-08-26 | reverse complement strand
GTTGAAACATCTACACTAGCAGTACCAATACCCACGTTACCTAATGGGTTTATTCTCATAGCCTCGCTAGGTGATGCGCCATCATTGCCATCATTAGTTCTAAAAATTAAATTTGCCTTTTCATCGTCCGATGAGCCGTGATGATTTGCCTCTATCTCAGCTAATGTACTTTCCTCACCGCCACTCTGTTGACCTTTAAAGATAACCTTACCTTCACGTCCACCATCTGAGTCTTCGTGAGTACTATTAACTATAGTAACTTCTGGCGTTGTGTCAGTAGCTGTAATGTCTTGAGCGTTAACTGTGGGAACGTTAGCAACCGTAGCACTAATAGTTCCAGCCCTTGCTCCTATGTATCCACCCATCTAGGTTATCTCCATATAAGACATCGTGACAGACAACTTATCAGCAACGCTACAGTCCACTGCTATAAGGTCACCTGCGTTCATGTTAATTTTACCTTCGAGTGGCGAAAGCGTAGAGCCAGCAGGGATTGCCACATCTTTAATCAAGTGTGCTGTAGTGTTCTGCGTCTGCCCTGTCTGCGTTGTTGTAGTAATAAGCGTTACACTTGCTGTAACCTGAGAGGTATGAACGTTAGCTAGTGTCATTCCTAACATAACTATCGTGCTGCCTGTCTGCACAAGATAGATATTTTCTGGCGTACCAGCAGAAGCTGGCGCAACATCCCTTGTAACTAGTTTAAACGTATTTGCCATGTTAGCCTCCTAAAGCTATTGCTAATGCAGTTGCTTCGTCTACCGTTGCTTTTGCACCTATTGTTGAAATGTTAGTTACTACCGTATTTATGTTAGCTGTATTGTCAGCAACTGTGGTTATTTTGGCAGAGATAGCAGCCAAAGCATTCATATCACTAACTATGTCAGCAGTGCCTAAAGTATTCATATCAGCAATAGCATCAGTAGTTCCTAAAAGACCTATTTGTGTAGCCTTTGCTGCTACTGCACCTATGTCTGTAGCATCACCAGCAACAGCAGTTACGTTAGAAGCTATACCAGCAACGGTAGTTACATTACTAGCTACTCCAGCTACTGTAGTTACGTTACTAGCAACAGCAGCTACTGCTTGTATTGCATCTGTAGCATCAGTACCGTCCTCGATGTCACCTAGTATAGCAATGTCAGCAGTAACTTTAGCTAATGTCTCAACGTCAGCAATCGTAGGGCCAGCCTCTAAATTACCATTTGAAGCATTAAAACCTATAACCCTACCTTTTCTAGCAGCTAATGCTGGTAGTTCTAATGTAGCAGCAGGTTCGTAATCATTTAACTGAAGTGTTCTACCCACCCTATCATTTAAATCAGCAGCTAAAGCTGTTAAAACATCAAGCTGCTCATTCAAAGCAGGTCTACTAATTGCTGCACCTGAACTAAAATCAGAAGTTCGCTCAAGCGGAACGTCTCTAACAACGACTACTGAAGAGCCGCCTGTTATGCCAGTGACCGCGCTGCCCATAGTTATTGTTCCAGTTGTTCCATTGCCCCCTGAAATCGAATAATGAGTTGTAATTGATTTTAGAGTGCCATCTACATAGATCTTAACTTCATCATCATCAAAGAAATCAAAAGGAACAGTAAAGGCGGTTTGGCTTGCTCCTTGAGCAACCGTATAATTCACCCTTGGGCTGTTATTTGCTATTGCTATGGCCATTTATGCTCCTTACTATACATTTTCTTTAATCTGAATCAATCGATCTGGCAACATTATTAATCATTGCACGCGAATCTTCTTTTAACCAAAACAATTCAGAATAAGGCAGCATTAAATAAAATTCTTTTAATGCGCTTCCATAATTACCTGTGTAAATATCAATAACACCATCGCTAAAGTCTTTAACTGTTGAAACGCCAGACCCTAAAACTGTAGTAGCTGCTTCTGTATAACCATCTTTACCATAAAAAGCTAAATTTAATGGGTCATTAGTTGGATCATTTAATCCTGCCTGAGTTACTGCTCGAACAGTATTCATTGCAATATCACCATAAATAGAACTTATACCACTACGCTCAATAGCTGATAAAAACTTTTGTTCATTTGTTAATTCATCCCAAACATACTCTGGCGTTCTTATTTTTGCCATTAAATAACCAATGCCAAGCATTGCAGCAAAACCACCATACCTATTTTTTATCTGACCTTGAGCAGCACTATGTAAAATATTAGTAGCAGCAGACATTGACCAGTTATAAAACTGAAATGGCAAAGTCATTACACCTGATTCCAAACGCACATAGCCTGGAAACTCTGGGTCTTCTTTAAACATAGGAAACATACGAGTTGCTTGATTATTTGGAAGAAAAACAGATCCATCTGCATAGGTAAATCTTGTTGCTGGAGAGGAGCTAATTATTGTGTTGTTTATAGACTGATTAACAGCCGCTTTAAATTTAACTTGAGTATCTAAACTAATGCCTTTTTGAGACCACTCTTCTATATTAGCAATGATTAAACCCTTACTTCTTTGAATAGGTGAACTTGCTATTTCTTTAGCAACAGTAACATCAATACCATGTCGAGCAAGATATTCTAAATCAAACTTTGATGCAGATCCATCAGCTACACGAAGTGATGTATCAACAAATCTATGTACAGAAAGAACACCACTTAAACCTTTTAAACCAACAGTCATTGGGCCAAGACCATTAAGTATAAAACCACCTTGCTTAATAGAATCCCATGACTTATTTCCAATAGTAGAACCAGAATCTTCTAAAATTTGCCTTTGAACAAAACCCAAAGAAAGTTCTAGAGCTTCACCATAAATTTCTTTTACTTGTTTAAATTGTTTTTCCCATGCTGGATCATCAAATATATTTACCAATCCTTTAAGCATTGGCCTAAAGCCTTGTTCCATTATAATCTTAGGAATGTCACCTAAAGCAGTAGGCCCAGCAGAACCTAAATAATTTAATGAAGTAAACTCTTTTAAAAATTGCACACGGCGATTGGTAAGATTTGTAGGGTCACTTATCGAAGTTGCAGTTACTCTTCTATACAATATTGTTAAATTTTTTCTTAGCTCATTTGCTTCTTTTACAGACATTCCGTTAGTAATTAAATCATCTGTCGCTTCGTCAGCAACTTCTTTAAATGTTTTATTGTTAAAAGCATTAGCAAAATCTATTTTAGATCCCATTCTTACGTTATATTTACGAACAATATCTCTAACACTTGTATTTATAAAAGGTAAAATTTCTTTGTTAGATATTGTTAAGCTTCGGCTTGGATAATGAACGCTTTGCCTAGAAATAGTAGCAGTGCCATCAGGATCAGCCAATATTCCTTCAATAATACTATCAACATATTTATTTTGAGCAGCAGGTTTCCCAGTAAAATCTTGTGGCTCCCATAAACCACTCTTTTTATTATACTCAAAACCGTTTGGATTTTGCTCTACATGATCTAATAATGTTTTTCTAAATAATTTAGCACCACGCTCATCAATAAGAATAGCTTCAGTATCAAACTCTCTCATAAAAAATGGCTCGTCTGCTCCAGAAGGTTTAAATTCAGCTTTTTTAAGATAATCTAAGTTTTGACTTAATTCTGATAGCTCGTCTTGAAGGTCAGCAACTCTTTTTGTCCAGTGTTTCTTCTGCTCTATTAGTCCTTCTTGCGCCTCAAGACTTTTAGGTATTTCTTTAGAATTTACAAAAGCTAATTTATCTTGTGCTATTTCAATTTCTACTTCTTTACCAATAACGCGTTGTCCTAAAAATCCAGTTGATCCTAAAACTCCAGAATCAATACCTTCCTTTTTCATTTTTTTAAAATATTTTTCTAGTAACTCAACAGCAGCAGCTTCTTGAGGATTAAAGTTTGTTTCTCCAGTAATTCTACGGATATTTAAATCATCCATCCAATCATCTAAAGCAACACCTTTACCACTTGTTGCTTGCCGCGTTTCTGGAAAAAACATAGTTTCTTTCATATCATAATTTTTTTGCCAAAACTTAGTCATGTCTTTTTCAAAAGAATATAGATCTGCTCTTCTTAAATTATTTTTAATTGCAACGCTTGCTGGTATTGTTAGTCCAAACTTTTGTCCTGTTACTAACATTGAACCATCACCAGCTATTACAAGAGCCGTTTTATGAAAATTGTTTAATGCATTTTTAAATTTTACTGGTGCTTCTTTTTCAGCAGTTCTCCGTAAAATAGTTTTCATGGGAGTTGGCATAAAATCAATAACATCGTAAAAACTTTTTGCTAAACTGTAAGGATTATCAACTGTAGACAAACCTTTATCTAATCTTCTAGCTGATAATTCAGTATTTAAATCATCTCTTACTTTTCTTAAAGCACCTATTTCTCGTTGCATTGTTTCAATAGCTTTTGGATTAGCATCAAAACCTTTTGGCCCATTAGATCTTAATAGTCTTTCTACAAATTTTTCTTTACCCATAGCCTGACCATGTAAAGCCATAGCCCTAGCTCTTAATGACAAATCACTTTGTTTAGAATATTTTTTTCTTATACGTTTTGCTAACTCTGGAAGTTCTTTTTCTTTTTTAATAAATATTTCTTGCTCTCTAATAGTTTGAGCATGTAAATTTAAAGCTCTATGACTTGTATCAAATACATTAGTAATAGATTTTTGAGCAATTTTAACTCCACCACCAAAGAAAAACCCCAATGCTGTATTAGAAGCTACATAAAACCCTGACTCAATAGGATCAAAAGTCTCATAAACTAAAGCTCTTGGAGCCTCCTCTGCTAAAGAAATTGCGCCAGCAGTTAAAGAGAAGTTTGTTGCACCACCTAATATAGTAGTCGCTTTTAATGCTCTAAATATAGGTACATATGATGTTGGATTTGCAAAAGCCGCAACAACATTCTGGCCCATAGTTGCATTTTGAAAAACATTTCGATCAGCAAGATCTTTTAAGTGCAGTTCTTTTTTCTTTTCAAACAATGCTTCTGTCTTTGTTAAACGCAAATCTTCAGCTAATGGTTCAAATATTGGCTCAATGGTTCGATCAAACTCTTCTCTTTCACCAAACCAATCTTGTAAAAAATAAGGAGCTGATAAAATAGGATCTTTAAATCTGCTTATTTGTGCATACGCAACAGAAGATACAGTCGGTCTTGACTGCATTGGGCCACTAGAAACTGGAGCAAAAGAATAGGTCATAAATAAACTCTACGTTAAAACATCAAAGCAGGTAATCTTTTCATATTTTCTTTTTCATTTGAATCTTGTTGCGTTTTAAATCTACCATACTCTTCAAAACCTTTTTCAAGCCATTCTGTTTCGCCGTTTAAATCAAAAACTGTATTAGGTATAACTTGAATAGCACCGCTACCAGAAACAACTGCATATAATTGACCTTGTGGAGACGCTGCACTTGATTGCAATGTTGGGCCAAATAAAACCTTTTGTTCACCAGCATTAATTCTAGTAACTTCTTCTGTTTCATTACCAAATAAATCTTTAGTCATTTGTTTAATAAAAAATGCCTGACCAGCAGATATATCTTCAACTCTAACTTTAGAATCTGAATCAAAAAAATATCTGGCATTAGGCATTGTTGAATTTAAATCATCAACTTTCATTTTAATTGCATAAAGATATGGAGCAAGTTCATTTTTTGTAGAGCCAAAATCGTTTGGAGCTAAAGAAGAATTAGTAATTGGAGAATACATATTAGCATTGCTAGTAAACCTAGCATCAATCATATTTCTAATTACATCATCTGTTGACTTGCCATGAACAGGTACAAGCAGCTCTGCTAGCTGTATAAATTCTGTTTGAATTTCATCAGGAATAGCAGCAATATCATTAATTAATGCCAATGGTGACTTGTAATCAGATTTTAATTTAAAATCATCTGCTGACATAGGGCCAGCTAATCTTCTATCTATTACTTGTGATAGCATACCTTCCCTAACAGGCGCAGGAAAAAATGTGTACAAGTGATAATATGCTTTTAAACGAGACGCTGCATCTTTACCTAAAACTTGATAAACTGCTGGTTTTAAATTAAAGCTACCGCCAGTATCAACAACACCAAATTCTCTTACATTTCTTAAAAAAGTTTCAATTTGACCTTGTTCTAAATTATTATTTTCTAATCTTACAAAACCGTTATTAAATTCTTCAGTAATATTACCTGATTGTTGCATTAAATCATATTGACGCGATAAAAGAGCTTTTTGTTTATCTGGCATGTTTGCTATTTCTTCATTAGAAAATATAAAAATATCAGGGTGTATTGCTCCACCACTTATTCTTTCTAAAGAACTTCTTAAATTTTCTCGCCCATCTACAGTGTTATATTGATTGGGCATATACACCCCATTGTTAATATGAGAATCTGTTAACTGTTGATTAAAAACTTTCTTATCATTCTCAAGTTGTCTTTGAGCATCTGATAAAACACTCTTTACAAGATTATAAACTTTATCTTTATTAACTAAATATTTTTCACCACCAGAAGAATAAGAATCACCTAAAAGTTTTTCTATACTTTTTATAACCTCAGCATCTAATTGACTAGAAATTGTTGTAGCATTAGGATTTACATAACTAGCTAGAGCATTTAAAAAATTTACATTTTCTTCAGTTGCTTGGGTGCTTAGCGCAACAGAAAACCTATCTAATGTTGCTTGATCAAATATATTTTGAATAGAAGTTTTAATACTTTCTCTGTCAATATTTAAAGACTTACCAAGTTCTTGAACCTCATCTATGTTTCTTAGAAAATTTTCTGTATCTGTTGATTGGGCTATTTTAGTAGAGTCAATATCAAATACTCTATTGCGCTCTTCTTGAAGTTTTGCATTTTTCTTAGTTAAGTTTTGTTCAATAATAGTATTTATTTGTTTTACTATTTTGCTGTCAGTTACATCTTTATATTTTTTTTCCAAACTTATTTCAGACAATTGTATTGTCTCATAAGTTGATGATGGGTTAGCAACTAATTCAAATAAAGCGCGAGCATCATTATCTAGTTCTAGGCTTATAGCTTCTAAATTTTTATCAAAATTAAATTTTACTTTTTTTTGCGTACCAGAAGCTATATCCATAAAAGCTTTTTTATTATCAGAATCAGCAACATCTTTAAATAAATTCATATTGAATGAGTTCATAAACTGAGATAGCTCAAAATACTTTCCACTTTCAAAAATATTTTTAATCTGTTCTGCATTTTTTTGACCATCAGAAGACATCATTAATTTTTGAACAAGACCTTCAGCTATTTGATCTTTTGCATTTTCTATTTGTTTCAAAAGTTTATTATGTTTTTCTGAATTAAATTTATTAGAAGAGCCAATGTTAGCAGCTAAAGAATTTAAATAATTAACTTGTTTTTTTAGTTCAGCAATTGTGCCAACAGTTCCCCAGTTTTTATATTGATCAGATTCTATATTCCCAACTATATATGTTGTAGCATCATCAATACCTAATGTTATTCTTCTTTCTTTTTCTTCAGTTAATGCTTTTCCCATAGCTTCAGTCTGAGCTTGTTTTTGTTGCTCAAATTGTGTTATTTGATTTCCCGATAATAACGCATTATCAAAAGAAGCTTTATTGTCTTGGGCTATTTTTAAAAAATCTGTTGGAGCTGTTGGCCCAACCACATTTTTTATTTCTTTAATTGCATCTTTTGCAGCAGGTGTAAGTCTATTATAAATATGTTTACTACCCATACTTTGAAAGTATTGAAATATTTTATCACTCTGCGTTGCAATATCTTCTTGCTGTAGAATTCTACCTATAATCCCTTGAACAACTTTTAATCTATATTCCTGATCAAACTCCTGTTGTTCATTTTTTTTAAGACCACCAACTCTATCAAAGACAGTCATTGCGTGACCTAATCGAATACGCTCATTTGATACTTGATTATAGTCACCTGAGAAACCAAGATTAAAAGCTGACTCTAATGCTTTTGTTTTTATATCTTCTTTTTGTGTTAAAGTTTCTTCATAAACACGCCTTGTTCTATTAATTTCTAATTGAGTTCTTTTATTTTCTAAATAGTTTCCACCGCGATCAATAATAAATTGTTTGTAAAAACCTTTTGCTTCTCCACCTAATCCTTCAAGATAATTTTTAAAATCTTCTGTAAAAAGTTCTGGAGCATTTTGCTCATTCTCATATTTTACAGATAATTCTTCAGCTTTATTATTTATTGCCGTATCCATTGTATTGGTAAATCTAAGATAAACAGCATCTTCAAAAGCTTCTTGTTGAAATGTGCCCATACCTAAAGCTTGACTTATAATCTCAGGCTTACCAGTACCTTTATGAATATTAGTTATAGATGTTAGGTCTGCTTTAGCAGCTTCAAGTTTACCACTTTCTTTAGCTTCTGATACTGCAATATCATAGTGCCTTTGTCTTATATTATTAGCGAAATTAACAACAGCAGCTCCAATAGGACTAGTATTCGAGGAAGATGTGTTTACTTGTATCGGCCCAAGAAATGATTTTGCTTCTATTCTTTTTATGCTCATTCTGGTTTCTTCTTAAATAAAGTAGTTTTGTCTGTAGCTTTATAATCACTGTAAGTTTCAAGACCTGTTTGACCTGCTTCTAAAATACTAGCAAAAAGAGCCTCTTTACCTTTACGTCTTGTAGCTGCTGCTTCCTGTCTATAACCAAGCTGATTAATATAAGTCATAAAATCTATATCAGAAGCAGAGTCTTCAACTTTATCTCTATCAGTTTTAAATGCTGCTTTTAAATCAGGTGTTATTTTTCTATTAAGTTTACTCATTGTAAAAGCTAAATTGCTTTTCATAATGTCTTCAAACTGTTCGATAAGCATACGACTTTCTCTAAGACCTTGAGCCTTAGCCATAACAGATTCTGTACCAGTATTAAATTCATCAAGTTTAGCTTGATTTTTTGCAGCTACACCTTGAATAAATAAACCAACGCCTTTCATTACGCCTGATGCTATCATCATAGTTGTTGGTTCCATTAGACAATTAACTCCGCTACTAAGCCATTAACCTGCATAGGTAATGGATCGTTTTGTTCAATAGTTATTTGTGGGTTTCTTTCATACCCCAAAGATCTAAACTCTCTTTTGCCAGTAAAACTTTCTTCAACAATAAATGGTTTACTGTTTACTTTAGCTGATCGAGTATCTCTAAAATCTACAACTATGTTTGTTATACCTCGCGTTTCTCCTGTTGCTGGCCCTGCGCCTAGAGTAGCGTCAACAGGATTTGTAATGATTTTAGAATCAAACTTTTTACCAACATAAACATGCGTATAACCTGCATGATTAGTTAAATCTACTTTATTAGCAGAGTTAACAGTAAATGAACCTAATGAATCAATATCAGTACCATCGAAGCCAAGCACATCCACAACATCATTATGAGTATACAAGGGGCTTACAGTAGCTAAACTAGACGATACAGAAACATATACATAAAAATCTAAACCAATGTTTTCTCTTAACTCACACAGTTGTAATTTGTTTTCGCTATCATAGGCATTTGCAAAGATTCTATCTTCAATAGCTACAACAGATGAAAACAGACCATTCGTTGTAAATGTTGTCCATGCTGCGCGTTTCTCAACTCTGTTTGAAGAAAACACAGCGAGCTTACCATTTGTCAAAGTCATTGCCGCATATGAGTCTGGTAAATTAAATGTGCTGTGAGATACGGCTAAATACTTAGGAGGACTCTCAAAAATATCACTGGCTATTGTTGATACAGGCACAGAAGTGTAAGCGTCCTCTGAGTCAGTATAAATATATTCTCTTACAATCCTGCCATTTGATTGAGCAAATATAGTAGCACCATCAACAGATACTGGAGTCACAAATGAAGTTCCATAAGGGGTTTGCTGTCTTATTTGTGCGTTGGTTGGAGTAGTAGCTTGATTTAAATAAGTGGGAACATACAGTTCAGCACTGTTAGTAAACACTTGGAGATCTCTATTAGAAACTAAATACCTTATTTCATTTACCCTGCCAGTTGCAGCAGTCAAAACAATAGCATCAGTATCAGCACCTTCACCTACATCATGATTAAAATACTGGCCAATCTTTGACATAAAAATTGTATCTGGTTCAGAAAGAGTCCCACCAAAAACTAACCTGTTTTCGTGAAAAGATACAGCCGCTGGATATCCTCTTATTTCAGAAAAAGCTTGTTCATCCCATTGATTTGTTGAACCTGCCGCCCTCATAACAACTCTACCACCACCATCCTCCGAAGAAGTAGCTGATGCAGCTGCTGTTACAGTGTAAGTATTTTCATCGATTATATCCGCAACTTGCCTTAATCCTTGTATATTTCCTGACGCAATACCACCAGTTGCTGCCGCAGTATCGATTTGAATTTGTTCATTACCGCCATAACCATGATTTATATGCGTTAACTCAAAAACAGCAGACCCCTCTCTTGTTCTAATTGGATTTAAAACAGACAGGTTAATAGTTAATGAATCAATAATACTACCAGTAACTGCTTGTGAATTTGTAAAACCAGTTATCATTACTTCATTTGTTTGGAATCTTATTTTAACTCCAACATGCGCTGTTGTAAAATAAGGTGAGCTTGTTGAAAAAGTAGTGCTACCAGAAAATGCACCTGCTGTTAATTGTATGCTTGTATCATGAAAGCTGCTATATGGTTGAAAAGTTCTTTTAGCATCTTGTCGAGTATCAAAAGAATATGTCTGAACTTCAAAGGCAGTTAGACTTGTTCTTATTAATAATCTTGGCATAAACAATGGATGGCATATCCACATTACATCGCCAGATTGAGCAAATGTATATTGCTGCAAATAGTCTCTATCAAACGGTAAAGCAGCACTGCTTGTATCAGCGGTAATTGTTGCGACTAAAGTAACGGTAGTTGCATCTACAACACGAAAACATCTTACTTTCTGATGCTCTATAGAAATAATATACTCTTCGTTATTATCAAAAATAAACGGCATAAGGTGTGATTGTTCTGGATAGGAAGAATTATATGTTAAAGAGTAATCATATATATGTTTCATGCCGAATCGTTTTTTAACACTACCTTCAGCCATTACTACCATATTCTGCAATGATTGTGCTGACCCTGCATATACAGGGCTATCTGTTCGCATTGTTAGAGAAGCACTTGCCTCACCATACTGAAAGCTGTTTTGTGCAACTCTTACTTTTTGCATTAACTACGCCTTTGTGCAATCAATCGTGATGTGTTTAACTTTATAGTTGTTTGCTGTTGAGAATCTAATCTTCTTGCTTGAGCCATATACATCATTGATTTCTGTTCCATTAGTTCAGCAAGCTGAGCATCTCTAGCTAAAGAAATAGCAAAAGCTCCTGCAATCATATGCTGTAAAGCAATAGTAAAATATGACGGAAAATCATTTTCTAAAGCTCTGTAATTAAAATCAGCAACAACTTCATCTGCTGATGCAGCATTGCAAAATACTTTATCACCATAAGTATTATATTTAATTACATTGTCATTAACTGTTAAAGCATGAACCATTAAAGAAGTGGTTGGTAACTGATATGCAGCTTCCCATCTACCTGTTGGTTGGCTTGTTAATCTGTTTAATACTGCTTGGTCTGAAGCAAAACGCCATCTAGTATTTGTTAATGCCGTTCTAACAATATCTTCATAAACCGCATTGGCTACTTCTGACTCTGTTGTTCCATCGGTAAATGATTGTATTTCATTACCACCAATAAGAATCGAAGCCCTTGAGCATATTTTAATAGCTGTATCTGCAACTGTTGGCATAGAAAGTTGGGGGCCGAAGCCCCCATCCCCTTAGTCGCTATCTGTTTCTGCTACTGCCGTACCATCAGATACGTCAACAACAGAACCAGTATTTGAAAGAACAGTACAAAAACTTGTTGTCGGAACATTACTATCGCGAACGATAATTAAGTCACGAACAGCAAGCATATTCGCTGCACTATTAAAATACCCAGCAGTGTTTACAGCCGCAATAGCATCAGCAGATGTATACATCCACAAGCTACCGTTTGAATCACCACCAATACGAGCTAGTCCACTTGAAGCAAAAGCCATTTTCTAACCCTCCTAGTTATTATCTAATAGTTCATAGACACCTTCGTTATCAATAACGACGGAACCCATAGACATCATAGATGTGGTTAAGTGTGAAACTTTTTCAGCAATGTAATTAACTTCTGTTGTAACATCAGAGTTAATCCCAAGCCCAATAGCAGTTGTGTGATAAACAAAGTTCTTACCACCAGCAACAGCAGATGTTGAAAAGATCTTGAAGCCCAAGAACTCTTTCATTGTCATGCCGCCAGCAAAAGGTAAGTTTTGATCACCAACAAAGTCACTTGAAGCAAATTCGTTTATAGAAAACAAATCAGCAAATCCAGCAGGAGACATTGCGATATAACGCTGTCCGTCTTCTGGAAGATCTGCATTGCCCATTGTTTCAAAAGTTGACAATAGATCTGCTTTTTCAACAGCAGATGATGTATCGTGAAGCTGAGTTGAGTTTGCACCAGCATCCATAGCTGTTGTAATAATCTCGTCAGTCTTACGACCCAACGCAGCAGCAGCAGATTGAGCAACAGCTTGACGCTCGTTGATATTAATTTTCAACTCATCAAGTTTGTCAATATACTCTGGTGCATAGAAGTCAGCCATAGTAACTTCTACGTTAGTGTGTGCAAGCTCCATTGGAGTTACGTTACCATTTCTGGATTTTGTATTTGCTGTGCCTTTTCCAATTACTTGGAATCTTGCAGTCGAGCCAGTAACATTCGTAGTTCGAACTGTGTTCCGTAGTTTGGAACCCATACGCTGATACGCCATGTGTACTTCTGTCTCGAACTGTTTGATAAAGGCTTGATCGATTGTATTAGCCATTTTTTTAGTCCTAAATTGAAGTTTCTGGTTGCGACGAGTATCCGATTTTTAACTTCAACTTGGGTATCCTTATGGGCCAATCAGTGTATTACGGGTCGTTGTGGTTCATCATAAACACAATTCTTATCTAAATTACAATAAATAAATTCATAATATTTATTTTCCCCAACAGCAGAAACACCAACGGTTTCAAAACCAAGCCATTCTACCCATTTAATCATGCCTTCATAATCAGCAAGAATTGTCATACTTACTTTTGGATGATAACCAGTTAGATACTCAAGAAGCATTTTAGACCCTCTTGTAAGAAGTATGTAATTTTCAAAAGCTTGATTAGAAAACATTGCAAACATTTGAGGTATATCTTGATCCTCATTAAAGAAAAGGCCGCCTGTCATAATGATTGGGCCGCCCTCTTTTTTAACTACATAAGCTTGAGCCTCATGATACATCTTGGTTAATGCTTCATTAATTGAAGGATAACCAAGTAGTTTTAACTCACGTCTATTTTCTTTTGAAAGATTATTCTCAATTTCTTCAATGTGATAAGAGTGTAAACAAGTAAGATAGTAATCTCCTCGCCTAATTATTCTTGGTTCACTTGTAGATTTGCTGATATCCTTCTGTGACTTGTTTAATAAAGTGTGGGTCTCTGTCTTTCCAGTACCTTGGGTCATTCATCATCTCCCTCAATTCTTGCTCAGTTGGGCCAGCAGAAGGTTGACCACTCTCAGAAAAAGAACCATCCTTCATTTTTTCCATAATTGTTTCCATAACCATTACGCCATCAGCAGTTTGGAAAAGTCTTTCTATTGCTGGTAATTGATCTTCTGTAAACATCTTGTGAGCAAACATTGAAGCAGCTTCTACTCTAGCATTTGCATTATCACCAAGCTTTGCTTCTTCTGCGTCTATATCTGGTGCATTTGATATCATAGCATCAGCATAAACATTTATGCCTTTTTCAAACTCTTCCTGACTAAAACCATTCTCAAAAGAATGATTAGCCCACCATTGAAACAACTCGTTATCATTAGCAGATTCAGAATCAACATTGTCTGGTATTTGATAATCACCAACAGTTTCTGGTCTTTCACTAAAAGCTTCGGTTTGTATCTCTTCTATAATACTATTTCTAATATCTTCTTCTTTAGAACCTAGCTTTGACTCAAGTTCTTTATAAGCTTTTGCTAAATCCTCACCTGAGTTGTATTTCTCTGGCAACCATTCTGGTCGATCACCTGTTGTTTCTGTAGTTTGCACATCAGCTTCTGTGACAAAATCTCTTCCATCAGCTTGTGCTACTTCAACTGCTTCTTCCGTACTCATATGTTTTTACTCCTATGTGCATGTTGAATTCTTTGTTCGAGGAGGCCAACAATATATCTCTGCCCCTCGATGTGACGTAATTGCTCTGTTGAAACATTAGGGCCATGAACCAATTCAATAGTTATTGATCTTAAATATTTAATAACCTCTGCGCCTGTTGGTGTTTTAAATACTTCGGCAACGTTTTGACTTATCTGCCGTTCTGTTTGTTGATTACGTTGAACCCCATCTACCCCTAAAGACGGTAATTTTTTAGTTTGCAACTTGCCCTCCCTGCTCTTCCATTTGACCTTGTTGTGCTTGTGCAGCCATTTGTTGCATCATCTGCGTTATTTGTTTTCTTTGCTCTTCATCTCTTACTAAACTATCAGGAACACTAAACTTTTTAGCTAAGTAAACTGCAACCTCTTCTGGATTAATAATAACAGGTGTTAATTGTGGGCCAAAAGTAGTTTGAATCATTTCTAAAAATCTACCAACAGTAGCTATATCTTGATTGTTTTGAGCTTGAGCTAATGGAGAAACAGATCGTATCTTTACTTCTCTACCATTTACAGTTGGTATTTCAATGCGCCCTTGTTTCTTTAGAATATAAATAACTCTTTGCAAAACAGGTTGAACTAATTCAGCTTGCAGCCTTCCAAATGCTGCGCCCATACGCCTTGATAAATCTGCCATTCTTTCAGCTACTTCAGTTGCTGACGCAGGTGTTTTGTTAGGGTCGCCTAACATTTGATTATACAATGCTTCTTTAATATTTGTTCTCATTTCAGAAAGTATAAGCTGAGAAACATTAAAGTTACCTGCTGGTGTTATTGGTGTTAAACCTGCTGATCCCATAGCTTTAGGAATTATAGTTCCTGGAACAAGATTTATTGTATCTGGATTTACAACCCCATCATCTTCCATTTGATAAATGCCAGCCATAGCCATCTGAGCGTTTTCTAAAATCATCTCAACAGTTATATTGCATGTTTTAATAGCTGCTAGTGCATTAATTAATGGGCCTCTACCATATACTTCCCCAGAAGAAGGACTCCATCTAAAACAAATAAATGGATTTGACCCAACGCCACTCATAGTTTTTTCATGCAAAATAGTATCAGTCTTCATGCAAATAGCATAATGATAAAAAGCATCTTGGTTTTTCTTGCTGTAGTCTTTGCATACTATTTCTAAAACAGTAGTTTCTTTATCAGACCCCATATTGTTTTGTACTTTTTGATCAAACTCTTTATCAGGATATAAAAGACTTAAGTCATCAAAACGAATATTTTTTCTTTCTCTAAAGATGTGATCTATCTCACCTTTAGGGCCAGTATCTAAAACAACTTGAGGTAAAGGTATTGCTCGAAAGTTTACTGGATTAATTGAATCCCCTTCTTCAACACATAGCACCCCAGTTCCAACCGCTAAATCCATGAATGATTCATGAACTTCTTGACTAAAGTTTGAGTTTTGCAAAACGTCAAAAACATAATCAGTTACTTGATCTAAATCATTATCAATAGAATCCTTTTGATCTTTAGGTATTTCACTACCAGAAACAAGATCAGCCCATCGAGCAAAGTTAGGAACAATACCTGCTTGCAATCTTGATGCAAACTCTTGGACACCAACCACTGCAGTTTCATCAAAGATCTTTTCATCACGCCTTTGACCAGCCTCTTCATAATAAAATGATTGTCGCATTGGTAATGAATAATCATAACATTCTTCAAAAAGAGGAACCCACTGCTCACGAAAAGCTTTTGCTTTTGCGTATCGCTTTAGTTTTTCTTTTGCTATTGGGTTCATTATTCATATCTTCCTAAAAAACCTTGTGCACTTTTAAACAATGACTCTCTTCCGTACTTTGATTTAGTACTTGTAGATGAACTACCACCTCTACCAGAGCCTTTTTTGGATGATGCTTGTGATGCAGTTATTGCATCAGCAATATCTTCTTTTTTCTTGTTGGCTTTTTTATCTATCTCTTCTTGTTTCTTTGAGTCTGCTGCAATACGCTGATCAGCCGCTGCTTGCTTTTCTGCTCTCGAAGGTCCAAAACACATAATTACATCCTTTGCCATAAATTTTGTTTTCGGGCTGGCGTGCGCCTTTTACTAAAAACATCAAAATTTCTTGATGCTACGATCGGCATAGCAGGTTTTTGTGTATTCATCAACGCTCTGCCCTCTCCAGCACCTAGTAACATATATTGAAGGGCATCATGAATATGAGAAAACATGTTTTTATCAGGCTTATCTGAATACCTTTCGCCCGATACTTCCATGCGTCTATACTGATAGCCGCCCTCAAATCCTTTAATCAGTTGAGCGCAACGCCTGTCAACTAAAAATGCTGGCTTACCTTCTACCATCTTGGTCAACTGGGAAGAGACAGCCTCGAGGCGAAGGTCAACAGAGTTGGAAGGCGCAGGGAACGCCCTCAAGCCAGCACCGCGCAGAATATGAAAGGGAGTTGATTCATCTGTCTGCGCTCTAAAATCTCCAGCAGGATCACCAAAAATAATAACTTCTGATGCTGCGGAGAACCTTGTCGCCAGTTCTTGTCTTAAGACTTCTGCAAAACGAACTATCCCCATATCGACAGCGACAATTTCTTGTTGAATAAACCAACGTCCTCGAACCTTTTGACCAATAGTAGCTGCTGGAGTAAGGCCAAAATCAAGCCCAACATACACAGGTATATTAGCTGCTATTGCTATTTCTTCTTTTGCTGCATGAACCTCAGGAGCAAACATTGGATATATTGGTTTACCATCTTTAATAGAGCCAAGTTTATTCATTACATAAACATCTATCCAACTTTTAGTCTTACCTCTTATTAAATTGTTATAATAAGATTTAAGCATGTTCTTTTTGTTTTCTGCTTTTGGGTTGTCTTTATAATCTTTAATTTCCCCATCTTCATATTTTTCTTCAAGCATAGCTGGAGGCTGAACAAAAAACTGCCAGTTGTCAGGCTTTACTAACATCCTTGCTTGTTCTCTAGGAATATGATCAGGGATTGGAACTTCACCAGACATAATGGGCCACCAGTGGTCTTCTTCTGGCGCATTAGTGTCTGCAATTACACCTGTCCAACTTGGCCCACCATCACGCATAGAAGGATAGCGACCAACGCGCATAGTACAAGCGTCAATAATAGACTTAGGAATTTCTCTAGCTTCATTAATCCACACACCAGTAAGCTCAAGAGAAAGAAGTTTCTTAACATCTTCTGGCCTATCAAGTGCTAGAAATATTACTTCAAGCTCTACTTCGCCTTTTTTAATGTTGTGGGTATAGGGAACAGACCAAGTGAACTTTCCCCAGTTGCTCTCTGGGAACCAGTCAAGCCATGTCTTAATAGTTGTAGTTCGTAACTGTGGGTTTGTGTTTCGTATAATAGCCCATCGGGATTTTCTAATTCCGTCTGGGCTTTTTTCTTGTTCCAAAGCTCTACGAAATACCTCAACGCAACACCCCACTGATTTGCCAGAACCTACTGGCCCTCTTATACCACGAAAAAATTTAGTGTCTTTCATAAAAGTTTTTATTATTTCGCCATCAGGCTTGTATGAAAAATCAACGGACATCAACAGGTCTTTTTCTAAACTTATCTATTACATTACTTAACGTCTTTGAGAATTTATCAGGGTCTACATCGTCAGGTAAAATAACATAGTCCTGATTATTTATTGCCTCTTCGAATGCAGCGTTGTCATAATCTTTTAACTTTCCATTTTTCATTCTAATAGTTGGAACTAAAAAATTTTTACCATCTGACTCGTGGGTCTGACTAAATATTGTTTTACCGTCTAATGTCGGAGTTGTGGGATCTATAGCTCTAAAAAACCAACTAGGCCCATATTGAACCATTACACTTAAAACACCTTTTTCAACTTCTGTTAAATCCATTAACGTAAGCCTTTATCAACTCCAGCCTTTATCATTGCCTCAGCAACATCAGGGCCAATGTTATCTATAACACCATCAATCATTGTATTTGTAACAAAAGACTTACCATGCTTTTGGTCGAAGTGTTTAAAGTGTACTTCCTTAACTATTCCTCGAAGCATAGTAAGCTCTTCTGGTTTGAGCATATCGACAAAACTCATCCCTTAGTCTTCTTGGGTTTTACCTTTGATTCATCTACGTTAGGCGTAGAAAGATCATCAGGTTTAAAAGTTCCCTTTTTGCTTCTGGCTTTTACTGGATCTCTTCCTTGCTCAAGTTTAACAGAATCACTCATATGATTTTTTTCTGTCCAAGTAAAACCATGAAGTTCATGTGTTTCACCAATCCAAAGCTGACCAGTTGATCTTATATACCAAGCCATTTACTTTCCCTTTGAAGCCATAATTTTTTTCTTAAGTGCTGGCGGTAGACTTTTTTGTTTACCTTTTAACATTGATTTCTTTTTCTTAGGTCTTCCAACTTGAGAACCGTAGGTTCCTTTTCCCATAGGCATTTTTTATCCTTTCCTATATGGTTTTATTTTCCTAGCAATCGCTTTCGGTTGAGCCACAAATTGCTTACCCGAAGCCTTACCCTTTCGTTTAGCTCTGGTTGTAGCTGCATATTCAGCAGAACTAAGAGCAGAAATAGCCTTGCTAGGTAAGTACCGTTCACCAGTTTCACTAGACTTTTTCCCAGACTTAGTGCGCCATTTTTGCTTTCCCCAGTTAAATAAAGATTTTTGGGAAGCTTTCATCTATATCCACCACCAGCAGCTTTATACCTTTTAGCAAGTAACTGTGCCTTTCGAGCAGACCATTGACCAGCAGCCGTACCTTGTACAGCACTTGCTTTTATTCTTTGAAACAAAGTCTTTCTCATTTTGGGCTTTGTATAATTACCTGCTTTGTTAACTGTACTCATGGGAAATCAGGGTCTCCCTTCTTAGGCTGAGGCAACTTATCCTCAAGTTTATTAAGCTGCTCCTGTTTTCGTTTTATAGCGTCGATAATTTTTTGTTTTTTAGGATTAGATTTACCACTTACTTTTCTACTTGATCCAGTAAGAGCAACTCTTACGCCCTGTTTAATTTGTTTAAAAAGGCTAGTAGGTTTGGGGCCAAGAGATTTTAACTCATCCTCAAGAGTGTTTATTTCTTTTTTGAGTAATGTAATTCTTTTCTGTGTCATATTAATATCCCATCGCAGACGTCTGGTTGCTGAGGAGGGAAGTCCGTTGTGTTTTACCCTTCTGTGGTTTTGGCACATTCTTATATTGTGAAGGGGGGTTGTCTACACTATCCATACTCAATGAAGGTAAAGGAGGTGTCGGAGGTTTAGTCTCTTCGTAAATAGATTGAGCGCTCTGTCCACCAAAACACATAGCTATGCCTTTCCTGCTTTTCTGTTTCTCTTAATAGATCTATTACGCGCCCTACCAACTAAACGCAAATTATTCTTACTGTTGTCTCTAGGGTTGCCGTTCTTGTGATCTACGTCCTTGCCATCATTCCTCGATGCCTTACCAGACTGCTCTAACAAATAACGCGCCCTCTTTCTGGCGCGGTTGTCTTTTATTCTCTTGGGCGACTTATCGTATTTGCCCTCACCCTTAGAAGAGTAATCCCTTATGTAATCCTTAGAACTAGGCATTACGTCTTTCTATGCCTCTTAGCAAAGTTTCTAGCAGACTGCTCACTTCCAAAGCCCCATGCCTTTAATGCTAAAGCTTTACGCGTTGGTCTGCCCTTCTCATCTTTCATCGGGCCTTTCATTCCAGCAAACCTAGCAGCAAAAGAAACCTTGCGGCCCATCTTCTTCGAGCCAGCCTTTGGTTTAGATTTAACAGGCGGCTTTAGATTAGCACCTTCTGTTCGCTTGAAATAAGCACGACCAGCAGCATTTAAACCGCCCTTAGGATTCTGATACTTCTTCGCTGGCATAGCCCGTACTCTTTAACTTCTCTTTTGCCAATGTATTGTCGCCATTCTCAGGCGTTGGTTCTGGTAACTTTTTATATCTCATAAATATCCCTTAGCATAAAAAAATAAATGTGAAAAGAAAAACGAACCTTGGAGAGAAATAATCCGAGGGAGAGAGAACCTAACACGTAAGTAAAGCAAGTTTTGGCCCCCCCTAGCCATACACAGCGGCAAGCCACACACTAATTGGCAGAACTAACCTAGATCTATCTGTACTCGTATGTCACCAGCCACTTGCACCTGCGATCTATCTATCGGCTTGTACCCTGCTCTATCTAACAAATCCTTAGCCGCCTCTAACTGCACATACTCACTCTTAGCACCTGTTACTAACCTTCTAAGCTGTCCTGCGGCTACTGTAGCACTCAGTCCAAACTCTTCATTCATTCTTTCCATCAGGTATTGTTGCACATGCGGTTGCTTTAAGGCTTTGCTTGCAGTAACTCTTCCAGACTCCCCCTCTGCATATCCAGCAAGTGGCGCGGCCTGTGTAATTGTGCAACCTTTTGCTACTATCGTATCAACTAACGCTGTCTGTTTCGGTGTAAGTTTTCTTACTCCTTGCAGGTTCTTCTTCACTTTAGCCCCCTTTTCT
>Ga0209634_1001053_pt1 | contig 20710 bp, 29 predicted proteins | sample LinPmetageLP40_FD_184043 | JGI IMG/M metagenome (GOLD analysis project Ga0209634, IMG submission 184043) | Marine viral communities from the Pacific Ocean - LP-40 (SPAdes) (version 2) | ecosystem: Environmental > Aquatic > Marine > Oceanic | place: Pacific Ocean | collected 2010-08-26 | reverse complement strand
CAAACTGGTCACTTCTTTGTCTAGTAAAGAAGGCAAATGGATATCCGTCTTTGCATCCCTGTTCAAAATTCCAAGGGCGGCTTTTTTGGATATGTAAAGTTTTGGATTGGATTGCTTTGTCACTGCGCCCGACAAATCCGAATATATCGGCTCCTTCGGGGATTCCATCACGGACTGCCAGAATGTAAACTCTACGTCTTCGCTGTGGGACTCCAAAGTATTGGCTGTCGCACATCGTCCAAGTCGCATCGTACCCGATTTCGGCAAGGTCTTGCAGAATGACATTAAGTCCTCTTGAAAGCAATGCGCTGACGTTTTCAATAACTGCATATTTTGGTTTTGTTTCATCAATTAATCTCCTAAATTCACGCCAAAGGCCAGAACGTTCGCCTTCAATGATACCTTTGTTTTTACCTGCTATAGATATGTCTTGACACGGAAACCCACCACAGATCAAATCAAAGTCAACCCCATCACGTTTAAGGTCTTCGCCAGTTACTGTTGTGACGTCACCATATATGGGAACCCCTTGCCAATTCTTTTTCAAAACACGTTTGGCGTATTCTTCGTATTCACAAAACGCAACAGTCTCCATGCCAGATTGTTCAAACCCTAGACTGTAGCCACCACTTCCACTGAATATATCGAATACCTTCATGCTTCGTTTCTTTCTATGATATAACCACCAAATTCACCATAGCGAAAAAATTCAGTGTATTTGTATGAACTAAAAAGAGTTTCTGGATTTATCGGACGCTGTACACCAGACAAAGATAATTCTTTCTTAATAATATCATCTGGTTTTGCGCCACTTTCCATCTTTGCCCTCAAAGTAAGGCGAGAAAGCACAGTAGATACATAACCACCCGTTGGAATGGTTTTCTCTACTATCACCAACGCGCCATCATCTCTTAGGCTATCCATCATGCCATCAAGCAACAAGGTTCGTCTGTGTGGTGGTATGAACATCATTGTGAGGAACATTACCCCAAAGTCAAATTCTTCAAATGAATGTTGTGTAGCATCTGTAACAATCACAGGATTGTCACCAGTGTACATATCAGCCATCTGTTGGCTTTTTTCAATCGGAATAAAGTCTACGTTTCTCTCAGTGAGAATAGACTTCAAGGTACGCTCTACATTACCTGTACTCGCACCAACATCATAAACAGTACCCTGTTCTGGTATGTAGTGATTAGCGATTTGAGCAATAGCACTACTTACCATATCGTACCAAGGTAGTTGTTCGCGCACATGATCGTCAAAGTTGCTTGCAACCTTGACGTCATTAAATGTCCAGTTTGTGGGTATATCAATCATATTTCCATACTTTCTTTTCATACATATGAATTTAAATATTCGGTTTCTCCAAATAAACTCATAATACATTCCTATATGCGTATTCTATTGCTCTATCGGCTTCAACAGCCAAAGGTCTTTTTTCATATTTTCTAGAAGTCTCACTGTCTAGTTCTCTTATCAGTTGCTCCAACTCAAATGATGTGATTGGATACTTTCTACTTATTGCATTCATTGCAGTACTTACCATAATTTTATATATCATAGCATATCTACCAGAATTGTCAACACCAGAAATATCAAACCAATCATGTATCTGACGTTTATTTACAAATGGACAATCTCTATATCCTGTCCACCTAACATCAGTGTTGTCTAATTTATTCTTTTCATATTCAATTGCTCTATCTGCTATGTGTTTTGGCATACGGTCTTTGAAACTACTACCACTTTTCACTTCATATGAATGTTTACTCATTAATTTGTCAGGATCAATATCACTGCCAACATTATTGAATATAAAGTTGTTAGCATTAGAATAATTAGCAGGGATATAATACATCCTTGATAAGTCTTTTGTTTGCCCATCTCCGATTTCACTGAGTTCTTTATTAAGTGAGAACCAGAAGTGACGAATTTTAGAATTTTCAACCTCTTTACTGAGCGGGAATACAAGTCTAAACTTCGGATGGTCAATAGAACTACTAGCGGTACTATAACAAATATAGGTATAATCGCCAAAGCGATTAAATAACTCATCCTTTAAGTTTCCTTTAAAGACATGATCATCAACATCAACAGCAGTCCAATTTGCCCAATTAACCACATTCGCGTTTGCCCTAGTCGTATTAGATAAGTAAGTAGCAGGTGATATAAGTTGAGCATCTTTTTTACTTTCTATTTTTTGTTCTGATAATTTATATAGGAAATCCTTAAAGGCTTCCCACCGAGAGAAATTCATTCTACGGTGGGTTTTGTTGTCATATATAGATTTGAATATCGTAAGCGAGTACACTACATATCCTTTAAATCGGATTCCTTTACAAAGATACCATCAATCATTTTACCTTTACGATCTTTAATATCATTGTAAGCAACTGTTAAACATTCATTCATAGTAATATTATTACGTTTCATGATATTGATCATTACAACCATCATATCACCTAAATCATCACGAATATCATTACCCTTACAAACGCTGTCGGACAACTCTCCCAATTCTTGCATCAATTTCAAAACTTGGTCTTTGTCACTTGATCCATCAATCAAATTACGATTTTCATGCCAATCACCAATTTTATTAATTAATGCCATTACTGGAAATTCTCTGCGCGGTCTAATTTTTTTAGTTTCCATAATATATCCTTTGTTTAAGTTTGTCCCATACTAACATATATGGGACATTTTGTCAACAGATTTTATCTGTAAACTTCTACACCAACATGCCAGTATGTTTTAGTATCAGTAACCCATGGCATATCTTTAAATGTGTTTGACTCATCTACAAAGAAAGGTCCAGTAATGTAAACATCACAACTAGGATCATACGATTGATTTTCGGCATCAGCAAACTTTTGAGCATCTGCCTCTGAATTAAATTTATATTCTTTTTTACTGTGCATGATATTCTCCTAATTAATTAACTTCAACTATATGAATACATGATTCGTATTAGAGAGTCAATAGAAAAATTCATTTAAATTTGTACCTAATCTTTTTTCTGCTATTTTAAAATACTTTTCTTCTTTTTCTATTCCTATAAATTCTCTATTTGTATGGACGCAAGCAACTCCTGTAGTTCCAGAACCCATTGTATTATCAAGAACAACATCCCATTCATTAGTGTAAGTCTTTATCAAATATTCCATCAAACCTACTGGTTTTTGAGTAGGATGATAACCTTTTTCTTGTTTATGTTTTATCACTGTTTTTGGGTATCTTGATCCTTCTGGGTTATCCCTATGTTTTGATTCAGCATTGCCATACACTTCACCAATTTTTGCAGTATCGCTACTAAATCCAGAATACGGTGTACTATACCACATTTGAGGATTATAAGTTGGTTTCTCTCTGTAAAATACTAAGATGTTTTCATGAGACTTTAAAGGCATTATTTTTACATTCATGGGGTTTGTGCCTTGAGGTTTTTCCCAAATCCATTCATATCTTAAATTTTCTATATTAGAAGCAGCAAGAATTGTTGTGAATGGTTGCATTGCGGTAAAAACCATTGCTGCATTTTTCTTACAAATCCTATCATACTGTTCCCATAGTTTATCTAATGGAATAACAGAATCCCATTTACATGCAGTAGTGCCATATGGAAGATCAGCAAGAAGCATATCTACTGAATTATCTTCAATTGTAGGCAATACCTCTAAGCAATCACCAAGTATAGTTTTTACCATGCACTCAATTCTTTTACATATTCTGATTGCATTAGTTCTCTAAGTTTTTTCTCCGTAACCATATAATCATCATTCTTTGAATTTTTACCACCTTGTTGATGATTAAAATGATTATCTGTTTTCAGACAGTTTTCAAACATTTCTTTTGTCATATACACAGCCTTAAATTCATTAGGATTTTCATTTACTCCAATAAAAATAAGACGGTCCCAATCTTTACCAACTGCGACATGGTTCATTGTAAAACAATCTTTTTTGATTGATCTTTTTTTAGTGTCTGTATGTGCAACAGAAAACTTAATTTCCGTTTTAATTCCATTTAAAATTCTATCGTATCCAGCAGTTGATGTGTGAGCAAATTCAACATTGTACCCTGCCTTTTCCATTATTAGAGTTACTAATCTCTCTCCTAGTTCACCCTTTTGTTTATTACCCATATATCTATATCCTTCAAAGGGGCTTCCTATCCATGGGTCATAAAGATTGTTTTGTATATAATTCTGTATTTCATCATTTTTTGCTAAATCGTACATTTCACTTGGCTTTAGTTTCATAATATAATTATTCCTTGTTGTTTATAAACTTAAATATAATTCTTAGGAGAAAAAATCTTCTAAGGATGATCTTTCTTCCACACTCCATCCAATTGCATCTAAGATTGGTGTAATTGGTTCTACAAAGGTCTTTTCAAATTGAACGTCATAATTTACATATCTATGTAGATTAAACTCACTTGGAATGTAATCTGGAAATGATATAACATTTTCCTTTAGAGGGTTGGGCATCTTTAAATAGCAAAACTTAATTTTTTCACCATTTTGAATGACCGCATACTTTTTCCCTAATGCCTTATCTTTGATCTGATTATTATAGAGTAAACTACCTCTCACATGAATTGGTGTACCTTTCTTGTAAATAGTTTTTCTGTCGCTCCATTTCACAATATCACTAACACCTCTTGGAAAAGATATATCTTCTGGTGGTAGAGATTTAAACTCTTTCTTGAAATCAGCAATAAACTTTCTTGTTTTTTCTTCAGAACCAGACATGATGATTTTAAACGACTGCATAAATTTATCTCGCACCACTTGAGGTGTGCTTGATTTAATAGCCTCAATACCCATGATCTTTAATTTTGGTTCTGCGTATTGAACACCTTCGTTATTATGAACATTCAGTAAATATCGTTTTTTGGCTGTCCAGATACCACGATCTGCAATCGCTTCCCTTTCCATAACCATGCGATTTGTATATGCGTTCATTTGATTAAACAGTTTATCATACGCTTTCTCTAAAACCTTTTCAAAATGTTCAGCGCAAATTTTGTCCAATGCTTTAACAGGGTCATTAGGTTTCAATTTATCTACAAAAGGCCCAAAGTTGATATACAGCGAGTCAGTATCAATAGCGATTACATAATCAAAATTATCTGTTTTGAGTATTTTATTCATTTCATCATTCATAGCGCGTTCTGCCCATTGAATCGCTAACTGTCCAGACAGAGTAATACCTTCTGCGACACGCATATCAAAATACCGAAAGTAAGCATTACCCAAAGCACCATAAAGAGAATTCAATAGAATTTTAATCGCCATTTGCCGATTTTCAAGTTGATTGATTTGCTTTTCAAGTTCAGTAGATGGATTATCTTGATTTTTTTGCATTGCTTCAAGCATTAACTTCTTAGTCGCTTTACGCTCCAACATATAATCTGCAATAATTTGTGGTACAATACCTTGCCTTTGTCTAGTATAAGTTGAGCCATTTGCCGCTACAGAAAGATCGTTTTTTACATTTGGAGCATTATTCATATAATGTTCAACACCTGATTGATAAGTGTTTTCAATATCTACAACCAAAGTTTCTGGTGACATATTATATTGAATAATCAAATTGGGATATAGTGAATTCAAATCAAACGAAACCACCCAATCATGTAGGCCGACTTGAGGTTCTTTAACGTAACCTCCTGGATATGGTGATTTGATTGTATTTTCATTTGGTGGTATAGCAACATGTTGTTTATTCAGTTCACGATATATGATTGAGTCCCAGATAGCAGTTGTCCCAAGAGTTGCCTCATAGTTCACACCACCACGATATGCCATAGTAAGTGCAAGAGTAATCAAATCCATTTTTTCATCAATCTTATCCACTAAGTAAACATCCTTGATATTATAATCAATGAATAATTGATGGTCATTTTTATATAGAGTATGAAGTGTTCCATGTTCCTCATACGATAATTTTTTCTCGCCAAGTACAGTATTGGCAATGTGATCTAATTTGTATGATGCTTGAGTTCCATACGAATATCCAAACTTTTTAAATAGGTCCATATAATCTAATTGAGAAATACCAGTTATTTCATAATGTTTATGATTTTGACCAGCGACATTGACGTTGCGTTCACTAATCAAACCCCATGGAGAAAACTTTTTTGCTACATCATTACCAGCGATTTTAGTAACACGATTAATTAGATAAGGCATATCAAACATTTTAATATACCAACCAGTTATAACATCTGGTGGATTCTTAGTCCAAAATTCCATGTACTTTGCTAGTAATTCTAATTCGTTTTTACAGTGACGGTACTGGACAATCAAATTTTGATTTTCACGTTTATCAACATCATATTCGCCCAAACCCCAAACGTGATAAACATTAGAGGTTGATGATTTATGGCAAATTGATATAACAGGATAATCAGCAGCATCTGGATGTGGGAATCCATCATCTGATGCAACTTCAATATCTAAGTTAGCGACATTGACTGTTTTACGATTAAATTCTATTTCATTTGGAAATGCGCTAGTTATAAACTGTTGGATATAATTAGTCATGCCATAGATTTTGACATTATCCATATCTTTGTAAGTCTCTAACCATTCTTTTGCTGCTCTCATAGATTCAAATTCTACTGGTGCAACAGAAAATCCTTCAAGGGTTTTCCATACTGTATTTTTTTCTTTGCTGCGAACAAATAGTTTTGGTTTAAACTTGACTCGCTTATCAATACGAACACCGTGGTCATTATAACCACGGTATAAGAGTGAGTTTCCATATCTTGCTACGTTTGTATAAAATGCTTTCAATATTCTTCTCCATTTGGAGTTATTATACCATAATATAAAGGTTTAGTCAACAAATTAAAAATAATAATATGATTTACAGATCATAAACTTAAAATATGATCTGTGGGTCATTAATCTTTCTTTGATACGAAAGAATACATTTCTTTAGCCTTCGCCATCAAATCTTCTGTAGAATAAATTTGGTATGCTTCTTTAACTTCATCCATTGTCTTTTGACCTTGCTCATACATATCATTTGCAAGTTGAATATTCATGGACCATTGTTGGTCCATATAGTCTTTTGCCATCGCTAACATTTCTGCGCGGATTTCAAAGGGATTTTTGTGTGCCATTGTGTGTTCCTATCTAATTTTAATTATGTTCGCCGTTATTTTGTCGCCCGTTGTATCCATCAATTCTATCAAAAACTTTAGGCTTTCGCTTCGCAGTCTCAAATGTGCCAACTGTAATAACAATTGCAGCGAGTAAAAGTGTATGTGCGATTGCGTTGATCCCCCAAAAAGTGATACTACCAATGTACATAGAACATACAGATACCCACATCCATGCAAGAATTTGCATGATTAAATGGCGTACTTGTAAATTTGGGATATTCTTTAAAGGATTGACGTTTGCATCCATAACACTATTCCAAGTGTCATTAATATATTCTTTCATTATATTCTCCATAATTTGTGTGTGTGAAAGAAGGGCATTGATGCCCTTCCTAGTTTTAAGGTAAAACTCTAATCCAGATATATTCTGCAATCTGTCTATAGAGTTTCCATTTCATCATAATATGGTATAAGATCAAATCCACCCACGAAGATTTTCATTCATAGATGTTTTTTCCCACGCTTTCATTCTTCTTTCAAGGTCACATAAATCTTTTGCATTTGCAAAATATTCATCTCTTTCTTCTATCATAGTTTTAGGTGCTGCACCCTTAAAGAAATTTTTGATCCAATGAATCATTTAAATTCCTCCAAAGTTCTTCTATTTAGTTCGGTCAGTATTTCATGATCAGACATATTTGGATATTCTATTCTAAAATATCTTACCAAATCTGCATTTGCAGAACATTGTCTTGTGAATTGAATACTTCTTACTAAAGACGATAAAAGATCAAACAGTCCTGTTAGACCTTTCGTTAAGAAGTTGTGCGTTGTTAGTATGTGTTGCATTTGAGTTTTCCTCGTTTTTTCCAATTGAAATTTTACGAGGACGCATTTCTTCTGGGATAATATACTGCAATTCAATTGCCAGAATACCATCTTGAATATCTGCTCCGTTTACTTGTACGTGTTCGGACAGCCTAAAAGTTCGTTTAAATTTCTTTGTTGAAATGCCACGATGGATAAATTCTCTACCTTTAGAAACGTGTTCACCAGTTATTGTCAAAGTTCTATCTTTTACTTCAACATTGATTTCATCTTGTGAAAATCCAGCAATAGCAAGTTCAATCAAGTAATCTGATTCTCCTGCTTTAATAATATTGTGTGGTGGATAGTGATCTTGAGCATGTTTAGCAGTGAACTCTAGTTCATTGAATAGATGGTCAAAACCCACGAAAGATGAACGTGGAAAAAGTGTTTGTAAGCCTGTCATTGTTATCTCCTTTTGATCAAGCAAGATTGTAATGGGACCGATTGTTCGCATCCCCTTGGTTTGATTAGCATCAAGATGCTAACTCATTAGTATATATGTCTTTATTTTGTGATTTCAAGAGGTTAGGTAAAAAAAAGTTAAGAAATTATGCTTTTTATTTTCCAAGGTGTAAAACATACTGTTCCTAGACTTACATAGTCTGCGCCCTTATCAAAATAAAATTCTGCATCATCCTTATTTGTAACCCCACCACCAGCGATTATAGTGACACTGGGATGTTTTCTCTTTATATATTCTATAATCCTTGTAGTATATGGTTTTAAAATTGTTCCACTTTGACCCCCATTTAAAGAGTACAAAGTGTTGCTTGCATGTATTTGATTATACCCCAAATCTACTATCTTGTCTATGAGATATTCTGTCGCAGTAGGCGGTATTTTACATATGCACCATTCTCTATTATTTTTAGGAAATAAATCAAAGCCGCGCAGATTAACCGCTCCTACATCTTTATCAAGGTTTGGACAACTTATATTAATTTCAACAGACAAATTTTTACCTACTATGCGGTCTAAATTTATCCAATCATATTCGTCTATTGCGGCAAGGCTCAACACATCTGTAGAGTTTGTTCTTTTTAAACCCTCATATATTCCTGCATTTCGTAATCCAATTTTATTAATCCATCCACCATTTTTATATCTAAGAGTTTTAAAAATTTGGGGAATAAGTCCTTCTCTTTTTTCAACAGTCCAACTTCCAGTTACGCTAATTGCGTTAGGAAGTTTTAAATAGTTTCCAAAAGGTGCTGATATAAAGTATTTCATAATTTAATCCGAAAATGTTCTACGCCATTACATACTTACGCATATTTTATTATTTTATCTGGTGTTTTAAAATCTTTTTTACGCATAATCGTTTTCAGTACAACATCAAATTCATCTTTTCTTTGATCATACTTAACTGCTACTGGAATATTTAAATTAGTTTGCATATCTTTAATTACCGCTTCTGCGCCAGCCACACCTTTAAGCGACTTGCCTTGCCTTGCGTAAATCTTTTTTATAAATTCTGCCAACTCTTTCATAGAAATGCAAGGGTTGTTCCTATCGTCTCCCATCCTATCACCAAAATGACGAGTGAATTTAAAATCAATCCCATACTTTTTGAACAATTTATCTACAATGGATTCAAATGCTTTGATTTGTTTCATACCCACTAAATCGCATTTATCTTCTGTTATAAAATTTTTAAATGTTTTCATTTATCTCTCATCCTTGGCTCTTTACGATTATAATGAACAGTTACACTTGATAAATTTTTGGGATTATTATTGAGTGGATCACCATCTTTGTGATGAATATCTCTTCCATCAAAAGGCTCTGCTTTACCCTCTTTTTCCATCTTTCTTCTAGCGCGTTTTCTAGCAGCGTTTCTTTCCATCTGTTCTGGAGTACCAAGATAGTTTTTTCGTTCTTTTTTGTAATCTCTCTGATACTCATCAGTTATAAATGTTATAAACTTAATCATGATACATTATCCCAAAAGGTTTTACTAATTTCACCCATAGAAACTGTAGACGTACTAGATGCTGGAGTGTTTGCAGTCCCGCCCATATTGCTGTGGTTTGTACAATAATAATATAAGGTAGGTGCAGAAGTTGCAACAACTATCTGAGTATATGCTCCAGCACTTCCCGGAGTTCCTGACGTTGTTACTCCTGTTGTGTACTCACTCCCGCCACCATGTATCCCGTTGGATGTTATACTGAATTTTAGCGGATGGTTTGAGTTAGAAGAGTGTGATTGGTCAAATTTATATGTTCTACCTTCTATCAAACTTACTGTTGGGGCTGGACCACCAGAGTCTATGTAGTATTTATTTCCAGAACCGGGATTTGAAACAGTTATAGCAAAAGTAACAGTACCAGCAGTCGCGATGGTTTTACGAACACTTGTATACACAGCATGACCATTTGTAGTTCTAATACCGTTAGTTTGTTTTAACCATAGAGGTCTTAATGGACTATTAGCACCGGGATCAACTGGGGCATTGTCATATTGCCAACTAGAATTGTTTGTAATATTTACCCACGCCATGTTTCAGTCTCCTATCATTTGTTCTTACTATTTATATATTTAAGAAGATCATTTTTACTTGTTTTATTAGTCTTAATAGAAAAATCTAATGCGGATTGTAAGGCATCACCTATACTTTTACCTTTAAATCCCAATTGAGAAACATCTTTTCCATTTATAGGTAGTTCTTTAATTGAAAGATATTTAACACCTTCTAATTTTGATGATACTGTTGGTTTTCCTATAGCGGTAAGATAAGCATCAACAGATTTAATATCGTTATCTTTAGCCCATCCAACTAATTTAACTAAATCCATATCTTTGTATGAAGTTACAGATTGAACTGCTTTAGAATCAATATTAGATAATTTCATTCCAGCCTTGGCAATTTTACCAGCGTCTTGCTTATAACTCATTAGAACCATTCCTATAAAAGCACCATAGTTTTTATTAAACCCATCAAAAGTTTCTAGTTTATCTAATGCTTTTAAATTAATGTCTTTAATAGATGCTTTTGGGAATAGATGCTTTATCAATCCACTTTCAAATAAAAGTTTTACACCGATTGATGGTTTTTTTGATTTGGTGAAAAGTTTTTTAAATTCCTCATTAAATCTATCAGAAGAAACTGATGAAATAGTATGCGCTTGTTTTTTCATTTCTTTGAAGGTATTTTTTTCAATTTTAAATTCAAACCTAGCCGCGAATTGAATGGCTCTTAACATTCTTAAAGGATCATCTTCAAATGAAGTAGGACTGATCATACGAATTTCTTTATTCTTAATATCTTTCATACCCTTGCCATCAGTGTCAATAATTTCTCCAGTATCAACATCTTTAGCCAATTGATTTATCCAAAAATCTCTTCTTAACTGATCTTGTTGTAAAGTAATACCTTTTCCTAACTGTACTTCAAAATCTTTATGACCAGCACCAGTACTCTTAGAGTCAACTCTTGGTACTGAAATATCAACATCCTCTTCTTCCGTTGAACCTGTTGGTACAAATTTCAGAATACCAAAAGATTTACCAACCATATTCACTTTACCATGAGGCTTTAATATACTTTCTAAGTCTCTTAGTTCTACACCAACAACGATTAAGTCTAAGTCTTTTGAAACCTTTCCAAGTAGTTCATCACGAACCACACCACCAATTTGATAGATTTTACCACCAGCGTTTTTAATAGACTTTCTAACTTTCATAGTTAAAAGTTTTTCTAACATACTTTCATTTAAATGAGATATAAAACTTTTCATTTATTATTCCCTACCAATGCTGTGCGTCTGGATATTTTACGATTGCTCTGACTGCCCTTAACGCTAGTTTTGCAACTTTATCGCCCCTATCATATAGCACAACCTCTGTACCATTTACAAAATCAGATACGTTTACACCTTTGCCAATAAGAGTCATCGTTCTGTGTAGATAATCATTTTCATCATAATTATTTTCAAATCCTACCTTACCACGTACTTCAACCCACTTGCTGCCTGGTAATGGCCTAATCCTTAGAATACCCATCTTACCTTGCCGAACATATGTCAAAGCATAGGCTTCTTTCTTTTTACGTTGATTTTTAGTGATTTCTGTTATAAATTTAGAAAAAAGTTTCATGATACATAAGGAGCGATTATGGTTTCTATATTCTTAATAATTTTCTTATGTGTAGGACTCAAATGTTTCCTATCTTTTTTTACAGCGTCTAGGGCCAACTTTGTATCACCAGCATATTTTCTTTGCCATTCTGGTTTCTGCTGCTTAATATCAGATACATTAGCAAGTCTATCAGCGAGTTTAATAACTAATGCCCAACTTGTCATGTTGACCATCTTATCTTTTATATACTCACCCTTACCACCTGCTGCTTCTAAATCATCTTTCTTAGTGGTTAGTTGATCTACTAAATTTGCAACCAATCCACCAAATTGCTTTACTAAGTCAGCATGTGATAAATCAGTATCTTCTATAGTATCATGCAGATATGCCGCTTGAACTAATGCAGATAAATTTTTTGATTTTGGTTTGAACTTAGCAACTATTTTAGCGACTTCTTTTGGATGAGCAATATATTCTCCCCCACTTTTTCTAAACTGTCCACTATGTGCTTTCGTTGCGGTTCTTAATGCACTAAGCGCACTTTCATTGATAAGATGTGATTTAAAACTCTGCATTTTATTTTCTTCCTATATTATATTTGGGGCATAATTCCCAATTACTTTTTTCTTTAAAAGGAATAATCTTAATCTGTCGCAGAGGTGCTAAATTTTTAGCAACTGATTCATTTTGTATGGAGACTAGACCCCAATCAGACATAAGTGTAGCGATAGTATTTCTACGGCCTATGTCACTTTCTTCTAAGTTTGATTTTTTGCCATCTAGCAAAAACAACTCTTTAAAATGGACTATAAAGTATCTACCTTGTTTATGAAGGATATGACAAGATTGAAATAGTTTATTTTCTTTCCTACTTGATACACCAATTCGTGTTAATGTTTCTCTTACTTTTAAGAAATCATCAGGTTCATTTAAAGTTATCTCCAACATATCAGTTGGTGACCAATTTACTATATTTGTTTCTTCATTCATTGTCAACTCACTTTTTTTGTTATATTCATTAATGACAATGGTATTTATATAATTTTAATTTTTACCGCCCTTACGCAACTTAAATCTAATATGATCTAAATGCTCTTTGGGTATCAATTTTAGAACTTCTCTTGCTCTTTGATTTGAGTATCCATAATACTCCTTAATTGAATCTAGAGCATCCATTTTATCAGCCTTAGTCCATTTAGAAAACCTTTTTCGTTTCCTAACAATATTACGCATAAAATCATATTGTAATCTATCGTCAATATGATGATGCCTATTCATCTCATTTGCAGCAAGAATAGTGTCATTAAAATAGGATAATGATCTATTAATGTAGTATGATTTATATGCTTTCTCAGTGATATCATCAACCATAATATCGTCTTTATTATGGTTGATTGAGTTTAAATAATCAAAGTGGTTCATAGGTTTTGTATCACTGTTTGCATACGCATTACATCCATTACACAATCATGCCGCGCATCATGTTTAAAAAACTTTTCTGCACATCCTTCTGGAATATAATCATTCTTAACATCAGAACCCCAAAGCAAACCATCAAGAAATGACCTTGTATCGCGAACCATCCAAAATGGATAAGGAACTTTTTTACCAGTATCATTTAAGATACCTTCAAAGAAAGGAATATCAAAGGTATTTCCGCGAGAAAACACAGTTTTTAGGTTATTGATATTTACATTCTTCACAAAAAAATTATAGGTTTCACTAATATCTTTATCATCTTCTGATGGAACCATCACTGATGCTGTTGTTTCTTTGGGCTGTTTATTCCACCAATCAAGCGTAGATTTTGAAATCTTACGATCATAAACTTCCACTTGTTTTTTAACATCATATTTAATACCAACACTACTATCTAAAAGTTCTTCATAACTGTATGAATTATTTGTAAATCTCGCCCTAGAGAAAGTAAGCAGACCTAAAGATAATACAACACCTCTGTTTACATCAACAGAAAGTGTTTCAAAGTCATATATCACACAATCATTTAATCCTTCATAAGCAACACTCATTCTATGAACTCCACATTTGCCATTATTTCAGTTAAACATGCAACTGTATTGATTTCTAAATCAGCAACAAAAGCATTTTTATATTGATATTCTGCGAGAATTAACACAACTTGAGGGATAGCGTGTGGTTTGATATGACTTGACATTTTATCATAAATTCCCCTAAAAATAGCAGAACTATCTGTATCAATATTGTTTACTACCCAAGAACGCATTTTTTTAAAGTCTTTGTCTTTGATGAACTTTAAGAGAGAGTCAATTTCATTAATACCAGTATTATTAGAACTATTAGCACTAAGAATACCACCCACAGATCGTCTTTGTGTCTCATTTAAAACCCTTCTCCAATCAGGAGCATGTTTCATAATAATATTAACAAGGTCTTGATCTTCAAATTTTACATTCTCTTGTTCAAGAATATTTCTAGCGTGTTTAAGAAAATCCCCACAAAGACCAGCCATTTCTTTTTTAGTCGTATTAAACTCATATACACCACATCTGGAATGTAAAGGTTCAATAATTCTATTCTTAAAATTGCATGTCATTATAAAGCGACAATTGTTGCTAAATTCTTCTATAAATCCACGCAAAGCAGGTTGAGTTGATTGTGGATTGAGGTAGTCTGCCTCATCTAAGATCACAACCTTATAACCACCTTGCAGTGACACAGTAGAAGCAAATTGTTTGATCTTGCCACGCAAGGTATCAATATTACCATCTTCAGAACCATTAATTATTATGTAATCCAAACCTAGTGTATTACATAATGCTTTGGCGACTGTTGTTTTGCCGAGACCAGCGGTTCCAGTAAATAGCATGTTAGGAATTTCGGCGGTCTCAACGATTTTTTGTAGATTTTCCTTTAGTTCTTTTGGTAGGATAGTTCTTTCAATTTTCTGTGGGCGGTACTTCTCCACCCACAGAAATTCATTTGTATTACAGAAGTCACTCTGAGTATTCATTATATAAATCTATCCTTTAATATCTATTCTTCTGCTTGCTCTTGCTTATAGTTTTCAACAATCTGCACACCTTGAGTACACTGATCTCTCAACTGCCCAATCGTTGATAGTTCTTCACCACGAAAACCACCTCGCTGAGTTACGGTATCAATTACTGCAATCGCGCTGCGAGAGATTTGATTCATAAGATCATATGCTTTTTTATGTGAATCTTCAACTTTTTTATTTTTATCGTCAGCCATTTTTAATTACTCTCCATAAGTAGATGTTTTTTCAAGTGCAATCCAGTATTGCAATTTAGTTTCAGCATTAGTCAATTTTGAAATCAATTTTGATGAAATCTCCACATCATAATTACCAGTTAAAATTTTCAAGTTGTTAATGTTATACACAAACTTATAACTACTTGAGTTTTCTTCAACAGGAATATCAATAGAAAAGGTATTCGCTGTAGAATTATCAGTTGTCGTTACCGTCAATTTCGCAAGACCAGCATTTTCACTAGATTCAATGATCAATTCTGAGTGGCCTAGTGCTGATGCCGCTCGTTTTAGTTTATTTAATGTATCCATATCTAGGCGAAATTTAACATCACCTTCTGGCATCTTTACATCTTTTGTAGATGTTGTCAGCATGTCTGGATCAGAGAAAAAATACTTGATATTTGATCTACCAGTAGAATCTCCAATAGTCACATAATCACCATGAAAATCCAACACTGGAGTATCAACTAATCCAAGAACTCCAAGAAATTCATTTAAGTCGTAAATACCAAACCTTTCGGGAAATGTTTGTTCAACTACTGATGTAGCCAAAATATTCTTCGCTTCAGAAATTGTCCTAATACTGCTACCTTCATCAATAACAATATTACTATTAATTGAAGCAAAATTCTTCAAAATCTGAATTGTAGAATCGCTAATCACTTCTCTCATAATTTAAGTCTCCATTTGTTTAATTTTTATAATTATACCACATAATCATAATGTAGTCAAGTTTATTATTTCAGCTTGCTAAAGTTTTTTTCCTTGTAAAATTCTAACCTATTTTCAAACTTACCATCAAGAATTTCTCCTTTATGGGAAATCACGAACACATTAGTATCATCTCCAAGAGTATACAATATTTTTATGAGATTGTCAACACCGTCATGATCCAACGATGAATCAAAGGTTTCATCTAAAATCAGAAGATTAGTAGAGACTGAATTTTTCATCTTAGCGACCATTCTCCAAGTAAACAGAAGTGCCAAATCAATGCGTTGTTTTTCACCTTCACTGAAAGATTCGTATGAAAAAGCATCTCTATGCCTTGAGCGAATAGTCTCTTGAAAGGATTCATCTAAATCAAAATGTACAAAAAAATCTAAGGTCTGTAAATATTTGTTGACCAAATTATTAATGACAGGTAAGTATTGTTTGATAACCTTAGTCTTAATTCCAGTATCTTTAAGCATTTCACCTATGACAGTATTATAGGTATGAGATTCATTTAACTCATACCTTTCATTATTAAAAGTTTCCTTCTTTTCTTCTAAGCCTTTTAACTCTACGTTAGCCTTTGACAAATCTCCAGTTTGACTAGCAAGTGTAGTTAGTTCATCTTGATAAGATTGTACTTGTCTTTGGAACCGTGTGATAGCGTTATTGTTAGAAGATATATTTGACATTTGTTGTCTAATCTCCTCTGCCAACTTAGTGTACCGTTCAATAATCTGTTCCACAGCAACCGACTCTTCAAGTCCATGATCCATAGCTTTTTGAAATTCTTTTGCTTTAGATTTTGATGATTTAAGGTTCTCTGATCTAACACTTTCGTCAATATTTTGGGTACAAGTTGGACAAGTTTCGTTTTTCTCATAGAATTTCGCTGCTTTAACCAAGGTCTTGATTTTTGTTTGGAATTGTGCTTGGTACTGTAGCAACGCTTGCTTCTTATCATTCGCACGATCTAATTCCTCTTGCATAGTTTTCTGATTTTCATCTATAAACTTTTGACATATTTTATTATCATTTTCCAAGCCTTCGCGCTCAGAAATTAGATTAGATATATCAGTATTTCTTTTCTCTATAAAATCGTCATTTAATGTGGTTATGTCATTAATATATTTCTTTTGAGTTTTTATCTGAGTTTCGGTAGTATCTATATTATATTTTACTTCTTTTAAATTATCACGCAATACAGAAGTTTTATCTTTTAGAATACTATTCATTTTAGAAAAAACGTTAATATCCAATAAGTCTTCAATAACATCCCTGCGGTGTTGCGCTGGCAGTTGCATAAATGGAATAAAAGAACTGCTACCTAATACTACAATCTGATGGAAAGATTTGTGGTTTAATTTTAAAATATTTTGTTCTAATATTTTTTGATACTCTTTAGCATGAGATGATTGATCAATCATATTACCATTTGTCCAAATCTCAAAAATATTTGGTTTTATTCCACGAACAATTTTAAAGTCTTTACTTCCTATTGAAAATTCAACTTCAACTACACAATCTTTATTATTAATTGTATTAACTAATTGAGGTTTATTTATTCCACGATGAGGTTTACCAAATAACCCAAATGATACGGCATCCAACATAGTTGATTTACCTGCCCCATTTGATCCTACAATGAGAGTGGATTTAGAATTATTTAATTTTATTTCAGTCCAACTATTTCCAGTTGATAGGAAATTTTTATACTTCAATGATTTAAATATTATCATGCGATTTCAAGTGCCTGTGCTTCAGTCAATAAATTTCTCATTTCAATTTTAATTCTAGACTTATCTAATTCAGTGTCAACATTATCAATGTAACTATCAAGAAGAGTAGTGGTATCCTCTACAGAAACACCCTCATCACCAACTCTCTCACCTATAAATTCGTCAAAATTCTCAGCAATTTTTAATTCGTGTATTTTCTTATTTGTAATTTTATCACATAATTTGTCAAATGTCAATGAATTAGATTTATTAATCACAACTAATTTTACAAATTTATTATCTAAATGGTCTACATTATAATTACTGTAGTCCATTTTTGTATCATCATATGTTATCTTTTCAAATAATGTGAAAGGGTTAATGATTGCTTCTACTTCACGAGTCTCAGTATCTAAAACGTGAAAATGTTTTGGATCATGTGCATCTGACCAGAAAAATTCCATCTGTGTTCCTAGATACATAATGTTATCTTTTTGAGATTTGGTATGATAATGACCAGATAAAACTAACTCAAACCTAGAGAACGCCGCTTGTTGCTCTTTATCCATTCCATGTTGATTTTGGACTCCCCTCATCATATCAAAACCAGATAATTCTAAATGACCAGCAAGGAATGATGCTTTGCAATTTTTAACAAAATTCATAGATTCTGAACAGTTTTCACTGGTGATCCATGGTAGTAACGCAACGTCAAGACCGCCATAATTCATAACTGTAGGTTTCATGATAATATGAATTTCATTCATATAATGACCTAATAATTCTTTCAATGAATTTAAATCATTTGTATTCTTAAAGTAAGTATCGTGATTACCTGGAATGATATCCATAGTCATACCAAGATCACGCATAGGATTTAAAAAACTCTTACGATTGTGAGTTAGTGCTTTAAAATTAATAAATTTTCGGTGATCATAATAATCACCCAAATGCAATATCTGCTTGATATTATGTGTTTCGCAATATGGAAATAATATTTCTTTGTAAAACTTCGCAGCATTATCTAAAAAAATATCAGAGGCATTCCTTATACCTGTATGTGTATCATTTAATATCAATAATTTCATTATAAAAAGTCTTTCAAATCAGAATCAACATTAACTGTTCTTTTTTTTCTTATTTGTTTTTCAGCCTTACCAAATATTTTTATTTCAGTATCATACTCTTTTACTTTATCAATTCGGTCTTTAAGAACGTCAATAAAGTGTGTCGCAACACCAGTAGATGCTTCACCAGTTTCGCTTACCAGAAATGATTCAATGCCAGATTGAGACATATATTTTTCTTTAATATCTTGTTGTTTTTTTTCTTTGGCAATTCTTCTTAAAAATGCATACCAAATAATTTGAGTGAAATAAGCAAAGGCGTTTGGTTTACCACTTCTGGTCGCGGCATTAATATTATAATTCTCTACTGCCTTTAAGCAATTCTCAACAGCATCCATAACCATTTCTTCACGATACGTGTATCTGATAAAATTTGATTTATGAGAAAGGTTTTCAGCAATTTTTAAAAAACATAGTGCCAAATAATTTGGAACTACAGGTAATTCTTTGCCGTTATCTCTCGCTTCATTTATAGTTTTAACATATTCTACTATTTTCGCGGAAAATTCTTTGTTATCTACATAATGCGTACTTTTAGACTTTGCTTTTGGCATTAAATTCACTCCTTAATATTTCTACCATTCTACCACAAATAGACGGTAATGTAAAGCATAATTATTTTATTTTATTTTAGGGGTTGACAGAATCATAAGTTAGGTGTATAATAAGGAGTATCCTTTATTGGGGGGGGTTAATGCTTATATCCCGAAGGGAAGTTAATGATATTTTCATCACTATCAAGCATTTCACTATATTCAGAACTCTCACTACTTTTTTTATTATACAATCGTTCCATCCAATTTTCTACATCAAATATTTCGGATGGTGTTTCTATTTTACTGCTTCCTATAGCAGTTGAAAATTGTTTCAACAAATCTTTACTTGGAATAGCGATTGCAACGATGTGCATATCATTTAATGAAATCAATTCTCCAGTTTCTTCTTGAAATGAAATCCATGGTCGTAACATTCCATAAGTTCTTGTTGCATCAACATCTACTTTGCAAATTTGAAGAGCATGTCTTATTATAAGTTCTTCATCATTAATATCCATGATCTCGCATAAGATTTCATCACCAGATGACATTTTTATTTGTTTTATATCTTCTTTACTCATAACTTGACCTCGTATTTTTTAAAGTTGAACTGTTCTTTTTTGTAAATCTTTAATCGTTCTTCTCCGTGAAGCAACGCATAATTTATTTTTTTCTTATGCTGTAAATCATCAATCAGATCATATAATTTTGTAATCTTTCCGTTATCACTTTTTCTCAATCCTCTTCCAACGCTTTGTAAAACTCTAATTTGAGATTTGCTTGGTGATGCAAATACTATATTATGTAAGTTCCTAATATTTATACCTGTACTAAAGGTTCCTAAAGATGCGACAATGATTGCGTCCTTTTGACTTTCTACAATTTTTCTAATTGCTTCTCTATCAGATGCTTCTGTAGCACCTGAAACAAAAAATACTTTTCTTTTATCTTCTTTCTTATTACAAATTAGATCATACAACACCTTACCATGTTTTTCTACAAATTGAAATAATACTAAAGTATTTCCATCCATACTTAAAGATAAATTACGAATAAATTTGTTTCTTTGTTCATTCAAAACAATAAAATTAATTTCTTGAGCATAGGTATTACCTATATTCTGGAAGCAATCATCTTCTGAATATTTTAATTTTAACAAGTATATTTCTAATGGGGCAAGTGTTGAATCGTCTTGTAATTTTTTTGTTGTTGTGACTTTGATTACCCTTCCAAACAATCCTTCCAAGACTAATTTGTGTGTTTCAGTTCCATCTAAAGTTCCAGTAGT